>VFSW01009857.1_pt1 | contig 13605 bp, 10 predicted proteins | sample 5358111 | NCBI WGS metagenome assembly VFSW01 (sample SAMN11554181, study PRJNA540505) | mine drainage metagenome | isolation source: sediment from site ElyBrook_90M | place: USA: Ely Copper Mine, Vershire, VT | collected 2017 | reverse complement strand
CCCTACAGTAATTGTCGAGGGGCTACTTGTCTCAATGATGTTGGCACAGAGGGGACCGCCTTCATGTGGCTCAGCCGTCGCTGAGCAAACAGATCAAGGACATCGAAGACGAGATCGGTCTTCCGATCTTCACGCGAACCCGCGATGGCGTGAGCGTTACGCCGTCCGGCCAGATGATCGTTTCTTACGCGCATGAAGCCATCCAGCGCCGCTCCGAAGTCGTGGCATTGGCTCAGGCAGTGCATCGAGGTGAGATTCCGCCGTTGCGACTTGGAATTTCATCCTTCATCAATCCCGCTCTGCTCCAACATCTTTGCGATTCATACCACGAATACTTCCCGGCGTGTATCGTCAACCTTTCAGGTGGCAGTCCTGCGCACATGCTCGGGAAATTGGAACGAGGTGCTCTCGACGGAGCATTGCTCACCTTGCCGATCGAGGGCAGCGACTGGATTGTTCAGCATGTGGCTCACAGTTTTCTTGTGGCCTGCATGCGAGCCGACGATCCCCTGGCTCGCAACCATGAGGTCACAACCAAGGATTTGTCCGCCAGGTTGAATATCTTTCACGATCCTGAATTGCATCCAGCGGCGCATCAGCGTCTGTTCGAGTTGCTGGCCGAAGCCGGAATTCGATCTGAGATTAAATGCGTAGCGGCCACTCCAATAGACATTCAATGGATGGTTCGCGCCGAGCATGGTGTTGCTCTGGTCGATTCAGGCATGACGCTCGATCCAGACTTAACGACGAGACCGATCGCGGGCGTTTACTGGACGATCGATGCCGCCTTCGTTCATCACGCGAGGCCGACCACTTGGCCGTGCCATTTGTTGTCCAATTTGCGCACCAGATGCAGTCAAGACCAGCCGCAAGAAAACGTCCCTTACCGCAGCCTTGCGAGCCGGTTCAGTTGCGGCTTCTTGCCTAGCGCCGACATTTGCCATAGACAGGAGCTATGGCGGCATAGATACAAAGTCTTGGACAGACAAAACGGCTGGAGCTACCTTTCGGCACATGACGGTGGAAACAATCCGTCGGAGGTGCTAATGAATATCCTGCTTTCGCCCACCGTTCGGCGCGTGATTGCTCGCCGGCAATCGTTGCGTCGGCTGCTCACCCGCCTCAGCATTACCACCGTCCTCATTGCTCTCCCTGCTCTTGCCGCGGCCCAGAGCAGCTCACCGTTCGACAGTGGCCTCACCTCGCTGCAAAACCTCTTTACCGGAACCGTTGCCAAGGTCGCCAGCCTAATCGCCATCGTGATCGGCGGCTATCAGTTCGCGCACGGCGAGCCAGGCGCGAAGAAAGTTGCAACCGGCGCAGCAAGACGAAGCCCTCGCCGCTTGCTATCAAGAACAGTACAGCGCCGGGAACGGCAAGCCAAAGCGCATACTGCTCCCGGTCCGCCACCTGCAACAGTGGATTGAGCACAACATCTTGTTGGAGCTTGCCGCCGCACCATTCTCGAAAGAGGATGCGGCGCTGGTGCCCGATGCCGGTTCCTGCGTTGAATGCCCCAAGCGCACTGGGCATAACAAACTTCTTTTCGGTGACGACCTTGGAAAACACGGCGACCAATGCTCAGACCCGAAATGTTGGGCGATGAAGGTGGATGCGCACGTCAAGCAGACCATCGCCGCCAAACCGAAGCTCGTTCAGATCAGCACGGCCTACGGCGCGGCGAAGGCCGACAGCCCAGTCGTGCCGCGCAACAAATACGTTGAGATTCGCACCGACAAGCCCGCCAGCCAGAGGCAGCGCGACTGGCCGGAATACAAGACCTGCAAGTTCACCACCGAAGCTATTGTTACCGAGGGCAGCGAAAAGGGCGAGAAGAAGCGCATTTGCGCGAATCCCGATTGTCCCATTCACCACGCCTGTAAGCAGCGGCCCGCCAACAATGCGGCATTCAAGGTCGAGCAGGAAAAGCGCCGCCGCGAGGAGGCCATCGCTCAGACCACAGGCCTTCGCGTCCTCAAAGCCATCGGCGATGCGGTTCCGATTCGCCTGATGAAGCGTGACCTGCTCTTTACCGTCGAGCGTCTCGCCGCCGCGCTGGACGAGCGCCGCATCGCAATCCTGCTGCGCATTCACAGCGTCGGCAAAGCCAACGGAACCGCCGACGCCCCGGCCAAGCTGTTCGCGTCGTTTCTCCGTATGGCCGACGAGGGAACGCTTGGCCGGATTTCGGTCGAAGTCGCCGTTCTCCAGTCGGCCCACTCGCCGACCGAATCCGCCAAGACCCTCCACGAAGCCGCTGAGTTCTATAAGGTGGACGTGGCCGCGATCACGTCGAATGTCAAGCAGGAGTTCGCGGCGAAAGACAAGGCCAAGGAGACGAAGAAGACTGCGCCCAAATCGGCACCCAAAGCCGCCAGGAAGGCTGCCGCTGCATAGTCCTCAACCAAGCTAAACTTCATTGCGGAGCCAGCAATACCGGCTCCGCATTTTTTGTGTCTGCCCGTTTGCCCACCCTTGTGAGATGCCCCTAAAGAGCGCGGGGCGGCGTCATTGCCCACCCGCCGGGCAAGCCCTCCGTTTCCGGTGGCCCGGTCACGCAACGGGTACTTCCTGCGGACTTTTCAACGCGAATGGTTGTGCTGTTCCTACTGATTCGTCACGGAGGAAGTGAGGGCTTCTTTGCAGACGGCACAGATTCCATCGTCAGTCAACTCATCCATTCGCTGCCCACAGACTGCGCAGTTGAAGGAGATCCCAATTCCCGGCATTTTTTGTAGCAGGTAGACACTTGGCAATGACGATCCAACGTCGTCTGTCTTTCTATCCTCAGCCAGTCTTTCTTTCATATCCTCTCCATGTGACTGCACGCCACCGGAACCGTATGGAATTGCTCGCAGTTCGGGTTTCCTTCCAGCCATTGGTAACCATCCTTTGACTATCTTTGGACTCGAATAAACAGGGAAAGACTTGCACCTTTACAATTCCTTACATTTGTCTGGCGGCCTTTTGACTAGGATTCTTCTAACTAGAACGCGTTAGAAGAAAATCGCGTTTGCCCCTACGGCAACGCACGGCACTTGTCCGAAAGCTAACGGTGGTGGAAGGAGATTCTTATGCCGCAAGTAATCCACAGAATGCAGATTGCCCTGTGGGCACTTACAGGTTTCGTTTTCTTCGCAATGGGCCAAACCGCATTGTGCCAAGAGCCGGGACCACCGCCGTTCGGTCCCATGGGGTCTCCGCCTTCGATGAACGTCAACAAGCAGTTATCCACAATGACCAAGCGATATGGGTTGTCAGACGCGCAAATAGAGCAGATTCGCCCCATCTTGACTGAGGAGAAGAAGAAGATGGATGCATTATTCCAGGACTCGTCTCTTTCTCCGGAAGATCGATTCGACAAAATGCGCGCCATTCACGAGGATGAAGTTGCTCGGATCTCGCCGGTCCTGTCCGATGTGCAGCGAGCGAAATACGAGAAAGACCAGAAGCAGATGGGTCGGGAGGACGGCGCTCAGTCGCCAGATGGTCCACCGCCTCCGCCGCCCGATGAACAGGGCGGTGGCTCACCTCCAAGCAACTGATCTTTTGCTTCTGCTTACAAACATTAAGAATGTGCTACGTAGGCAACAATTCTCGTGGATAGTATTATGGCCTGCAGGGTTGTCACATCTGCTGCAGGCCTTCATTAGACGTGCCTCGTCGCGGCGTTACCAGCGCTGGGCGAGTTCGGCCTTTCCCGCCTTCTTCAAGCAAAGAGATAGCTCTTATATAAATGAGTCGCTCCTAAATCTGCGTCACAATGCCTGCTGGAGTCTATGCATGAATACATACGTGCTTTTCTGGCTGCGGCGCTCTGTTTCAATGCCTGATGTGTTCTCGTATGTGCGCAGACAACCGGTGATCGCATCATCCGGGGGTATCCTTCACAATCGTTAGCCTCGCGGCTCATGAAGATGCAAAGCGAAAGAAGTGGCAGAAGCAGCTCAACACTGAGCGCGCCTTCCTGGCTGACGTCCAGACGATTCAAGATGAATGGCGTGTCCCGAAGAACTCTCCTTTACAAATCTTAAATTCATGTATCCGTCTGGTTTCGTCTACTTCAAGTAGAGACAATTTCGCCATGCAAAGGCACATATGATGAGACTGGCCACAGAACATTTATTGAAAAGTTATCCCACAAGCCGAACAACCCTGCGGCGCAGATCCATCTTTGAAGCATTTCAACTTGAAGTGAGAGGCATTCTGCTTTCTCTCGCTATGCTTGCCTGTGCCGGCGTGGCACATCCCCAATCGTCGACCGGAAGCATTCACGGGATCGTGACCGATCCATCCGGTGCACGTGTGCCATTGGCCAAGATTGACGTTTCCAATCAGAGCGGTCTATCCCGATCGATAACAAGTGGTCATGATGGCGAATTCGAATTCGATAATCTCGTTCCCGGAAGGTATGTCATTGATGTTATGGCGGAGGGCTTTGCTCCCTTCAGCAGGCAGAATGTGCTCGTATACGCTGCAAAACCCACCGTCGAAAATGTGGCACTGCAATTGCCTGTTGAGAAACAAGCCGTCCAGGTCAATGCGGAGTCACAGGACGTAAACACGTCTCCTGATAATAATGCGAATTCTATTGTGATCAAGGGCAAGGATCTCGATGCGCTATCGGATGATCCGGACGAGTTACAGAACGAGTTGAATGCGCTCGCGGGGCCTTCCGCCGGGCCAAACGGCGGCCAGATTTACATCGACGGCTTCACTGGTGGCCAACTGCCTCCTAAATCGTCCATACGCGAAATTCGTATCAACCAAAATCCATTCTCGGCACAGTATGACAAGCTCGGCTACGGCCGGATTGAAATACTGACCAAACCTGGGACTGACCGGTTTCACGGAATGGCGATGGTCAATGGCAATGATTCAGCATTCAACTCACTGAATCCCTTTGTGACGAATGAGCCTCCCTACTACACGACCTTTTTCAACGGCAACGCGAGTGGATCGTTCGGGAAGAACAGATCGTGGTTCGTCAATGCCTTTCGTCGCGACAACGAGTCCAATTCCATTGTGAACGCGGAACTTCTCAACTCCAGCGGTAATGCCTACAACTTCACTGAGGCGGTCGCCAATCCGCAATCGCGGCTTGACATCAGCCCACGCGTCGATTTTCAACTAGGAACGAACAACACACTGACTGTGCGTTACATGTTGGATCGCCAGAAAGAGACTAATAGCGGCGTCTCTCAATCAGCATTGGAAAGTCAAGCCTACAGCGTGCTCAATTACGAGAACACGATCCAGATTGGCGATACGCAAATACTTGGCCCCAACTGGGTCAATGAAACCCGCTTTCAATATATGCGGGATCGCGACAACCAGAGTGCGCAGGAAAGTGCGCCGACAATTACGGTCCAGGGCGCCTTCACTGGCGGCGGAAATAACCAGGGTGCTGCGCGCGACAATCAAGACCATTATGAGTTCCAGAATTACACTACCGGCAGCGTGGGACGACATGCTCTGAATTTCGGCACTCGCTTACGCCTGATTCATGAGATCAGCTATTCAACCTCTGGGTTTAATGGGAACTACATTTATAGTTCATTGCTGCCACCGTCTTCTGGACTAGACAACTCTTATGTTTCGAAGAAGCCGGCAGAGTACGACGTAACTACTGGAAGCCCTACAGCCAGGGTGAATCTATTCGACGTAGGATTGTTCTTCCAGGACGACTACCGAGTGCGAACGAACCTAATCTTCAGCTATGGATTGCGATACGAGGGACAAAATCGCATCAGTGATCATGCCGACTGGGGGCCACGCCTATCCTTTGCATGGGCTCCCACCGGTCACAGCCATGCGCAGTCGAAAACTGTCATCCGTGGCGGATATGGATGGTTCTTCGACCGTTTCAGTTCAACCTATGTCCTCGATGCGATCCGGGAGAATGGGGTGAACCAAATACAGTACATTATCAAGAATCCCTCCTTTTTCGAGAATGCGCCGTCACCTTCTCAACTCGCATCCAGCAGCTCGAGCGCACCAACGATTTATCAGGTTTCTCCGCATCTGAAAGCGGCCATCAACATGCAGGCAGCAGTTGGGGTTGAGCATCAATTCGGCAAAGCAGCCACAGTATCCGCAACGTTCCTCAACTCTCGCGGCGTGCATCAATACCTGAGCGACAATATCAACGCCTATCTTCCTAGCACGTATAACGCTGCTGCAGGCACGGGAACCCGACCGAATGGAATCAATGAGAACATCTACCAGTTTCAGTCGGGAGGCATTTATAACCAGAATCAACTTATCGTTAATTACAGCGTGCATGCGCGCCGCGCAACCCTGTTTGGCTTTTATACACTGAATTTCGCCAAGGCTGACACATCCGGAGCTACCTATTTTCCTTCCAACGAATTTGATCCTGAAGAAGACTATGGCCGGGCTAATTTCGATGTTCGAAACCGCTTCTTGCTAGGCGGAAACATGCAGCTCCCCTACGGAATCTCCGTAAGCCCCTTTCTGGTTGCCGATTCGGGGTCGCCCTTCAATATCACCATTGGCCAGGACTTAAGCGGCAACAACCAGTTCAATGATCGTCCGGCATTTGCCACATCGACAAGCACGGATACGATTACAACACTGTATGGCGCGTTCGATCTCGACCCGGCCTGGAACCAGCAGCGTATTCCTTATAATTATGGCAACGGCCCGAAGCAGTTCAGCATGAATACGCGCATCAGCAAGTCTTTCGGAATCGGGCCGCGGGTGGGAAGTGGTATGCAAAGTTTCTTTGGCGGACCAGGCGGTGGACCGCCGCCCGGTGGCGGACCTCCTCCGGGCGGTGGTCCGGGTGGAGGACTGGGCCCCGGCGGGCTCAGTGGGAGCAATGGTCCGCCGCGTCTTGACCAGGAGCTACCGCGGCGCTACACCCTCACCTTTGCGGCGATGGGCAGGAACGTATTCAACAATGTGAGTCTCGGACAGCCCGTTGGAGTATTAGGATCACAGCTGTTTGGTCAGTCAACCTCTCTCTCAGGAGGATTTTTCTCTTCTCCCGCGGCTAATCGCAGCGTCGATCTTCAGATGATGTTCAGTTTTTGACTGCGGTTGCCAGTGATCCTAACATGCAACGCGAACCATGGATAACGACGAAGGTTCAGAGAAAGACAGCGCACACCCTTTCGATTGCATACAACGAGATCGAGCCGGAGCCTTGATATTTGTAGGATCCTGACAAGAAAGGTGCCGTGTTTCGGTCGAATACACGATACTTGAGACCAGCATGAATGAGACACCCCATTGCGCGAACTCCTTGGAAGCCGGGGAGAACTTGAATGTCCTGGTCGTAGATGACGACGTTGAGTTGTGTCGGCTAATGCAGGAATATTTTGCGAGGGTCGGCCACCACGTAGAATTCACCCACGATGGACGAAGTGGCCTGCATCGGGCTCTTGGCGGAAATTACGACCTGATTATCTTGGACGGAATGTTGCCGACATTGGACGGATTTGACGTCTTGCGGCAGTTGCGGCGGCGTAGTGCCGTTCCTGTCATCATGTTGACCGCCCGCACTCAGGGGAAAGATCGCGTCACCGGCCTTGACAGCGGGGCGGACGATTATCTGCCCAAACCTTTCCTACCCGAAGAGCTATTTGCCCGAATTCGTGCTGTCATGCGCCGATGGCGAGGTGGCGCGCTCACAAAGTCCGAGTCGTATCGTTCCGGATTTCTCGAATTGAATGTGGCAGCGCAAAGCGTGCAGTACGGTGGCGAGCCGCTCGATGTGACAGGTACCGAATTTCAGATTCTTGAACTATTGGTGCGCGCTTCCGGGCGTGTGGTTTCACGCGATGAGATATCGGCCGTGCTCTACCAGCGCGAATCGAACCCGTTTGAGCGAGGCGTCGATGTGCATGTGAGCCACCTACGCAAGAAACTCGATAGCAAGGGGCTGGCTCAAATCGTGACCCTCAGAGGGGCTGGCTACATTTTTACCGAAGGAGCGTATCGGCAATGAAGTCGCTGCGCTTTCGAATCCTGGTCATTTTCACGATTGTCTTTTTGGGAGCTTCGTTCGCCACATGGAGAATATGGGATTATATTGCCCATCAGATGTCTGGCGATGTCTTTGAAGGCCAACTTCGGTTGGAACTGGATCAAGCGCGCACAGCCTTTGAAACAGGTGGCATTCCCGCGCTCCGGCAATGTCTTTCCGAGATGGATTCGGCGCTGCCCGGAACCTACTACTTACTTGATGCTCACGGACGGGATCTCGTGTCCGGAGCGGACCATGCCCGTGCGCTTCCGGCTGAGTCTGTTCCGTCCGGCCGTCCTTACTTTATTAATGGCCAAGCTCTCATTGTGAGGGCGTCCCCGGACCACAAATATTATCTCCTCATTATCGCTCCTCCTCCCCCACCTCCTCCTGGTGCTCCTTGGCGCTTTATGCCATTTTTCGCCTTACTGACGCTCGCGATCGCGCTTCTAGGCTGGTTTCTATCGGTGGGCATTGTGGTGCCTTTGCACCGCGTCGCCGCCATCGTAGATCGATTTGGCAAAGGGGACCTACAAGCGAGGGTTAAATCGAAAAGGAAGGATGAACTAGGGGATCTCGCGCGCTCGTTTGACGGCATGGCTGACCGCATTGAGACACTTCTCACTGCAGAGAGACGGCTGCTGCAAGATGTTTCTCATGAACTCCGGTCACCGCTTGCGCGACTCAGTTTCGCCGCTGAACTGATGAGAAACGCTGCAAACCCGGATGAGGCCCATGACCGTGTGCGCAGGGAAATCGTTCGACTCTCGCAACTCATTGATAGCCTTATCGAGGTCACCCGTGTGGAAGGGGATCCTTCATCACGGGAAACGCAACGGTTCTCGCTGACGTCGCTGATGTGGGAAGTCGTGAGAGACTGCGTCATTGAGGCGGAAGCGCGCAAAGTAGCCATCGCTGGTCAGATCAACGATGCACTGGAGATCGATGGAAACCCCGAACTGGTGCGTCGCGCGGTGGAAAACGTGCTGCGGAATGCAATCCGGTTTTCCCCGGAAGAGTCCAGCATCTCTGCGGAGGTGGCACGGGATTCTACCGGCATCACAATCATCATCAGAGATTCTGGACCGGGCGTGCCGGAAGAATTGTTGACCCAAATCTTTGATCCCTTCGTGCGCGTTGACCAATCCAGGAACTGCGCGTCAGGAGGACTTGGACTCGGTCTTTCGATTGCGCGCCGGGCTGTGCTTCTGCACCATGGCACGATCAGCGCTAAAAACCTCAATCTGGGTTTACAAGTCACAATCACTCTGCCGACCGGAATTGGGAACATCGCTGAACGCGATCACTCCTGATCCACAGTGTTTATACCTGCTTTAAGTCGTCGAAGCTGAAGTGCCGCCAACTTCGCCGGATTGTCCCTTTGTAACGTGAACCCGCGCGCTCAGACTTGTTGCGAGAGAGATCCCGAGCGTCACATCGTCGGATTTCTTGAGACACAATCTATGTGATGTCCCGGCGCGAAATTGAACCACATTCCACCGACGATCTTGAATGACCGGCACTACAGCTACAAGAATCTCGGAACAGATTGAGAATTCTTTACAAACCTTTACGTTCTGATGCGAGCGCAACCTAGATACACGTCGTCAGCCATATAACAGAATGAGCAGAAAATCGGCCAATGGCGGATGCGCACGGCTCCGTGTTAGACGGTTCCCGTAGCCAGACGAACTTGCTACACCTATGCAATCCCTCCGATCTGATGATGCTAGCGTTTGTTGCATTTACTCCGAGTAGGTCAGTGCACAACCGTTCACGTTTGCGAGAGGCGATAACAAGAAAGCAATCCCGAGAGATGTCAATTGCACCCGGAGGGCAATCGTGGAAACTACAGTCAGCGCCTGCATCAATCGTCTCGGAGTTTCTATGTTTGTTTTAAGCTTGTCCGTTACAATTCATGGACAAGCAACTGCAGTGGGCACGCAAGCGATCGCTCCAGCGAAGCAAGGAAGAGCGCAGTCTCCTGCATTTCCGCTCACAACCAAGATGGTGATGCAGCCAGTTGATTCGTCGCAGGAGGACACCGCTAACGGTCTTTATCTGACAGTTGGCAAAACCGTCGTCATTGATCTCGCGAGACCAGCTACTCGCGTCCTCGTTGGATTAGGCGACTTCGTTGAGGCGATCGGAATTAGTCCGACGCAGATCGCAGTCGATGGGAAAGCATCTGGCGAGACATCGCTGATTGTTTGGGACGTAGATGGCGGGCGTCAGTTCTTTAATGTCACCGTGCTTCCCAGTGCACTCGGGGGCGGCCGGCAGCAGCTACGCGCCGAATTGCCCGGGCAAGATGTGAATGTCACCGCGGAAGGATCGAACGTTTACCTTCGCGGCACAGTGAACGACCTTAACAGTTCGAACCGCGCCGTCCTAATCGCCGGAACGATGGGAAAAGTCATCAATCTGTTGAGCGTGAAGGTCCCAGCTGCGGTACCGCAGATTCTGCTGCAGGTACGATTCATCAGCGTGGATCGAACAAAGGAAAAGCAACTCGGAATCAACCTCTTCAGCACCGGCCATACGGCTGGTATCGTCTCGACAGGAGAATACTCGCCGCCAACTGTCACACCCGGCACCGGGTCCAGTAGTTCTTCATTGACCGTCTCCAACGAGTTGAATCTCTTCGTTTACGACTCGGGACTGAACCTTGGAGCCACTATTCAAGCATTGGAGCAGCGCGGCTTGGCCGAATCGCTCGCCGAACCCAACATTCTGGCAGAGAATGGGAAACAGGCCAGCTTCCTGGCTGGCGGCGAATATCCGTTCCCGATGGTTCAGGGGTATGGCAGCAGCAACGCTGTCACAATCGCGTTCAAGGACTACGGCATAAGACTGAACTTTATTCCGACAATCACCCCGCGCGGCAGCATTCACTTACAAGTGGCGCCAGAGGTGAGTACTTTAGATTTCGCAGATGCTGTTACGATCTCCGGGTTTACCGAACCCGCCATTACAACACGCCGGGTTAAAACCGAGATCGAGCTTGCCGATCATCAAAGCTTCGCGATCGGAGGCTTGCTCGACAACACGGTTAATGAGACTTTTGAGAAGATCCCCTTTCTCGGTGACATTCCCGTCCTTGGGAAATTCTTCCAAAGTATGACAAGAACCAAGACCAATACAGAGCTCATCGTCATCGTCACACCGGAGATTGTTTCACCAGTGCCTACCGGAACCTCAATTCCTAGCCCCTCGTTTCCCGAAAAAGTCTTGCCCAGCAATTCCAATGTTCCGATGCATACGCCCGATGCGAAAACTGCGGATTCCGTGAGTTGGCAAGCACCCGCCGCGATTCCTGTTGAGCAGTTGATTGAAAGTATGAAACCTGGCCCGCAGATGATAGATAGTAGTGGATCAAGTAATCCCGCGCCGGCTTCGGCTGCCAGTACTTCGTCTCAACCGTAAGGCGGGCCGATTCTCTCTGTACGGTCATTTCGCGCGTCTATACAATAAAAACCACCAATTGCTCTACGAAAGAAAGATTGCTTATCGCTCGCAAGCGCGAACTTCAAACTCAACGCAGATCACGTTTCACTTCAAAGCTGACGATACCTTTCGTATCGTCGAGGATCGCTCACGGTCCTCGCCCTTCATTGCGCCGTCATGGTACTCGGATAACTCGCGGCGCGCCCTTATGTCCATCTGGGAAAAGGGCTCTTTACATTTCTTTACGAGCGCCGCGAATGCGCTTACCGTCTTGTGTTTCAGATACCTGCAAGAAGCTTTTACTGTGTGTTTAGAGTGCAACGAGAGTTTCTTGAGACACGCGTAAGAGCGAGCGGGATTCCAGATCCCATAACCGTCTCGTTCCAATTCGCAGCACGGGTGATGGGCTGGAGGGCGGAGACAGAAGATGTTCCCCATTTCGGATATAAAGCACTCTTTTCTACTATCAACTGGCCTGCTGTTTGTAGTTTATCTCTTTGCCTGGTCTGCTCTCGAAGCACACGCCCAGTCGGCAAAGACCTACTACAGCCGTGGTCAGAGTGCTGAAGAGAGAGGTGACGTAATCGCCGCATATCGCGCTTACAAGACCGCCTTCAACCTGAAACCCGAGGAGATCAAATACCACACGACCTACGAGCGAATTTGCGCTTCTGCTACCGCCGAGTATGTGAAAGATGGTGAAAAGTTCGCTGAATCAGATAACGTGGTGGGGGCCCTCGCTGCTTTCCTGAAAGCCCTCGATATCGATCCCGGTAACGACATCGCAGCCAAAGAGATGCGCAAGTTGCAAAAGAAGCTTCATCAGGAGGACTTGACCGAGCAGAAGTCGATTGCTCCGACGCAGAAGATGGCGCCTCCGCCGGCGCTCGAGGTACTTCCTGAGGAAAAAGTGTCGTTGCACATGGTGGAAGATAGTCGGAACGTTTATGAGGCCATCGGTATAGCCGTGGGACTTAACGTATTGTTCGACCCTGATTACAACTCGAAACGCATTCAGGTCGATCTTAAGGACGTCACACCACTCGAAGCATTGCGGATAGTTGGAGAGGTGTCGAATACCTTTTGGAAGCCAGTCACGCACAACACGATTTTCATAGCGCAGGACACACGCATCAAGCGGACGGCATTGAGCCAACAAGCGGTGCAGATCTTTTATCTCAAGAATGTTACCCAGCAGAATGACTTGAATGACGTGCAGACGGCCATCAGGAATCTTCTCCCGAATGCAAAGATCTATGGCGTCGCCAGTCAGAACGCAATCATGATGCGTGGCACACCAGACGAACTGCAACTAGCGAGGTTGATTGTCTCAGGATTAGATCAGCCCAAGCCCGAGGTACTGGTGGATGTAACCGTGATGGAGGTCAGCCGAGACAAGCTGCGGGAAATTGGTCTCTCACCACCAACTTCGTTGACCGTGAGCTCCGGTTCTTCGCAAACATTGAATCAGATCGGCCACACTTCCGCCTACAGCATCTCAATCGGCAACGCCGCGGCGGAGTTTCTGCTTACTGACTCCGATACACGCATACTTCAGAATCCGCGTTTACGTGCCGTGGATGGCCAAAAGGCGACACTCAAGCTCGGCGAGAGGATTCCAGTGGCCACCGGAACGTATACGGTCGCGACCGCGGCAACCTCATCAGCGGCGGAGACCCAGTTTCAGTACCTGGACGTCGGCGTAAATGTCGAGATGACTCCGTCGATCCATAGTGCTCAGGAGGTGACTTTGAAGCTGGGCATTGAGGTTTCGTCTCAATCAGGAACGGAAACAATTTCCGGTGTGACCGAGCCTATTATCAGCCAGGAGAAGTCTGATCAGGTGATTCGCCTGAAAGACGGAGAAACCACTATCCTGGCGGGTCTGGTCAAGCAGTCGGACGCTCGGACCGTAAGCGGATGGCCGGGCGTCGGCGAGATTCCATTGATGAAGTACTTCTTCTCCACACAGGCGCATGAAGTAATATCCGAGGAACTGATCTTCATGATCGTTCCGCATATCGTACGCGGGCCTGCATCGGAGGATGATGAAGGTCCTATCGACACGGGAACAGAGAACGGAGTGCGTATTCCAGTGATGTGGGCACCAGATTACGGTGATGTGGGCAGGACGTCGGAGCGAAGCGACGCTGGTTGCTTCTTAC
>VFSW01009856.1_pt1 | contig 13605 bp, 14 predicted proteins | sample 5358111 | NCBI WGS metagenome assembly VFSW01 (sample SAMN11554181, study PRJNA540505) | mine drainage metagenome | isolation source: sediment from site ElyBrook_90M | place: USA: Ely Copper Mine, Vershire, VT | collected 2017 | reverse complement strand
CCGGCGCCGGCCGGGGCGGCGAGCACCATCTGCGTCTGCGTGACCACCGCGCACAGCTTGCCCGCCTCGGTCTTGACCAGGGTCTGCCACACCATCGTCGTCCGGCCGCGGTGAAACGGCGTGCACTCGCCGATGATGCGCGTCCCGGCCGGTGCGGCGCCGAGGAAGTTGGTCTTGGACTCGATCGTGGTGGTGCGCGCGCCTTTGGGCAGGTTGGCGAAAGTCGCGACTGCGCCCAGGGTGTCGGCGAACGCCATGATCGCTCCGCCGTGCAGCACTTCGCCGGTGGTGCAAAGCTCGGGCCGCACTCGCATCGTAGCGATCACGCGCTCCGGGCCGACTTCGCTGAGCTCGATGCCGAGCAATCCCGGCAACAGCGGCTCGAATATCTGTTGGATCGATGCGAGCATGGTCATCTTTTCCCCCCTCTAGCGCCGGATGGGCGCAGTGCCGCGGTGCTCAGTGTTGGCTCGCAGCGTTGCTTGCGTTCGTGCGCAGAGTTTGCGGGCGATGCCGGCTCAGGAATGCCTGCCCGGATGCGCTCACCGCAACCATCGCCGCCTTGCCGGGCTCGTGCCGGCGATCGACAAAGCCGCGCGCATTGGCTTCCTCCCACACCGGCAGGCGCGGGCAGGATGTGCGCCATGCCTCCATGACTTCGGCGTAGGCCCGCGGCTTGGGACCGATCCATTCCAGCAGGTCGAGTATCAGTGCGTCGACGCTGTTCGTCACCTCGGACTCCTTTACCGGACCCATTACCACACAAAGGGTAGCAGCGCCGCGACGCGGTGACAATACGCTTGATAGGCCTCGCCGAAGTGCTGCTGCATCCAGCGTTCTTCGAGGCGCAGTTTGCGCCATAAAGCCCAGGCGACGATGGCGAGGGCGAGCAGGCCGCGCCATTCGCCGAGTGCCAGCGCGCTACCCGCGAATGCGAGCAGCAGCCCGGTGTAGATCGGGTGGCGCACGATGGCGTAGGGTCCGCTGGCGATGAATTCGTGGCCCTCCTTGATGGTGACGATGGCGCTCCAGTTTCTGCCGATGTGCCGCCGCGCCCACGCCGTAAACAGCAGACCTGCGCCAGTCAGGACGGCCCCAAGCCGGAACGACCATGCCGCCACGGGCAGAAAGCGTTCGCCGAGGAATGCGAGCGGTGCGCCTGGAAGCCAGAGCAGCAGCGCCGCGAGCAGCAGCGGGCCCAGGTGCAACAGGCGCGACCAGCGCGACTCGCGCCGCGCGGCGACCTTGACGTTGAATGACAGGGCCCACCAGTACAGCGCCCAAGCCGTCCACAGGAGCAGGAACAGACTGCGATACACTATGGGCATAGGCAATGGAACTCCGCTTTCTCAACGTTCGTTCGTTCGACGCAGCGCAAACCAGCGCGGCAGCATCGAGACGAGCACGCCGTCCTTGAGGACAAAGTGATGGAAGAGCGCGGCGAGCGCGTGAAACCCCGCGAGCCAGAGGATTGCATCGCCAAGCCAGGTGTGAATGTGCGCGATCGTGGCACCGACATCGTGTGACAGCCCGAGCAGCGGCGGAATCTTCACGCCCGCGAGCAGCGTCAGCGGATGGCCCTCGAGCCACGCGCCGGTGATGGAGGTGAGCGGGAGCGCGAACAGCAGCAGATAGAGCGTCCATTGCACCGCCTTCGCCGCGATGCCCATCCAGCGCGGAACCGCCGGCGGCTCCGGTTGCGTGTCGACCATGCGCCACAGTATGCGCATCAGGACCAGCGCGAATACGCACAAGCCCAGCGTCTCGTGCAGCTGCCGGTCGAAATCGCCGGCAGGCGCGTATACGCGCTGCTCGGATCCGCCCGGGCCGTAGATGAACGCGACCAGCACCAGAATCGCCGTGGCCCAATGGAAGGCCTGGGCGACGACGCCGTAGCGCGCGAGCGGGCGATGTTCCATTTCGTTTCCCTGCATGGGAGTGAGCCCTGGCATGTTGGTCAGTCGCGCCGACAGGCGTGGCTTGCACCCGAAGCTAGACAGCGCTTGCTTGCAAGGATCATTCTTCATTCCCCTATGATTTTTACCAATACGCGCTTCTTTCGTCTTCCGTCGAACTCTCCATAGAAGATCTGCTCCCAGGGACCAAAATCCAGCTTTCCTGCCGTTACCGCCACGACCACGTCTCGCCCCATCAGCTGTCGCTTGAGGTGCGCATCGGCATTGTCCTCCCCGGTATCGTTGTGGCGGTATTGGCCGACTGGTTCGTGCGGGGCCAGTTCCTCCAGCCAGGTCTCATAATCGTGGTGTAGCCCGCGCTCGTCATCGTTGATGAAGACGGACGCCGTGATGTGCATGGCATTTACGAGCGCGAGTCCTTCCTTGATGCCGCTCTCAAGAAGGCACTTCCGTACTTGGGAGGTAATATTGACGAAAGCGCAGCGAGAGGGGACGTCGAACCAGAGTTCTTTTCGGTAGCTTTTCATATGACGGATTATATCCACTCGTCGGAAAATGCCGGGGGCCAGGTTATTTTGCGTTGACCGACGTTCGGCATAAGCGGCGGGACGCGCCCTGGCGGCGCGGCTCCGCTTCGATGGAAGGCATCCGCTCAGATCGATGCACGGCGGGGGTAGAACAGCCAGGCATAGATTGCGACATTAATGACGACGACCATCCCGGCGAGAACGAACTGGACTTCCCGGGTGAGACCGGCAGGATAGATGATTGCCAGGAGGTAGTGCTCGATGAAACTTTCCGTGTAGCCAGACTGGCCGGCTCTGATGCGAAGGAAGTTCTCGGCGTACGTGAGCGGGCAGATGCGACCGGTGAGCTCGACGAAAAAGCCCCATGCGGCGGCCGGAAGGTGAACAAGGACGAGCCAGCGCCGGCGCGCCGCGAACGCAGCCCCCAGAAGGGCAAATACGATGAAAGCCAGATGGAGAAGCAGGACGACGTCGGCGGCAAGACGGTAGAGCATGATCCCGGCGGCACCATGGCGGATGCCTAAGTGATTGGATGACGTGGTTTCGAAACCCCATTTTGCGCCGCGCCTTATCACCGTTCAAGCAGATCGATCTGTCGAGCAGGTCAGGCAACCGAAATGCCCCGACAAATATCCGATTGCATGGAAACCAGGGGCTTGCGCAGCCCGCTCGAGGCTCGTGCCCGGGATCGGCTGCAGCCGCCGCCAGTGCGCGACGGCGCCGCTATTTGAAATCGGGCGCAATCAAATCCAGCCGGTCGGTGACGATGGCATCCACGCCCCAGTCGAACAGCACGCGCACGATTTCCGGATCGTTGACGGTGTAGCACAGCAGCCAGTATCCCGCGTCGCGCACCGAGCGTGCCTGTTGCGGCAGCAGCATGCGGTAATCGCAGTGCAGCGACACGCAGCCGAGCTTCTGCATCCACGGCTCCCAGTCCGGCGGGATGGTCTTGGTCAGCGCGCCGCGCGGCAACTCGGGCACGGCCTCCTTAGCCGCGGCGAGCGACGCCGGCTGGAATGAGCACAGGAGGGGCTGCACCGGCGCATCGCGCCATAGCTCGCGCGCGGCGAGCGCCGCCGCCTTCCCGGTTTCGGCCTCATAGCCCTTGGACGGCTTGATTTCGATGTCGGCCCAGAGCCCGAGTTCGACGCACAGCCGGCCCGCGCGCTCGAAGCTCGGCACCGGTTCGCCCGCATACTCGCGCGAATACCAGTTGCCGGCATCGAGCTTGCGCATATCGCGATACGCAGTTTCGGCAATCGCGCCGCGGCCGCTGGTGGTGCGCTCAAGCCGCTGGTCGTGCATCAGGATCGGAGTGGCGTCGCCGGCGAGCATGACGTCGAACTCGACGCCGGCGAAGCCGCGCTCCTTCGCCTTGCGCAGGCCGGCCAGCGTATTTTCCGGGGCGAGGGCGCCGCCGCCGCGATGGGCGATGATGCGCGGATAAGGCCAGGGTTTCACGCGGATTCGAGCCGCGCGCCGCTGGCGGCATCGAACCAGTGCAGGCAGCCGGGCAGGGCGCGCAGAGGCAGCGCCTGCCCCGGCGCGGGATACTCCATGGCCGACAGGCGCGCGACCAGCAATTCCTTCCCGAACAGCCCGTGCACCAGGATGTCGGCGCCGAGTATTTCGCGCATTTCCGTCTGCAGGGTGAACAGCGCCTCCTCAGGCGCGCACACCTCGAGGTGCTCGGGGCGGATGCCGAGCACCAATTCGCGACCGATCAGGGCTGCGGGCACGGGCAGGGCAAGATGCCCGCCGTCGGCGAGCGCGAGGCCGGCTGCATCGGCGCGGCCGCGCAGCAAATTCATCGCCGGCGAACCGATGAACCCGGCGACGAATTGGGTCGCCGGGTGCTGGTATACCTCGGCCGGAGTGCCGATCTGCTCGGTGCGGCCGGCGCTCATCACGATCATGCGCTCCGCCAGGGTCATCGCCTCGACCTGGTCGTGGGTGACATAGACGCTGGTGGTGCCCAGGTTGCGGTGCAGCTTCTGGATTTCCAGCCGCATCTGCACCCGCAGCTTGGCGTCCAGGTTGGACAGCGGCTCGTCGAACAGGAACACCGAAGGTTCGCGCACGATGGCGCGGCCCATGGCCACGCGCTGGCGCTGTCCGCCGGAGAGCTCGCGCGGCCGGCGCGAGAGCAGATCGCCCAGTTCGAGGATTTTCGCCGCGCGCTGCACCCGCGTCTCGATGTCGTCCTTGGCGAAGCCGCGGATTTTCAGGCCGTAGGCCATGTTCTGGCGCACGCTCATATGCGGGTAGAGCGCATAATTCTGGAACACCATGGCGATGTCGCGGTCCTTGGGTTCGAGCTGATTGACCACGCGCTCGCCGATCAGGATCTCGCCGCTGGTGATCGCCTCCAGCCCCGCTACCATGCGCAGCAGCGTCGACTTGCCGCAGCCCGAAGGCCCGACGATGACGACGAATTCGCCGTCGGCGATCTCGATGGACACGCCCTTGATGATTTCCAGGCTGCCGAAGCTCTTCCTGACGTTGCGCAGTTCGAGTTTTGCCATGGTTATACGTTGCGAATTAAATCGCGCCTCCCCGTTATAGCGGAATCCTGATCCGCGCGGACGAGACCCCGTCCGCGCGGATCGTCGATTGCGCACGGATAAAAGGCACATCCGTGCACAATCGACGATCTTGTATAAAATCCCACACCATTCTTGTTGTTAACCATAACCGCGTTTGCTGTGCGGATGCGCTCTTTATCCGTACAGCAAACGCGGTTGGCGCGCGCAGCGCGCAAGGACGTTCGTCGCACGCGCCAATGTTCGAGTAAGACGCCGTGTATGGCAATGCGCTCATATGCGCTATTTCTCCGTGTCCACCAGTCCCTTGACGAACCAGCGCTGCATCACCAGCACCACCAGCGCCGGCGGCGCGAGTGCGAGCATGGACGTGGCCATGACCAGGTTCCAGGCCACCGCGGCGTCCCCGCCGGGGATCATGCGTTTGATGCCGATCACCACGGTGTACATGTCCTCCTGCGTCGTCACCAGCAGCGGCCACAGGTACTGGTTCCAGCCGTAGATGAACAGGATCACGAACAGCGCCGCGATATTGGTCTTCGACAGCGGCAGCACCACGTCCCAGAAAAAGCGCATCGCGCTGGCGCCGTCGATGCGCGCCGCCTCCATCAGCTCGTCCGGGATGGTAAGGAAAAACTGGCGGAACAGGAAGGTCGCCGTGGCCGAGGCGATCAGGGGCACGCTCAGTCCGGCGTAGGTGTCGAGCAGGCCGAGATCCGCCACCACCTTGTAGGTCGGCAGGATGCGCACTTCCACCGGCAGCATCAGGGTGATGAAAATCATCCAGAAAAAAAAGTTCTTCAGCGGGAAGCGGAAGTAGACGATGGCGAACGCCGACAAAATCGATATGACTATTTTGCCGATGGCGATGGTGAGCGCCATCACCAGGCTGTTCCACATCATCCGGCCTACCGGCGCGGTGCTGGCGCCTTCGACGCCGTGCCCGAGCACGGTGGCATAGTTGTGCAGCATTTCGCCGCCCGGCAGCAGCGGCAGCGGGTACTGGAGCATGCGCAGGGCAGTGTGCGTGGAAGCGACAAAACCGATATACAGCGGGAATACCACCACCACGATGCTCGCGATCAGCAGGGCATGACAGAAGAAAATGAACCCTGGGCGGTGTTCGATCATCAGTACTGCACCTTGCGTTCGATATAGCGGAACTGCACCACGGTCAGGGCAATGACGATCGTCATCAGGATCACCGACTGCGCCGCCGAACCGCCCAGGTCCAGGCCGATGAAGCCATCCTGGTACACCTTGTACACCAGGGTCGTGGTCGACGTCATCGGCCCACCCTGCGTGGTCGCATCGATGACGCCGAAGGTGTCGAAAAAGGCGTATACGAGGTTCACCACCAGGAGGAAGAACGAAGTCGGCGACAGCAGCGGGAAGGCGATGGTCAGAAAACGCTTCACCGGTCCGGCGCCGTCGATGGCGGCGGCCTCGATCATCGACTTCGGAATCGATTGCAGGCCGGCGAGGAAGAACAGGAAGTTGTAGCTCACCTGCTTCCATACCGAGGCGATCACCACCAGGGCCATGGCCTGGCCGCTGTTGAGCATGTGATTCCAGTCGTAGCCCAGGCTCTTCAGCCCGTAGGCGAGGATGCCCACGGTCGGGTTGAACATGAAGGCCCAGAGCACCGCCGCGATCGCCGGCGCCACCGCATAAGGCCAGATAATCAGCGTCTGGTAGGCCCTGGCGCCGCGCAGCACGTGATCGCAGGCGGCAGCGAGGACCAGCCCGATGCCGAGGGCAAGGACGGCGACCAGCGCCGAGAACAGTGCGGTGACCTTGAACGACTCGAGGTAGATCGGGTCGGCGAACAGTACCTTGAAGTTTTCGAACCAGACGAACTCGGTATTGGTGCCGAAGGCGTTCTGCACCAGCAGGGATTGCCACATAGCCTGCGCCGCGGGCCAGATGAAAAATACGATGGTGATGGCGAGCTGGGGTGCCACCAGCGCGTAGGGCAGCCAGCTTACGGGAAATTGTGCGCGCTTTTCCATGCAGTATGACAAACGGCCCCGTGGGGCCGTTTGTCAATCGTTCAGTTGCTCAGAATTCAGCGCGCCCCAGCCTTGTTGGCGCGCTCGAATTTGACCAGCTCCGCATTGCCGCGTGTGACCGCATCGTCCAGCGCCTGCTTCGGCCCCTTCTTCTGCGCCCACACCGCTTCCAGTTCCTCGTCGATAATGGTGCGGATCTGCGGGAAATTGCCCAGGCGTATGCCCTTGGTGTTTACGGTCGGGTTTCTCAGCAGCAGTTGCTTGATGGCCACGTCGGTGCCCGGGTTCTTTTCATAGAAGCCCTCCTTCTTGCTGAGCTCGTAGGCCGCCTTGGTGATCGGCACGTAGCCGGTTTTCTGGCTCCACTCGGCCTGGATTTCCGGCGACGACAGGAAGGTGAAGAACTTCGCCACGCCCTTGTACTCGATCGGCTTCTTGCCACCCATCACCCACAGGCTCGCGCCGCCGATGATCGTATTATACGGCGCGCCCTTGACATCGGGATAATACGGCAGCTCAGACACGCCGAATGCGAACTTGGCGGTGCCTTGGGCAAGTCCATAGACGGAAGAAGAGCCGGTATACATGGCGCAGTCGCCGCCGGTGAATTTTGCATCGGGCTGGTTGGTGCGTCCGGCGTAAACGAACAGTCCCGACTTGACCCAGGAGGAGAGCTTGGCGATATGGCGCACCAGCACCTCGTTGTTGAACACCAGCTTCGCATCCATGCCGCCGAAGCCGTTCTGCTTGGTGGCGAACAGGACATTATGCCAGGCGCTCATGTTCTCCAACTGCACCCAGGATTGCCATGCGGTGGTGAACGGGCAGCTTATGCCGGCCCCCTTGAGCTTGAGCGCGTCCTGCTCTACTTCGTCCCAGGTCTTGGGCGGTTTGTTCGGATCCAGGCCCGCTTTCTTGAACATATCCTTGTTGTAGAAAAACACTGCGGTCGAACTGTTGAACGGCATCGCCATCAACCGGCCGTGGGTATCGCTGTAGTAGCTGGCCACCGCCGGCAGGTAGGATTTCGGGTCGAATTTCTCGTGTGCCTGCGCCATCACCTCGTACACCGGCTTGATCGCTTTTCCGGACGCGATCATGGTGGCCGTGCCGACTTCGAACATTTGCACGATGTCCGGCGCTTTGCCGGAGCGGTATGCCGCGATCGCGGCGGTCATCGTCGTGGAATAGTCGCCCTTGTATACCGCCACCACCTTGTAGGCCGATTGCGAAGCGTTGAATCGGTTGACGATCGAGTTGATCTCGTCGGCTATCGCGCCGGTATTCGCGTACCAAAACTGGATGTCCGTGGCGGCCTGGGCGCTGCTGGCGCCGAAGGCGCAGGCAGCGGCGAGTGCGAGACAAAGTTTTTTCATTTTCATATTGATCTCCTTTTTGAGAGGAAGGACGAGGGGAAGCGGCAGACAATCAATGATTATGCTAGTCCGCTATGGCGCTTATATTACAGTAAACCCGTCTGGCGCACGGGACTCACATCCCTGCTCGTTCGCGACGCCCCGGACCAGTGCCCGCTCATGCTAGCATCGGCGCAACCACCGGGTTTGCGTTAAATCATAATATGCAACTCAACCGCTTCGATCTGCTGCGCCTGCTCGCGGACGCAAACCTGCGTTCCGGCCCAGCGCTAGCGCGCGAGCTGGGCACCTCGCCGGCTGCCATTCGATTGGCGCTGCGTGAACTGGAGGAACTCGGCCTCGATCTGCGCCGGCAGCCTGGCCGCGGCTATCGCCTGGCGGAAGTCTACGAGTTTCTGGACCCGGCCGCGGTGCGCGCGCAACTCGGCGCGCGTGATTTCCAGCTGGAACTGCTCGATACCTGTGCCTCCACCAACACGCTGCTGCTCGCGCGCGCGCGCGGCGGCGCGCCGTTGGGCAGCGTGATCGCCTGCGAACTGCAAAGCGCCGGGCGCGGCCGGCGCGGCAATCGCTGGCAATCCGGACTGGGTGGTGGCCTCACCTTTTCCCTGTTGTGGCGCTTTCGCCAGGGCGCCGCGGGCCTCGGGGGACTGTCGCTCGCGGCAGGGGTGGCCGTGGTGCGCGCGCTTGCATCCCTGGACATCGAAGATGTGCAGCTCAAGTGGCCGAACGATCTGCTGCACGCCGGACGCAAACTGGGCGGGATACTCATCGAGCTGCAGGGCGATGCGGCGGGACCGAGTGCGGCGGTGATTGGCATCGGAATCAACGTGCGCCTGCGCTCAGCCATGCGCGATGCCATCGCGCAGCCGGTGACCGACCTCGCCACGATAGCCACGCAGGTGCCGCCGCGCAATCGCTTGCTTGCCGCGCTCCTGATCGAACTGGAGCAGGTGCTGGAACAGTTCGCCGCGCATGGATTCGCGCCGCTGCGCGAAGAGTGGATGACGCGCCATGCGCACCAGGGCAGGCTGGTCACGCTGTCCTCGGGCGAGGGCAGATCGATGGCGGGCCGCGCGGTGGGCGTGGCTGAAGACGGGGCCTTGTTGCTGGAGACAGACGGTGGAGTGGAGCGCTGCGTCAACGGCGAACTGTCGCTGCGCGCCGGCTGAAGCGGACGCAGTGGGCAAGCGCAGCGCGGTTGCTGCGCCGCACCGATTCACGGTAATCTTGCTCGCCGCCCGCGCCCGGGCAGGCGGCAGAGGCAACAACTGGCCTGGAGCGGGTATGGCCCTGATCGCCATCGGTGGTTCTCAGCACGAGACCAACTCCCTCACTCCGCCGGCCTCCGCGTTCAAGGGGGCAGCGGTGTGAGCAAGCGCTTCGTCATCGCGCTGATCAAGCACGAGACCAATACGTTTTCGCCGATCGCGACGCCCTTGTCGGCGTTCGGCCACGGCAACGGGCCGAGCTACGGCGAGGACGCGCGCCAGGCGTTCGCCGGCTCGAATACCCCGTTCGCGGCATTTCTGGACATCGCCCGGCGCGAGGGCGCCGAAGCGGTCACGCCGATCGCGGCCGAGTCCTGGCCCTCGAACATGGCTACGCGGGAAACCTTCGAAGCGTTGCTGCAGCCGCTGGAAGCGGCGGTGCGCGCGGGCTGCGACGCCTGTTTTCTCGACCTGCACGGCGCCATGGCGGTCGAGGACTGCGACGATGCCGAGGGCGAGATCCTCAAGCGCCTGCGCCGCATTCACCCCGGACTGGCGATCGCAGTGACCCTCGACTATCACACCAACCTGTCGCCGGACATTGTCGCCAACGCCAGCGTCATCACCGGCTACAAAACCTATCCGCATGTCGATATGTACGAAGCCGGGCTGCTCGCCGGCGACATCCTCGCCAGATCGCTGCGCGGGGCGGTGCGGCCGGTGATGGCCTGGGGCTGGCTGCCGCTGGTTTCCTCGGTGATGCGCCACGCGCCCGAGGACGGGCCCTCGGGCGACATCCTCGCCTACGCCCGCGCCACGGAAAAGTCCGGCCGCGTGCTGGCGGCGACGCTGTTGCCCGGTTTTCCCCATGCCGACACGCCTTACACCGGTGTCTCCGCCGTGGTGGTGGCCGATGCGCTGGCCGATACCGCCGTTAGCTTCAAAGGTGCGCGGGCCGCGGCGCAGGAAGTGTGCGAGCGCATGCTCGCCATCGCCTGGGAGCGCCGTGCTGAATATGTGTTCCATCCCGAGCCGCTGGCGCGATCGGTGGCGCGGGCGCGCGCACTCGGGACCAACGCGCAGCCCGGCCCGATCCTGTTGATCGACCATTGCGACAATTGCGGCTCGGGTGGCGCCCAGGATGTGATGCTGGTTGTAGAGGAAATACTCAGGCAGAACCTGGATGACGTCGCCATCGCGCCCATCCGCGATCCGCAGGCCGTGGCGCAGATGGTCGAGGCCGGCATCGGCAACAACGTCAACCTGCTGCTCGGTGGCAAGACCGACATGCCAGCGATCGGCCTCGCGGGCCGGCCGCTGCAGCTTGCCGGCCGCGTGCGTAACATCACCGACGGCGAAATCGTATTTGCCGGGCCGATGTATACCGGTTTGAAAAGCCACCTCGGGCGCACCGCGGTTCTCGATACCGGGCGCGCGCAGATCGTGGTCACCGAGCGCCACCACGAGCCTTTCGACCTGGTGATTTTCCGCCACTGCGGCATAGAACCGACGAAAAAGCGCTATATCATGCTCAAGTCGCGCATCCATTACCGCGCCGGCTTCAAGCCGATCGCCGCGCATATCGTCGAATGCGCCGGCGCCGGCGTCACCAATGCCGACCTGTCGGTGTACCGTTACCGCAAGCTCGCGCGGCCGATTTATCCGCTGGATGCCATCTGGAAGCCGTAGCAAAATGCCTTTTTTTTGCTACGGCTCGACTCAGGGGAGCACCAGCGGAGGCGACCGAAGGTCCCGATCCGCCTCGATGGGAAAGTCCCTGCAGGGGATATCCGCTCGTATTGTTACAGACTAAAAGGCCCGTTTCACCGTAGAATTAGGCACCCTTTTTCCGCCGCCAACATGAACGAGCCCTACAAGCTGCTGGTCGACATCGGCAATACCTTCGTCAAGTGGGGCCGCTACAAGGCGAATTTGGATGTGCCGGCGCACGCGAGCTGCCTCGAGTCCGGCCACGCGCTGCTGGAGGAAATTCCGACGCTCGCGGCACAGTTGCGCAAGCATCCGGCACCGGCGCAAATCGTGATTTCAAACGTCGCCGGCACGCGCGTGCGCGCGTCGATGCTGCGCCTGCTCGAAATCTGGCCCGACGCGCCCCCGCCGTACTGGGTGAGCCCGAAAGACGAGCAGTGCGGGGTGAAAAACGGCTACCGCAACCCGGCGCAGCTGGGCAGCGATCGCTGGGCCGCGCTGATCGGCGCGCGCGCGCTGCATGGGGCGCGCCCGGTGCTGGTGGTGTGCTGCGGTACCGCCACCACCATCGACTTGCTCACCGCACAGGGCCAGTTCGCCGGCGGCTGCATCATGCCGGGCGTCGGCACCATGCTGCGCTCGCTGCATGAAAAGACCGCAGCGCTGCCCGATGCCGACGGCGTATACACCGAGTACCCGGTGCAGACCGTCGACGCCATTGTCAGCGGCTGCCAGCACGCACAGGCCGGGGCGGTGGAACGCATCTACGATCTGTACCGGCGTGATCATCCGGACCTGCTGTGCCTGGTCTCGGGCGGGGCGGCCAAGGCGCTGACGCCGCACCTTGCCATCGTGTTTCGCTACCACGACAATCTGGTGCTGGAGGGACTGCATTGCATCAGCCAGGCTCTCGCGCGCGAGGCGCAGGCGGGGCTGGCCGGTATGCAAAAGGCCTGATCGATGCGCACCCTGTTTTTCTTTCTCGCGCTGGGCAATGCGTTGTTCTTTGCTTATTCCTGGTTCAGTTCCGGCGCCCGCGCCGACGGCGATGCGCAGATCCTCAGCCAGCAGCTCGATCCGGGGAAAATCCGCCTGTTGCGGCCCGAGCAGGTGGCGGCGCTCACGCGCAAGCCCGAGCCGCAGCAGGCGGCCGCCCCAGTGTCCACCGTCTGCCTCGAATGGGGCGGATTCACCGGCGCCGATGCGGTGCGCGCGCAGCAGGTGTTGCAGCCGCTGGCGCTGGGCGCGAAGCTGACCCAGCGCAAGCAGGAGGATGCTGCAGGTTTCTGGGTCTATATCCCGCCACTCGCCAGCCGCCAGGCGGCGGCGCAGAAGGCGGCCGAATTGAAGCGCCTGGGCGTGGACGATTATTTCATCGTGCCCGACGATCCGAAATGGCGCGATGCGATCTCACTGGGGGTGTTCAAGACCGAGGACGCGGCCAAGGCGCGCCTTGCCGCGTTGCGAGCCAAAGGTGTCAAGAGTGCCACTGTCGCCGCGCGCGAGGCACAGACGGGCAAGACTTATTTCCAGGTGCATGATGCCGATCCGGGCCTGGCGGCCAAACTGAACGAATTGAAACAGGGTTTTCCCGGCACCGATGTGCACGATTGTGCGGCAGGCGACAAGAAAGGATAAGCGCGGCGATGTACGTACCCAAGCATAACCAGTCCGAAGATCGTGCGGCGCTGCTCGCTTACATGCGCGCGTATTCCTTCGCTGCGCTGGCGACCGCAGGACCGGCGGGGCTGGCGGCGACGCACCTGCCCTTCGTGATCGAGGAGGAGGACGGCCGCATCACCCTGCTCGCGCACATGGCCCGCGCCAATCCGCAATGGCGCGATTTTTCCGCAGCGGCCGACGCACTGGTGATATTCATGCAGCCGCACGCCTACGTCTCGCCGCGGCACTACGACAGCCGCCAGAACGTGCCCACCTGGAACTATGTCGCGGTGCATGCCTATGGCCGGCCGGCGCTGATCGAGGAGCGCACCGCCAAGATGGAATTGCAGCAGAAACTCATCCGCCAGCACGATCCCGACTACCTCGCACAGATGGCCGGGTTGTCCGAGAGCTATCTCGACGCCAAGCTCGCCGCCATCGTTTCCTTTTCTCTCGCCGTGACGCGGATCGATGCGCGCTACAAACTATCGCAGGACAAGAATCCGGCCGAACGCGAACGCATCGCGCGCGATCTCGAGTCGGGGGGGGGGGGGGGGGGCCCCCCGGCCCGGCGGCGGGGGGGCGCGGCGCGCCCGGAGGGGGACTGGCGGGGGCGGGGGGGGGGGGCGGCGGGGGGGGGGGCGG
>VFSW01009855.1_pt1 | contig 13607 bp, 18 predicted proteins | sample 5358111 | NCBI WGS metagenome assembly VFSW01 (sample SAMN11554181, study PRJNA540505) | mine drainage metagenome | isolation source: sediment from site ElyBrook_90M | place: USA: Ely Copper Mine, Vershire, VT | collected 2017 | reverse complement strand
TAGACCAAGAATTTCGTTATATTACAGCATACCAAAAGACGCCCACCCGATAATACCGCCTTCGAGCGACCTCCGCCCGCGGCATAAAAGCACATCACATAGTCACAGCCACGGCGCCACAGCACGTCGGCTCGGCGGGGACGGCCCGCCTCAAAAAACGCCGACAATGTGCCGTGCCGAAATCCCCCGCCTCGCTTTGGCTCGTTTTCCACCCTCCCCAAAAAACAGGGAGGGTACACGCAGCCAAAGTCGGGGGCGTCAGCGGTGATTCAGCAAAAAAACAAAGGCGTTATATAAAGAAAGATCTATAAAAACAAATCTAAAATCACAGCAGGTCAGCGATCTCGCTCGGCGTCGGATTGTAGTACCGCAGCAGCATTTTCATGTCCTGGTGCCCAGTCATGCGCGCGAGGTCCATGACGGGCAGTTTCTTTGACAGCCGGAAGACCGCTTCATGCCGTGCGTCGTGGAAGTGGATGTGATCAAATTCGGCGGGTCTATACTTTCTAAAAATCGAGTCAGCGCTTGTAATGCCGACCGTAAAAACCTTGACGGGATCGATCCCTTCGGCCAATTTTATCAGGCGGACAGCCTCCGCTGAAAGAGGGACATGGCGTGACCGCCCGTTTTTTGTTTCAGTGAGCAGCACATAGCGTTTGTCGAGATAGACCCTGTCCCATGTCAAACCCAGGATCTCACCGCGTCTCATCGCGGTTTCGATCGCAAGCAAGAACGCCAGTCCGACTTGATGCTTTTTGAGGGCAGGGCGGACAGCAGGGAACATCCCGAGCGCATCGGCAATCTTGTCCGCGATCTCAGGCGGGATGCGCACTTCCCGCCCTTGGGGCGACGCAGGCTTTTTGACGCCTCGGGACGGGTTTGACTCAGACGCGCCCCATTCGCCACAAGCGGTTTGAAACATCGACCCAAGCATGACCATCTCACGAGCGACCGTGGCGCCTGACACATACTTCAGGCGCAGGTCTCGGAACCGGGCTATGTCCCCACGCACGACCTCACTCATGGGCTTTAGCGTCAACCATGTCTGTTCGCGCAGGATCTTTTGTAATGACTTGATCTCCCGGATCGACCCCTTATGTTTTGGGGCCACTTCCTCCATGTATCTCCCAATGACCTCCGCAACGGTCATACCCTGATTCTTGGCGACCGTTACACCAGTTACACCAACCCGCTTCAGTCCGACCAGAGCAGATTCCGTCTCCAGCGCCCAGGCGACCGCTTGGGCTTTTGTGGGGAAAGTGCCGGATCGGCGTATAATCTCATCTCCGACTTTTTTGGTGATCTGTGCGCGCCAAGTTTTACCGCGCTTGAGGAAGGTAGCCATGGTGTATTTGGTGTGGTTTTGGTGTAGTGGTGTAGCAATAATAGCCGATTTTTCCACTTAACTCCACCAGATTCCACCTGATTCCAAATGGCATAACAGGCTTGAAAGCCCCGTAGTTACAGGGATTCGTTGATTTACAAGGGGGAATTTGAACAGGAAGGATAATACAGACTGGTGCCGAGAAGAAGCAAAACTATACCGGATAAATCCCTTATGAATCAACAGGTTATAAATTGTTTGGTGTAATTTTGGTGTAGCAACAAAATCTTGCACCACCGCCAGACGCAATAATACACCAACCCGCTAAAAGCAAAAGCGCCATTTGTTAAAGCACAAAGCATCACGGCCTTTGCTCGAGAAGATGCAGGTACTTCTCGGTCGTCGTCAGCGATGTGTGCCCAAGATTCTCTTGCACCTGTTTCAATGGCAGTCCGGACGCCAACATCACGCTGGCCGCCGTGTGGCGCAACAGGTGCCCGCCGTTCTGCTGCTTGGTCTTGATGTTCGCTGATGCCAATAATTTGTTGATCGCGTAGTACACGGTTTGCTGGCTCATGGCTCCACCCCTCTCGGACACGAATAACCTGTCGTCAAACTTTTTCGCCACGCTACGGTACTTCAACTTTTTTAGCCAGGATGCCATGTAGTCAGCGTGCGTCGGCGCGAACTGCACCAACCGCTCCTTTCTGCCCTTCCCGACTACCCGCAACCGCCCTGCCAGATAGTCGGCGCCGGCGGACAGCGGCAGATCGATCGCTTCCTGCGTGCGCAGCCCGGCATCCAGGAGCAACGCTACGATCGCGGAGTTGCGGTAGCCGGTAAACGTGTCATCCGACATCGATGCGTGTAGCAGGCGGTCCTGCTCGTCCCAGGTCAGGCATTCCGGCAGGCGCATGCCCGCACGTCCGCCGACGCCCCCGCGCTTTTTCACTTTAGCCTCGCGATAGTAGATCACCGGGTTTTCGTTGCACTCGCCGACCTCCTGCAGATAGGCGAAGATCAACTCCAACGCTACGGCTCGCGAATTGATCGTTGATCGCGCGTACTGGCCACCGTCCGGTCGAGCGCTCGTGAACTTGCGTACATGAGGCACACCGAACTCGTTACACGAACTGATGTGCTCATCACGGCAAAACGCATCAAAATCCGCCGCAACCCTGGAATACAGCCGAATCGTGTGCGGCGAGTACGGCGTCTCAAATACCGGAGATTTCAGCCAATCCTTGAAGTTTTCGTGGATTTGTTCCATCCGACCACCTTTTCTGATGCGAATTGCAAAAAATCGTTTTTTTAAAACAAGCGCAAAAAATATCGTTTCAGCCTGTTGGCACGATCAATAAAGGCTGTCGAAACAAAAATCCATACGCCTCGCCACGCTACCGCAAAACCACAACAGATCAAGCCTTGCGGCGCCAGACCGATCCTGGCCGGTCAAAATCCATGGCTTCCGAAGAATTTCGCGCAAGAGTAGAATTTCAGTCCGATTTTCCTGTTTCTGTCGTCTGTTCGGACGCCGGATATTGCCCCAGGTACACCAAAAACAACCAGCCGACCCGCAATAAATCGGCGTGTTGCTGTTTCATTTGTGATACTACACCATTATCACACATCAGGACAGGATGCAATCAGTCACACCCCGGTATTAAATGCGCTGTACAGTGAAAATGTTATCACATATCAAATAATCCATCGTGCAAATCTTCATAGTTTTGATGTACAATTTCCAAACCAACCGATTTCAATCAAACGAGGTGATTTTATGACGACAAAACGGATTTCAGCCGAACTGACGGATGACAACGCAATCAAACTGGATATTCTCTACACAACCACCAGACTGAACAACGAGCCCAAGAAAGAGGCCGACAGGATGTTTTGTGAAATAGCGACGCTTGCCGTCGAAAAAGCGATTGAAGCGTGCAGGAGGGCAACTGGCGCACAATATCCTTCATACACTCAGTTGCTGGAATATCTTGACGGAATTTGATCAACATCTCATTTGCCTGCGAGATCTGTTGGTTCAGTTTCAGTATTTTCGCGACTTCAATCGACATGGCGCACCCCAAACTTAACGACCTCATCCATCACGTCCGGCTTTAGGTCCGATTTATCCCATAGGTCGAACTTTATACCCGCAAAAAAATCGCTGGCAAGGTTTTCTATTTCAAGAAAAGACAGAGATCCAGAACTGAGAACACATAAATCAATGTCAGAATTCGTCCTGAAAAACGCATCCTTGTTTGTCAAAGACCCAAAGACAACGATATCCACGCCTTTGGTACCGCATAGTTCAACAAACTCGTTGGCCAACGCCACGCACCTGGATCTGTACGCCAGCCTTTCGCTTTCTCTGTCTTGGTAGAAAAACGGTTTCAATGGCACAACTCAACCCTCGCAAGCAAGCTACGACTCATCCCCATCATCATCTTCTGCCCATCGCCGACGCTCAATCGGGTTGAACCCGCGAGAAGAACCTTCCTGATGGTCGGCCGGGCTATCTCATTTTTGGCGCGGTAGATTCTTTTGGCTGGCAAAATGCCCGCACCTGCTCGTACAGTCCAGGCAAATCATTGTGCACCGTCTTCCAGACGATCTCCAAATCAATCTTGAAGTAGCCGTGTGCCAATGCGTTTCGCATGTCGTTGGCGAGTGTTAATGGAATTTCTGGATGCGCGGCCGCAAACTCCGCGTGAACTCGCTCAATGTTACGGCTGGCTTCGCCGATCACTTCAAGGTTGCGAATCACGGCGTCCTGCACGATATTGCTCGCCAAAAAACCAGCTTCGTCAAGATCTTTCACATAATTGCGGATGCGATCAATGGCTTCAAGGATATGTCTCAGGTAGTCAGGCAGGCGTTGAGGATCGCTGCTCATACAGGGATGGCCTCCGCAAGCACAGCGTCGCGGAACTTGTCCGGCAATCCGTTTGGCGTCAGCACGTCCACCGGCACGCCGAGCAACTTGCGCAGTTCCACACGGATCGCGCTGATGTCGAACAACGTCGTTTCGAGCGTCGGGTCAACGATGAGATCCAGATCGCTGCTGTCCGTATCTTCGCCACGCAGGACAGAACCAAACACCCGCGCGTTACTGGCGCGATGAGACTCGACCACAAGCCGGATCGCGGCACGGTGCAAAGATAAAGCTTCAGAGGGTTTCATGCGTTTTCTCCTTCTCCGGTTTGGTTTGGATCTCTTGCAAAATTTTGACGTTATGATCAGCAGACATGGCGCACCAGCAAGCAAGCTACGACTCATCCCCATCATCATCTTCTGCCCATCGCCGACGCTCAATCGGGTTGAACCCGCGAGAAGAACCTTCCTCGAGCGCAAGCGTCTTGATCATCTCGAAAGCCTTCTTTGGATCGTTCTTGTTCAGTTTCATCGCACAGTCCAAAACCTTCAGAACGCCTTTCCCTGGGTTTTGCCCGACCGTGAAAAACCGGAAATACGCAGACAACTCAAGCCCGATGTACAGAGAAAATTCAGTCCCCTGAATCGCCTCTTCACCCCCGATTTCACGATAGAAATCTGAAATGGACAGGCTCTGCCTCGGCAGCAGTTCGTCAGGATATTTCTGAAAAAGCCGGTATAGATAACAGATCGACCGGCTCTTCACGCCCTTGTTGCCGCGCGCAATCTCGCCGTTCATGATGCGCGGCCCCACCTGAAACAAGCGGCAAAGCTCAATATCAGTCAACCCATGCTCCTGCTTGAACTTGACAAGATCGTTGCCGGTAATCCGACGCGCAGGCACCGCCGGCATCTTCGGCTTGCGCACTCTATCGACGGCAGGTTTCTCAACGGCATCAGGCTTCGCTTCGGACGGTAACGCTCCAACTTCTGTGGTATCTTTCGCGGACTCACTAAACACCTCGGTCGGAACGTCAACCGCTTCGTCCAGCGGTTTTTCCGCTTCGATAGTCGGTGCGCCAGTGGCCTGAATTTCTTCGGAAACCGGTTTTTCAATCGCTTCAATACCGGAATTAGCACCACCCGCGCCTGAAATTGCATCTGTGTTGTGTTGTTTTTTTGCCACAATATCACCTTTGGTTTTAATGAAGAAATAATGAAGAAAGTTCGACACAAAAACCTCGGAAGCCGATTGTTTTCGGGGTTTGCGAGCAGAATCAATCTGTTTTGTCGCTTTTTTAATGAAAAACCTACCACCAATCCGAGGTAGACAACCTCTGAAGTTTATTGTATTATGGCATAACTCGTAACGAAAGGCAATAAAAATCCAACAAAACAACAAGAGGGAAACAAATGCAATCCACTGATGAAGCCGAGTATTTCACTCGATCAAGGGATGTTCTGTCCTTTGACGTTCCATTTTTCGTAACTCATGAACAGTTCAAAAACAACACCGAGATCAGGGTCTCGCTCGACTGGATGACGAAGGGCCGTGCGCTCTATGGAGACAAGTCGCGCCTAGCAGGCATCATGTATGCGTCCAAATGGGCTAAGTTGAATGACATGGAACTTCGTATCATCCGCATGTCCATGGTGATCCCGGACCTGGCGGCGCAGTTCAGGACGAGGCATTCTTTCAAATCGATGACCAAAGAGAGCGAAGCGCCTTTTGCGTTCATGAGGACGAAGTACATCAAGCGAGATCTATATGACTCCATTCGTGACGGGGTTTTCGAGCAATTGAAAGAAGAAGGGCGGTTGGTCCCTGTTTCGCTGGAAGATGCCTTGAGGATCTATCCATCGGCCTGTGAAACCGTTTTCCGTCTGTATCCCAACACGGCAGCGATCACCTTCATGGCAGAGGTCGAGTATGCCGGCAAGGAACTTTTTGATGTGGTGGTTATCAACCCGGCTGCGAAGGGGTTGATCAAAGGGGTTTTCCTGCTTTACAACGATGCCGGCAAGACCCCGCTCGTCGTTGAACCATGAGGGAAAAACAGTCCATCCAGCCTGCGATCATTGCGCCGTTCCTGGTCGGATTGATTTTCCTTTTCGTATTTGTTGCAAACTCTATCTACCATCACAAAACCCCTTGGCCGGATTTTACCGACTTCTCGATCTTCTGGTTGGCCGGCAAGACAATGCTCGAGCATATAACATCCGGCGCCGCGCACGACCAGACCCGTCTTCTGTATTTTGAACCCGTGATGGCCAATACGTTCGGCCCGCAGGCGCAAGGGCTATCCTGGAACTACCCGCCAACTGGGTTCCTGTTTTTCCTTCCGCTCGGCCTGATGCCGGAGCCGGTGTCCAGGCTGGTTTACACCCTTGCATCGATTCTGGTTTACGCGGCTGTCGCCGTCCGGCTGCTTCGGTTTATCCCGGCTCGCCACCACCTTTCAGCCGCTCTGGTGTTCATGTCTTTTCCTGCTTTCTGTTTGAACTTGTGGGCGGAGCAGAACGGAATCATACTGTCGTCCCTGCTTTTTCTGTCAATCATGGAGCGCCACGACCGGCCTGCGCTGTCTGGCGTAATCATTGGCGCCGTCGCGTGCTTAAAACCTCATCTGGCATTGCCGTTGGGTTTCATTTTGGTTTTTTTCCGCCAACGCGAAGCCTTTATCGCCGGAATGGTGGGCACGGCAATCGTGCTGATCATGATAAGCGAAGCGTTTGTTGGTACGAAAGGATGGATCATCTGGCTTCATCACATCGGACAAGCGGTTTCGGTCAACAGCCATCGATCGCTCATGGTGTCGTCCGCCGTGCTGTTCCAGGGGCTACCAGGGCCGGTCTGTGCGATTATGTGGGGGATGACCATGGTCGGGTTTGCCGCATGCGTGGCAGCGTTCACAAAAGAGAGCAGGACCAACACAGGGCAGAGCGGATGGCTTTCGACCTGCGCCGTCACGCTCCTGACCTGGGGCGTTGTCGTCCCATATCTAATGCCTTACGATCTGGTTATCGGCGTGTTTGGGTTGGTGATGGTTGCCGGATTCGAAAAAGAGCCAAGCCGCATTCTTTGACGTGTTGTATCATTGATTGGAGTAAAGAAAAATGGCGATCCTTACGCTGTCAGAGCGAGATATAGAAAAGAAAGAAAAAATGCGCCGATCGATAAAAGACCTGTTTTCTGCTTTATCCGAATACGCAAAAGACAGGGGCGGGAAGTTTATCGTTTTCGGTTCGGTTGCGAAAAAAACCTTTCGTTCGGACAGCGACATTGACATACTGGTTGATTTCGGAAAAAAAGAAACAGATGATGCCTGGAGATTTGCTGAACAACAGTGCTTTTCATTAGGTCTTTCGCCGGACGTTCGCCCAAAAAGCATGTGTAGCAAAGAATTTCTTGACGGAATTAAGAACTCAATGGAGACAATCGATGGATGCTAGATGGCTCGACGTATTGGGGGACTTTTGTAGCGCAGAAAACCATTTCAAAATGTCCAAAATGCTTTTCGGCGACAGTAATCTCGATTCTGATGGCGTCAAGGGGTACACGGCAAGAATGGCGCTCATGCATTCAATGCAATCCGGTTACACGTCTTTCGAGAACGGATTGAAAAGGATTCTTGCTATGATTGACGAGCCTCTTCCAAGGGGTGACGATTGGCATGCCGCATTACTATTGAGAGCGGCGAAAAGCGTCGAGGGAAGTCGTCCGGCAATTTTTTCATCATCGTTTATGGCTACCGCCGATCAGGTTAGAAGATTCCGCCATGTTGCAACAAGAAGTTACGACAATTTCAATGTTGCCGAAGTTTCCGGTTCGATTGATGCCGCAACGCTGATGGCAGAAAACCTGATGAACGAATTCGGGCGTTTTCGTGAAGCCATGGAAGCCGGTAATCCAAAACCTTCGCCAAGACCCCCGCGAGGATAGCGGACAAAAAAGACGCCCGGCTTGCGCTGTCAGGGCTTGCCTGGGCGGGGAAGGCTCGTGGGCGGATCTTCTCCATCAGGACACAAAGCGATTCTAATCGCCTTGGTCCAGTCGTCGCCTCCAAGGTCGTGATAGACCTTTGTGATCTCACCGTCGATGGTTTTGAATACCAACAGCGGATCGCTATTGTCCACCGAATTGTCGTATACATAGGTTCTGTCGGCAATTTTGGCGGCCGGCAGACAGTTGGCGACTGACTTGAAATACCGGCTGATTATTTTTCCGATTGGAACGTCGTGACCTCCGTCCATCACGCGCATTGCAACTCTCGAGGCATTGATTGCCGGATGCTTTGTTCCTACGAAAAAAATCCTCACAAAATATCCGGCATCCTTTGCCCGCCGAATGAAATCAACCTTTTCTCTAGTTGACATGACTGTTTCAAAAGCGATGCTTTTTCGTTGCCCAAGAAGCCGCTCCCTCAACTCTTCGGCGTAATTGGCGGCTTTTAGCGTTGATTCCATCGAGTTCCAATCCCCAAACACATTGCGCGCAATGTCGTCAGGATTGATGTAAGTGCAACCCATGGCCCAATCGTGAGCATGCAGCAGTCTGGTCAAGGACGTTTTTCCGGAGCCGTTCGGCCCAGCAATGACAATTAAAACCGGGCGCATGGAATTTTGTGCGAAAGACAGGTTTCATTCGCAACCTTATTGATCGCTTCGGACATTTTTTCCAGAAAAACCGTACGAACCCGCTGTGTATGGTCCGCAACGCAAAAACCAAACTTCTTCGCGATTTCATCCAGTTCGGAATCGCTCGGTTCGACCAGCGGATCTTCAAGATTTACCGACATTCTGGAATCCTTTTTTGTACGACAAGAGTGGATTGTACACGTTAAAACGACCTGAATATCCCCACCACATCAAGCGCCACATAGACTGCGTTCAACCCCAGGATGCCCCACGCGCGCCTGGATACAGACCAGACACAAAACATCAGGTTGCCAACAAGCCATACCAGCCAAATCCACAACTTGCCGTGCGAAGGCAGTCCAGACGCCATCATGAACGTGCCGGACACAGCAAACAGCGACCCGAGATATTCAAGAAAACCAATTACACTGTTTTTTTTCGCCCCCAACGCATCTTTTGCTGCGCCTGTCGGCTCAGAGAAACGTGTCTTGAGTGCCATGGTGAGAATTCTCTTGAGTGCCATGGACCAAAATCACCTGAGCGACGGATACCCACAACTGCCTGGCAATATCGGCCAGACGAAGCACCATGATATCTCGGTACAAACTATTCTCAATCGATCTGACAAACCAGTTCGCCGTAAAAGGATCATCGGTAACCATCCTGTCGAACAGTTTCGAGTGGCCAGGAAGGTTTCGCGTGACATCCAATGCGGAACTAAACGAGCCAATAATCGCTGGCGTGAGATCCTTTTCGCCGATAAAAATAAACGACTCCGGAACTACGATCCCCACGCGAAGCTCGCCAGGCAGCAGGGATATTGACAGCGCCGGCCTATCTTTTGTGCACAGACAGATCTCCGCATACCAAACGCCTGATTCTGTGTCGGAACCTTTGACATCGACCGGAATGCTACGCTCCGCCGACCAAAAAGCTTTTTCCTGCTTCCTGGCTAACTCAAGCGCCAGACGGCTGAAAACAACTTCGTAAAACAACTTTATGCGCGTGTCGATCAATTGGTATTCCTCGGTTAGAAACAAAAACTACGCGGTTTTGAGGCGCTTCAACGAACCGGTCCGCTCGCGATCACCATCAGCCCTGTGTTCGTCAACAATGGCCTCAGAAAGCAGCCGGACAATCGCCCCCCGGTTTGATCTTTCATCCCGCTCGGCGCTTGCGCGACCTTCCGGCGTCATCGTCTTTCTGGATAGCGCCCTGGCCTGAACCTGTGTATCGTCGTTTTCAATGACCCCAAGCGCCGACTTTATGGCACCAACGAAATCCGGTTCGCGCCGGTGCCGGGCGACAAGATCTTGCACCGCCTCGAGATCGTTTCGGTATGCGGCCCAAATCAACTTCGGAACGTCCGACAGAGCGCTGTCCAAATTCTTCGCGCCCTCCAGCAACTTCATGCTGTTTTCCAGAGCGAGTTGAAAACCACGTTCGTCAAGCGACGTAGATTCAATGTCCTGCGAGTAATGCGGCAGCAACCCGACCGCGCGATGAATGGATATGCGCCCCTTCTCGACCGCCGTGGACACAGCCAGAGCACGCTGCGCCTGATCTCGCCCAAAACTGGTAGTCCAGACAACCGGACGCATGAACTGTCGCGCCTCCGCGATCAGCCGCTTGTAAACCTCAAGAAAACTCATTCTGGCCGCAATTTTGTCTCCGACTTGCAGCAACGGGCAACAAACCCCATACGCCTCGGCCATTTCCTTGGTCCAGACCACCGAGCCGTACTCGTCCTGCGGGATCATCCCCCATGCCTCTTCAGGACCAGGGCGCCCGTCCTGTTCGTTGATGCGCTGGATGATAGCCGGAAGCGTCAGGTGCCCGGTCAACTCGCGACGGCACCGCGTCAGCGCCTCGGTGACAACCTGCTCAGGGAACCTGTCTAGGTCGCGTTCGATCATCAAAAGGCTTTCGCGTGAAAAATTGGTGCGGGTGATCTCGGCCGTGACCACCAGCGCCTTGAGAACTTCTTCACTCATCGGCGAACCTCCTGCTCGTGACGCTCAGCAAGGATCTGGTTCAGCAAATCAACGTTCGAGTTGCCCTTGTCCGTTTTCCTGGCCGCTTCGTCAGTGATCCGTCGCCCTGTCATGTACTCCGTGTGCAACTTCTCGGCGTCCTGAAGCATCATCCCAACGCTGTGACCACACCGGGTATAGGTGAACGCATTGTTGCCCAAGTAAGACGCGGCGACTTGCGGCGCGACTTCGACAGGCAATCGCTTGACGAATTGGGCCATCATGCCAAAGACCTTTGCGTTATAGACGGGAGGCACCCCGTAGCGCGATTCGTAAGCGGTTGAGTAAGCATCCCACACAAGAGAAACGGGCGTTTTATGATTGGCGTTGGCTGAGGTTTCGCTTGCCTTAGTCTTTGGTCTGCCCCGCTTTTTGGGTGTCGCAGCCTCCACTTCAATCTCTTGGGCGCCGAACAGGTTTTGTTGCGATGAGGCGGCACTGTCATAAGTGCCTTCCTCAGACGATTTCGGCGACCGGCTTACCGGCGCTTCAGGTAAAATGATTTGCTCGGGTTCGGCGGACGGGATTGGCGATGGAATTGGGATGTGGGATACTGCGGCCTGGGATGCCATCATGGCTTGAGCAGGTTCTGCTGACTGACTGAACTGCGTGACCACCACATTGGAGCCTACCACCGCATATCCATCCATCTGCTGCCCCATGACTGCAGTCTTTTGCTGAGCCCTCTGCCCCCCAACCAAAGATAAGTTTGCCCCGCCGCCGTTGCCCCCGTCGAGCGCCGCCAGCGCCGCCATCGCTTTCTGGCGGTCCGTCATCATGCTCAAATGCAATGGCTGCTGGCCTTTGTTGGCATCGTAGATCCTGCGCAGCTCCTGTGTGCCGGTATGCCAGGGAAGCGGAATGCCTTTTTCCTTCAATTCCTTGAAGGCCGATGAACGGAAGGACCGCTCTTCTGCTTTTCGTGTATTTGCTTCGGTTTTCTTTTGTCTCGATGAATCGATCAGCATCCAGGCTGCCGATGCCTGTTCCGTCACAACCGGGTGATAGTAGCGACTGTCGCTACAAAGCACCCAATTCTTCATCGCCATATCGCGCAATTTTGACCACTTCGAGACCGACACTCCTGCAAGATGGGAAAGCACCCGATCGTCTTCTGGCAGGCTCCCGGCAGGAACCTGATGCCACGACTTGCACCAAAGCGTAAGCGCAGCCTTGAATTCTTCGCCGCTCGATAGAGCATACAGATCACTATCCAGCAGCCGGTTTATGTCCAATCTCATCCACGTCGATGTTCGCAAATCAATATCGTTGGACACAAAGGGCTGCGGGAGATCTTTTTCCATGTCTCTGCCTCTCAAGTAAAAATGGATGTGCGCTGGTTCTTTTTGTCGGATGCGCGAGTTGCTATATTACCCAACCTTTTGGCATTACGCAACAGATAGTATTGCAAAACTTCAAAAGTAGGGTAGAATTGCCGAAACCCACACCGCAAGGCGAGCCCGGACAATTTGTTATGCTCAAAGTTTCATCCAAAGATATTCTTGACGGCATCCAGAAAAACCAGTTCAGGGTTGTTTACCAGCCAAAGGTACGCGGAAACAGGATCATCGGTGCGGAAGCGCTGGTGCGGTGGCGACACCCGGTAACAGAAACAGATATACAGGTTCCGTTTCTGATCGACGCGGCGGAGGCGCTTGGCTTGGTTGTTCAGATCGATCGGTTCGTTTTTGAAGCGTCTTCGGATGTCATGCGTTACGCGGAAAACAAAGGGGTATCGATTTCGGTCAATATCAGCCCAAAGCATTTCGAGAGGGACGATTTTTCTGACTGGATGATTGACACAGTCAACAGATACGCAATCAATCCGAAGTTTCTCATCCTCGAGATGACAGAACAATCCTTGGTCAGAAACATCAGTTCGGTCTTCTACCGAATGACCGAACTGAACCAGATCGGTGTACAATTTTCGCTAGACGACTTCCTGACGGGCTATTCTTCCCTCGGCTGTCTTCAGCGCCTTCCAATGATCACCGAACTCAAGATCGACAAAAGGTTTGTTGCAGGGCTTGGATCATCCTTCGAGGATGAGGCGATCACCAGCGCCATTATCCGACTATCTAATACGCTCGAAAAAACCCTGGTCGCAGAAGGGGTTGAAACCGCCGCGCAAAGGCGGTTTTTGTTGGCCCATGGGTGCGATATCCATCAGGGCTTCTTTTACGCAAAGCCCATGGAAGCAGACTTGTTCATCTTTGCGCTGAAAAACGAGAAGATACCAGGAATCTGACATAACGTCGGTCTTGTACTTCGTTACAACGTAGCCACGATGTTCTGTGGCTTAGGCTGGTCAACCGAGCTTCTTACTGACCTTCCAAGCTCCGCCCTTCAGGGCGGGTTGTTGACTCTCCTGCTCCTGCTTCTCTATATCGGTAAACTCGTAAGCCGAATATTGCCAGATTGCCGGCGAGAATTCTGACGAACCGCGCCGATCTGGCTCACATCTTCGGTGTATTGGTGGCGTCTTGCAGACAGATCTCAGCGCCCACCTTGATTCCGGCCTGAGTGGCCACAGTATCCGAAACAAGGAACGATTCCTTGGTCCGAACCGGTGAGTTCTCGATGGCCGTCACCCTGACGACGCCCGGTCGCAACAGAGACTTGCTCTCGGACACAGCCACAACCGTCCCTGTCCGCCCACTGGAGCAGGGCTGCAGGCTAAAGGGCTGTGGCTGTGCGTAACAAGGGGAGCCAATCACCGCCGCAAGTACGATCGCGGC
>VFSW01009853.1_pt1 | contig 13608 bp, 15 predicted proteins | sample 5358111 | NCBI WGS metagenome assembly VFSW01 (sample SAMN11554181, study PRJNA540505) | mine drainage metagenome | isolation source: sediment from site ElyBrook_90M | place: USA: Ely Copper Mine, Vershire, VT | collected 2017 | reverse complement strand
TGCTCAGCCCGTGCCTTCCCTGCTGAAAACTGCCTCAACCACCTGAACTGTTACAGAAGAGCGAACTTAAGAAGGTGCGGGGCGCGATAGATACGCCGTTGCCGAAGACGCTCGGAATGCTCTTGAGAGAGTTTTTCGCCGAACACGCGGAAAAGCAACTTGCCCCGAAGACGGTCGAACGATATCGAGACCATGCCGCCTATCTCTCGCCTCAATTGCTGGAAATGCCTTTGACGGAGATTACCCCGCTTCACCTCAGCAGGGAATGGAACCGCCTCAACACAAGCGGCGGACACCATCGGCGAACGAAAGAGGCGCGGCCTTTGAGCGCGAAGACTGTACGGAACATTGCCGGGGTGGTTTCGAGCGCTTTCGCCCGTGCGATCAAGTGGGGCCTGGTGACCGTGAACCCGGCTTCGGATAGTGATCGGCCAAAGGTTCGACGGAAAGAGGGCATTGCGCTCACCACGCAGCAACAGACGCTCTTGTTGGGTGCGGCGGAGTCTCAATGGGCGCTCCCCGTGTTCCTGGAACTCGCGGCGGCTACGGGCGCGCGGCGTGGGGAGATTCTGGCCCTTCGATGGTCCGATCTCTGCGATGGGCGCGCGATCATCTGCCGTTCACTGACTCAAACCAAAAGCGTGTTGGAGTTCAAGGGAACGAAGACGGAGAAACCGCGTGTCGTTTCGCTCCCCCAATCGGCAATCCTGGCGCTTTCAACCCATCAGGCAAAACAGGCAGAGTTGCGAAAGCAATTCGGCCCGGACTACCGCGCCGATCTTGACCTTATCTTCGGAAACCCAGAGGGAGAACCGTTAAGGCCGGATTCGGTTTCGTCGTCTGTTTCGGCTCTGTTCCGTAGATTGAAGCTACCGAAAGGCGCAAGCCTTCATTCTTTACGGCACACTCACGGCTCACACTTGCTCGCAGCGGGAATGGAGCTTACAGCGGTTTCGGCTCGCCTTGGTCACAGTTCGATGTACACCACGGCGACGGTTTACGCTCACGCGATTCACGGGCGCGACGACGAAGCCGCAAAGAAGTGGGAAGAATTTCAGAAGCGGGGAGCTGATCAGGGCGTTTCCGCCGGATCAAGAATTGTGTGACCCTGTGCGACCGCGTTGTCTGTAACTCTATGAAAACATGGTAGCGCTAACGGGAATCGAACCCGTATTTAAGCCTTGAGAGGGCTCCGTCCTAACCGTTAGACGATAGCGCCAAATCCATCCCCAGAGTACCAGATTGCCGGGCCGCATCTCACAACCCCCTAAAAGGGCCAGAGGCGCCCACTGGCCGGACTCCATGAAAAACCTGCCGTGAGCCGCAACTGGTTCCGCACGATGTAGGTCTGGGCAATGTCGAAGTGCCGGAATTCCCCCGAAACAATGGTTTCCATTCCCTCGTTGAACTTTCGCGAAAACGACAGCCGCCCGTAGTCGCTCGTGTAATTTCCGAGCGTCTGTCCGATGGCGGTCAACGCATCGCGCCCGAATCCGGCCGTGACAGTATAGCGCCGCAAAAACGGCACGGTCGCACTGGCGCCGATGGATTCCTGCACCGATGTCTGAAAGATCCCGTTCCCCGGAGAAACGCCGTGCGCATACGCCACGGTCGCTGTTTTGCCGCGCCGGAAATCTTTGATGAACTGGGCCGACACATCGGTTGTCCAGATGCTCGCGTAAGCGTCAATGATCCCGCTGCTCTGACCCAGCAGGGCCGCGACCGCCGGAGCGATCCCCACCGGCGTCAGCCCGAGGCTTTCGACGCCTGACATTCCACCGCGAAAACGAAACTCCATCGAACTGCTGAAAGCATACGAGTAGATCAGGCCGATCGTGTTGGTGTCGCTGTTCCCCGCGCCGTGAGGAAAAAGGTAATGGTTGAACGAGTAATATGCGCCGACCGTCGTCCGGCGCGTGAGGCGGTAGTCGGCGTCGGCACGCTCCTGTTCGCCCGTCATTCCCATCATGCCGAGCCCGCTGCGGGTCACCCCGAACCAGGTGCTTCCCAAATCGAAAGAGAGACGCGCACTCTTCTGCCAGACCGCGTCCGCCTGGAAAGAGAGCTGGTTGAGGCCGGTGTCGGTGATCTGAATATTGGGGCTGGTTCCCAGGTTGATGCCGGCGATGGTAGTGCCTGCCGCCGGCCCCAGATCCCCGACGACATAACTCTGGGACAAAATCTGGCCCGTGCCCGCGAGGTTCAGCGAAAGACGCCGTGAAATCACGTGCGTGTAGTCTACCGTCGCCGAGTTGTTGGCGCCATTGTATCCGCCCGCCCCCGCGTACCGGTCGAGACTGCCGGAGTAGTCGACCGCGATCTGATCGTGCCGGAAGTAGTGCCTGCCGGAGATGCCCCAATTCAGCTCGACCCCCGTAAGCGCCGACGGGCTCAACGATCCGTTCGCATTTACCATGTCAATGACCCCGGTGTCGTAGACCGCGTTGGCGCCGAGCGATTCGGTCCAGCGCAACTCCTGCGGAACCAGCGGACGGCTCACGGAATAACTGCGGCTGAGAACCGCCGGACCGGAATAATCCTGCACCGGCGCATTCGCGTCGCCGCCCGAAACAACCTGTGGCCCTTTGCCTGCCGCGCTGTCCCGCTCCGTGGCCGCGATCGACCCGGGCGTCGGCGCCGCCTGCCCGGAGCGCCGCCTCCGGTCCTCCTGAGCGGCCGTGTCTTTATCTTTGCCGTCCTGATTGTCTTTATCCCCGCGGTCCAGCGGGTCGAACTGCCGGATCTGCCGTTCGCGCTCCTGAAGCGGTGTCAAAGGCGTCGCGGTCGTCGTCGAATCGTTCCCGCCTGGAGCCGGTTGCTGCACCGTATATGGAGAGTTATACGGGGCGGCTTGCGGCGTGCCGGCCGGAGCCGGAGCCGGAGCCGCCGGCGGTTGCTGTACCGTCGAATCGTTCCTGCCGGGTGCTGGAGCCGGGGCCGGAGCTGGAGCCGCCGGCGGTGGCTGCGCCGTATACGGAGAGCTGTACGGGGAGGCCTTCGGCGTGCCGTCCGGAGCCGTCGCCGGCGGTGGCTGCGCCCGTAGCGCGTTCCCGCCCGCGGCCGCCCCGGAAAGCAGCAAAACGATATGGATCCCCGCGATGCGCATTATGAGTGAAAGTCTGAAGCCCATTGACGCGCCGTCAAACGGGGCCGATGCGCGGCCTGCCCGGCGCGCGCGCCATGCTCTTCCATTGTATGCAATCCTCCCAGTATGCAATTTCATACCGAGTACCTGACGTTTACCACCAAAAAACACAGGGAATACATCAACATCACGCCGCGCGTCGAGACGGCTCTCGCGAAGAGCGGAATCCGCGAGGGCATGATCCTGGTGTCGGCGATGCACATCACGGCGGGAGTCTACGTCAACGATGCCGAAGACGGGCTGATTCAGGATATCGACGAGTGGCTGGAGTCGCTCGCTCCGTTCCGGGAAGATTACAGGCACCACCGCACCGGCGAAACGAACGGCGATTCGCACCTCAAGAGTCTGCTCGTGCACCACGAAGTCATCGTTCCCGTGACGAACGGCAAGCTGGATTTCGGCCCGTGGCAGCAGGTTTATTACGCCGAGTTCGACGGCCGGAGGCCAAAACGCGTCATCATTAAAGTAATGGGCGAGTAACTTGCTTCGCCCGTACCCGGAGCTTCGACTATGTGCCTTCCGATGGAACCGAAACGCCTCGCCGCCGTCATGTTTTGCGCCGTTTTGCTGCCTGCCGCCGAGTTGCCCGTCCGCACGGTTGTGCTCTATAAGCACGGCGTGGGTTATTTCGAACGCGAAGGAACGCTCGGCCCGGGCGAATCGGCGCGTCTCGATTTCAAAGCGGAGGAGATGAACGACGTTCTCAAATCGCTCACCGTCGATGAGCAGGGCGGCAAGGTCTCGGGCCTGCGGTACGACTCCAGTATTCCGCTCGATCGCAAACTGAGCGAATTCCCCTTCCGGATCGACAACGGCGAGCCGCTGACCGCGGTGATCGATCAACTCAAAGGCGCGCGGCTCGAGCTGGAACTCGGGCCACAGAAGGTAGCGGGCGCGATCGTCGCGGCGCGGCTCATCGCGGGCGATAAAGACCGTCCGGAGCGCGAGCAGTTGACGCTGCTGATGGATACCGGCGAACTGCGCAATGTGGATCTGGCGGCGGCCACGGCCATCCGCTTCGCCGATGCGAAGCTGCAGCTGCAGTTCCGGGACTATCTCGCCACGCTCACCAGCGCGCGGTCGAAAGACAAGCGCAGCGTTTATATCGATTCGACGGATGCGAAAGCGCGCGACGTGCGGGCCGATTACATCGTGCCGATGCCTGCATGGAAGTCCAGCTACCGGCTGCTGTTCGGGGAGAGCGGCGCGCAGCCCACGCTCGAAGGCTGGGCGATCGTGGACAACACGACGGGCGAGGACTGGACGAATGTGCGGCTCTCGCTGGTTTCAGGCCGGCCCATTTCGTTCGTCAGCCAGCTATACGCGCCGAAATATATCGATCGGCCCGGCGCGGAGCTGCCGGAGGACCAGGCGCTCGCGCCGACGGTCTATAGCGGGGCCGGCGCCCAGGCCAAAGCGGCGGTCGCGCCGCAGTCGATGAGAGTCGGAGGCTACCTCGCAGGTACCCTGGGCGGAGCGCCGAGCGCAGGCCTGCAGATGCAGGAGCAGACTACCGGTCCTCCCTTTTTCCATCAGGAGCCGAGCACCGTCGAAGCTCCGGGCGCCGCGCGGGAAATCGCGGATCTCTTCGAATACAGCATTGCGGCGCAGGTCACCGTCCGCAAAGACGAATCGGCCATGTTGCCGTTCCTGCAGCAGAAGATTTCCGCGCGCAAGCTGATCGTCTACTCCGATTCCAGCCGCCCGAATCCGCTCAACGCGGCCGAACTCACCAACAACACCGGCAAGACGCTCGATGGCGGCCCCATCACGGTCTACGATGCCGGCGCTTATGCGGGCGAGGCTCTGATCGAAACCGTCAAGAACGGCGACAAGCGTTTCATCGGCTATGGCGTCGACCTCGGAACGCGCATCGCCACCAATCTGAACTCGCGGAACGACGCCGTGCGCGAACTGCATGCGCGCAACGGGCTGGTCATTACCAGATCGGCTGTCGTACAGAGCAGGACGTATTCCATCCGCAACGTCGATCCGCGCGCGAAGACGCTGATTATCGAGCATCCGGTACGCGCGGGCTACAACCTGACCGGCACGGCGAAGCCCATCGAAACGGCGCGCGATGTCTACCGTTTCGAAATCAAGCTGCCCGCGGGCGGCTCCGTCGATTTTCCGGTGACCGAAGAGCATGTGTACGACACGCAAACCTCGGTTTCGTCCCTGAATCCGAACGTCCTCCTGGACTACGCCCAGAACAAGACCGTCGGCGACAACGCGCGCAGGCAACTGGAAGAAATCGCCCGCGTCAAAACCGCCATTGCCGGCGCCGGCGCGGAGAAGCAATCGGTGGACGGCCAGATCGCGAGCCTGGTTCGCGATGAGGAACGCAACCGGCAGAACATCGCCAGTCTTTCCGCCGTCAGCGGGCAGCAGCAGATCGTGCAGGATTATGCGCGCAAACTCTCCGATCAGGAAACGCAGATCGCGAAACTGCGCGACCGCGCCACGGCGCTGGAGCAGCAGCAGGCCACTCTGCAAACACAATTGAACGGCCTGATCGAGAAGCTCGATTTCTGATTTTCGGCTATAGTTTCAGTCATGAGCACCGGGCTTCGCCGCGTTCTTCCGAACTGGGTTACCTTTCCGCGTCAATTGCGGGACGCGATTCCCGATCGGGAGCCCTGCGCCGGACGGGTTCTCCAGCTGGAGAGCGTCGATGCGAGGCCAACGAACACGGCCTGGACCGGCCACCGCGTTGCCGTGAAGGTCACGGCTTGCGAAACGGGAAAGCTGACAGGCTCTTTCGACGTCTGGCTCGACCTCGATCCGCACGCGGCAGAGGCTCTGGCCAAGGTTCTGCAGCGCGCCGCCGAACGCGCGATGCAGTAGGTCTCGCTCGTTCGCCGGGCTTCCGTCCGGTCAGTGCGATCCACGCGGCCGGTCGCATTTCCAAAGCGCGATTCGCAGGCGATGATGGCGCGCTCGCACCGCAACTTCATCCTGTCCGCCCGCTTCAAACCCTTCGTGCAGCCGCCGCGCCAGCGTCCGTCGCGCCATCAGAGCCCGGTCGTGCGCCTCCATCGCCTGGCGCAGCACCGCCTCTACTGCGCAATCCGGCAAAAGGATCTCCTCCAGCAACGCAACCTCCGCTTCCCGCTCCCGCTCGAACCGGTCGAACGCGCTGAGCGAATCCGGCCCGGCGAACTCCCCGTCCGCGAAGGCGGCGCAATCGAGCGACGCCCCGATCCGCAGCACGGTGCGCAGATTATCCAGATTCATCCGGCCGCGCGGATCCACCTCGCGCGCGCGCCGCAGCACCAGATCCGTATACAGAGGCTCCGCGCACACGAACCGCATGGCGCCCGGCGTGAGATCCGCCTTTTCCGGGTAGCGCAGAGAATCCGCGTAATGGACCACCGAATACGCTCTCGCCTGCCGCCCGAGCATGTCGAACCGCACCCCCAGCAGCGCCACGGCGCGCGCATCGCGATTCCGCGCAATCACCGAATACGGCAGCGCGGGCTTCAGCACATCGTCCGGCGGGCGCCCCAGCAGCGACTCCAGCGCGGCGTCGAATTCCCCGGCTCCAGGCCCGATCAACTCCAGCCCTTCCACCGCGCTCGATTCAACCTTCATTGCTTATGGCTCTATGATTGTAGACGAAAGTGACGCAGCAGAAAGAGTTGCCCCCCATCCCCGATTCCGCCCGCCCGTGCGTCCGCGCGGAACGTGCGTGCTGACCGCGTGGAACACGTCTCGCTGTTTCTCGCCCATTACGGATACTTCGCCATTTTCGGGCTGTTGACGCTCGGCATTGTCGGCCCCTGGATTCCCGACGAAACCATCCTCGTGCTTGCGGGCCTGGCGGTTCATCGCGGCCAGCTCCATCTTGAGACAACGATCTCCGTCGCGTTCGCGGGCAGTCTCTGCGGCATCACCCTCAGTTACGTCCTCGGCCGCACCGGCGCCATCTATGCGCTCGAACGATTCGAGCCTTTGCACCGCTGGGTCGGCAGGCATCTGCCCCAGGTGCAGGTCTGGTTCCAGCGGTACGGGAAGTGGACGCTGTTCTTCGGTTACTTCATCGCGGGCGTGCGCCACTTCACGGCTCTCGCCGCGGGCATGAGCAAGCTGAAGATCCGCACGTTCATGCTGTACGCATACCCGGGCGGCTTCGTCTGGGTCGTGTGCTTCATCTCGGTCGGCTACTATCTGGGCGCGGAGTGGGAGAACCTGGCCCGGAGGTTCAATCGGGGAGCGGTCGCGGCCGTCGCCATCGTCGCCGTCATTGCCATCGCCGGATGGCTGCTGCGGAGAAAGAATCCGATCGGTTAATCGAACTTCTTATGCGCGCCGAAGCCCTCGATCTGAACGAAACGGCTGCCATCCAGCTCGCCCGCGGCGTCTTCGTCCGCCTCTTCGAAGTCCGGCGCGAGAATCGCGTAAATCATATCCAGCTTGTCCTGCAGGACGCTGTTTTGCTCTTCCAGCTGCCGGATTCGCTCCAGCAGTTCTTTTTCGGTCGGCATCACTACCATTGTGCACTGTGATTATGCCCACTGCGAGCGTGCCCACCGCGATCGGGGCGGACGCGAACCGGCGGCGCGAGCATTACCGGGCCAAACGCGCGCTACAATAGGAGTTTTCGGTTTCAGCAGGAGATTTCCCTTTAATGTTTAACTTATTTCGCAGCCGCGACAAGGTGGTGCGCATCATGTTGACCGGCCTCCTCGGCGTGGTGGCGCTCTCGATGGTCACATACCTCATCCCTGGCAGTGGCATGGATACGGGCACTACCCCCGAGACAAGCGTCGTGGCCACCGTCGGCAAAGACAGCATCACCTACCAGGAGGTTGCGAAGGCCATCCAGAATATGACGAGCAGCCGCCAGTTGCCGCCGGAGTTGCTTGCCATTTACGTACCCCAGATCGTCCAGCAGATGATCTCCGAACGAGCGATGGCGTACGAAGCCGGCCGTTTGGGAATGCGCGTTTCGGCCGACGAGACCGATAACGCCATCATGGACAGCCTGCCCGCGCAGTTGATCAAGGACGGCAAGGTCGATTCCGCGACCCTCGCGGCCGTGCTGCAGCAGCAGGGCATGACGATGGCCAGTCTCAAGAGCGACACCGCGCGGCAGCTTCTGGTGTCGCGCCTGCGCGAGATCGTGGGCGCGGGCGTGATTGTTTCCGGCCGCGAAATCGATGCCGAGTTCCACCGGAAGAACGACAAGGTCAGACTTGAGTACGCGCTGCTGACATCCGCGAAGTACCAGGCCGAAGCCGAGCCCACCGATGCCGAAATGAAGGCGTATTACGACGCGCACAAGGCCTCGTTCCAGACCCCGGAAAAGCACAGCCTTGCCGTGATTCTGCTCGACCCGGCGAACATCGGCGCCCCTCCGCCCTCCGATGCCGAACTGCGCAAGGCTTATAACGCGAGCCTCGACAGCTACCGTGTGCCGGAACGCGTGGACGCGCGCCATATTCTGATCAAGTCCGACGCCTCGAACGATGCCGCCATGAAAGCGAAGGCGGCGGCCATCCTGAAGCAGCTCCAGAGCGGCGGCGATTTTGCGAAAATCGCGAAGGACAACTCGCAGGATCCCGGCTCCGCGGTGAACGGCGGGGAGCTTGGCTGGATCGTCAAAGGCCAGACCGTTCCCGAGTTCGAGAAAGCGGCGTTTTCATTGCAGCCGGGCCAGACGAGCGGCCTGATCAAGACGACATACGGTTACCACATCGTTCAGGTCGAGAAGCACGATCAGGCGCATCTGCAGCCTTTCGAGGAAGTCAAGCCGCAACTTGTGGCGGACTACATGAAGCGCCAGTCCACCCAGCAGTTGCAGACCCTTGCCGACCGGGCCACGGCGGACCTGAAGCAGGACCCGCTGCATCCCGAGAAGGCTGCCGCCGCCGTGGGGACTGCGGTGATCCGCGCCGACAACCTTCAGACCGGCGATCCGATTCCCGGGATCGGCGTTTCGAAGGAGATTTCCGACGCCGTGGCGCCGCTCCGGAAGGGCGACGTGGCCGGACCCATTCTGCTGCCGGGGAACAAGGTGGCCATCGTGGCAGTCACCGATTACCAGGGCGCGCGCCAGGCGACGCTCGAAGAAGCCCGGGCCGACGTCCGCAACAAGGCGAGCGAAGAGAAACTGCAGACGATCCTCAGGCAGAAGGCCAATGAGCTTTTCGCCAAAGCACAGTCGATGGGTGGCGATCTGGAGAAAGCCGCCAAAGAAATGGGGCTCGAAGTGAAGACTTCGACGGATGTGGACCGTGCGGGCGCCATCGAGGGCGTAGGCTCGGCCGCCAGCCTCTCCGATGCGTTTACGAAGCCGGAAGGCGCGTTGATCGGGCCCGCCGCCGTGACGGGTGGCCAGGTGGTCGCGAAAATTGTCGCCAGAATTCCGGCCAATTTGTCCGATCTGCCGGCGCAGAACGCCTCCATCCGGGATGAGTTGAAGCAGAAGAAAACCACCGATCGCGCGGCGCTGTTCGAAGCGGGATTGAAAAAGCGCCTGACCGAACAGGGAAAGCTCAAGATCCATCAGGATGTGCTTACGAGGCTGATCCAGAGCTACAGCAACCGCGGCTAGCGCGGCGTTGCGATCCAGGCCCCCATGCATGACATTGCCGACTTCCTGAAGTCGCTGTATAACTCCGAGCGGCTTCTCGAACTGGCGGGCACTCTGCTGGCGAGCGCGCCCGGGCTGGCCGGTCTCTTCGCCATCGTTTTTGCCGAGACCGGTCTGCTCGCGGGATTTTTTCTGCCCGGCGATTCGCTGCTTTTTTCCGTCGGGTTCGCCAGCGGAGCGGCCGGTCTGAATCTCTATCTGCTGGCCGCGCTGCTCATGTGCGCGGCGATTCTCGGCGACAATGTCGGCTATTTCCTGGGCATGAAGGCCGGTCCGCGCATCTTCACCCGTCCGCAGTCGCGTTTCTTTCATCCGGACCACCTGCGGCGCACGAAGGATTTTTATGAGAGGTACGGCGCCAGGGCGATCGTCTACGCGCGCTTCATTCCGGTCGTCCGCACCTGTACGCCGTTTGTGGCCGGCGTGGCGGAAATGCCGTATCCGCGATTCCTCCTCTTCAGCCTGCTCGGAGGGACGCTGTGGATCGGCTTCATGATGACCCTCGGTTATCAGCTCGGCCAGGTGCCTCTGGTCCGGCGCAACTTCGAGAAAGCGGTTCTCGGCGTGGTCTTCGTATCGCTGCTCCCGATGCTCTTTCAGATCTTCAAAGCCTGGCGCGCGCGGGCGTCCGCGGCCGCCGGTATCGACGCCGCATGACGCGGCAGGGATAGTGGGCCAGCTGCTGTACCTGCTGCGCCGGACACTGCTCGCGTCCTTTGACGACGGGCTCTTTACCATTGCCAAGGGCGCCGCTTATTCGGCGCTGCTGTCTTTTTTTCCCATCCTGGCCACGGCCGCCACGATTTTCGTGCAGATACGGGCGCAGTTCGTCCAGCGGAACCTGGTGTCTTTTCTGTCGCGGGTTCTGCCGCCGGGCACGGAGGGCGTGGTGTTGCAGCAGTTTCGTTTCCGGGGCCAGCGGCCGGTCGCGGTCCTGATCGTCGCCGTCGTGCTCTCGCTCTGGGCGGCTTCGAGCGTGATCAAGAGCCTGATCGACGGCTTCAACGCCGCCTACCGGGTGCCGCGCAACCGCTCCATTCCCGCGCACGCGGGAATGGGGATGATGCTGGCGCTCCTGTCGCTGGTTCCTCTGCTCGGGGCGACGACGCTCATCCTGTTCGGCGGCACCGTGGAAACGGCCGTGCTGAAGCTGATCAAGGTCGATCCGCTCCTGAACCCGTTCACCGGAGGGTGTCAGGTCATGTCGCGTCTGATGCGGTATCTGGTCGCCTTTTCCGCCACCTCCACCCAGACCGCGATTCTCTATTTCTACGGGCCTTACAGGAAGCAGCGCTGGAGCGGCGTGTGGCCGGGCGCCATTCTCGCGACGTCCCTCTGGCAGCTGGCGACGCTGGCCTTCGGATGGTATGTCCGGCACATCGCGAACTACAATGTGCTCTACGGCAGCGTCGGCACCAGCGTGGCGCTCCTGATCTTGATGTATCTGCTGGCCGCCATCGCCCTCTTCGGCTGCGAATTCAACGCCGAGAGCGAGCGCATGCGCCTGACCCGTCTTCCGGCCGCGCCCGCGCGGAATGCATGAGCGTGCTTTCATCGGCTGAGCGTATCCACTACAATGGGGCTTTTATGCCTGTCTTCCGCATTCACCGCATGAAGGATGCCCCGCGGCAGCAGTTCCGCTGGGCGCCGCACGTTTCCGGCGTGGCGAGTGTCAAGCCGAAGGACTACCAGGCTTCCGGCGAAATCGAGGCGGAGAACGAGTACGCGGCATGGGCACGGCTCCGCGACTCGGAGACGCCGCTCATGGTGGGCGACATTCTGGAATGGCCCGTGCCGGAATCGAATCCGGCCAGGCTCCGGATTTGCAAGTACGTGGGCTTCGAAGAGGCATGCTGGCTTATTCAGGAGCAGGCGTTTATTCCGGCGCCGCCCACGCCCGCGCCGCAATCCATACAGGCATGATCAGGGGGAACATTCCGATGCGCGCGGCCAGACTGGGCGACGATATCGACGATTTTTGCGTGAAGTGCAAACGCGTGATGAACCACGCCGTGGTTTCCATTCTCAACGACGAACCGGCCAAGGTTCGTTGCCGGACCTGCCACAGCGATCACGATTTCCGCCACGAACAACCGCCGCCGCCGAAAATCGATCCGCGGAAGGCGGCCCTGTTCAATCAGGTGCTGGCGAATGTCTCCGGCGGCATGGCGCCGCTTCCCGAACCGGTCGCCGCCGACCCCCAGCCGGAGGCCGATATCCCGGAGGCCCTCGCCGAAGCCAAGGCAAGCCCGAAGACCCGCGGGAAAATCAAGGCGTGACGACGCTCTTCGTCACGGGCGGCGCCGGTTTCATCGGCTCCGAATTCATCCGTCAGGCCGTTCCGCGGTACAAAATCGTCAATTTCGACAAGCTCACCTACGCGGGCAATCTCGATAACCTCGTCTCCGTTGCGGACCACCCGAATTATTCGCTGGTCACGGGCGATGTGCGGGATGCGGCGGCCGTTGCGGAGGCGATGCCGGAGAATTGCGATGCGATCGTTCATTTCGCCGCCGAATCGCATGTCGATCGCAGCATTCTGAGCGCGGAGGAATTTATCCTCACCAACGTGCTGGGCACGCAGGTAATGCTGGACGTGGCGCGGTATCGCAAAGCGAAGCGTTTCCTGCACATCTCGACCGACGAGGTGGGCGGCGACATGCCGCCGGACGGCTGGTTCCACGAAGACTCTCCGCTACAGCCGAACAGCCCTTATGCCGCGAGTAAAACTGCGGCGGAACACTTCGTGCGCGCCGCCGCCCGGACCTTCGGCCTGCACGTGCTGATTACCCGCACCAGCAACAACTACGGCCCGTATCAGTTTCCCGAGAAACTGCTCCCTCTCGCCATTTCCAATGCCCTCGAAGACCGCCCCATCCCGGTCTATGGCGACGGCCTGCAGGTGCGCGACTGGGTTCATGTCGCCGACAATTGCCGCGCCCTGCTGGCGGTGCTGGAGGGCGGCCGGTCGGGCGAGACCTACCATATCGGCGGCGGGGGGCCGCTGGCCAATATCGATGTCCTGAAGCTGCTCCTCAAAATTCTGGGAAAGCCGGAATCGCTGCTGACCAGCGTGACGGACCGCCTGGGTCACGACCGCCGCTACGCCGTCGATTTCCGCAAGACAACCGAAGAGCTGGGCTGGCGGCCGGAAATCCCGTTCGAACAGGGCCTGGCCGCCACGGTCGAGTGGTATCGGAGCCAGGCGGAATGGGTGCGCCGCTGCCGCAGCGGAGAGTACCGCGCGTACTACGAAGATATGTACGGGGAGCGCGAAGCCACCGCGAAGAGCATCTGATGCGCGCCGCCGTTCCGCTTGCCGCCATTGCCCTGTGCGCCTGCATGTTTGCGTGCGGCACGCCCCCTCCGAAGAAATCGTTCGAGCCTGCGCCCGCGCCCGTCAGGGACGATACGGCGCTGCTGCCGTTTCTGAATCGCACCGGCGTGCGGATCGTGCCGAATCGTCTCCTCGGCAAGAGCCAGTTACCGGGCGGCACGATCGGCGACTATGACGCCGGTGGAAGGAAATACCAGCTCTTCATCGTTGAGACGCCGTCCGCCCAGGATGCGGCGATCCTGCTGCTCGATCTCAAAGTTTCCCTGCGGGACCCCGTCTATATCGCGTGGATGGGCGGTTACTCCGGGATGGACGACGGCAAAGTGCTCTACGTGTTCGCGAAATCGAAGTATCTGGCGGGCGTGGTGGGGCTTCCGGACGATCTGGCCGACGCCGCCGCCCGCGAACTGGCCGCGCGGCTCTACTGAAAAGCCGCGATCACTCACGGTCACGGTTCCGTAGAATCAGTCGTTTACAGAACCGTGACCGTGAGGGAGCGCAAGCGTCGGGATAAACCGGCGTGTAGTC
>VFSW01009852.1_pt1 | contig 13609 bp, 10 predicted proteins | sample 5358111 | NCBI WGS metagenome assembly VFSW01 (sample SAMN11554181, study PRJNA540505) | mine drainage metagenome | isolation source: sediment from site ElyBrook_90M | place: USA: Ely Copper Mine, Vershire, VT | collected 2017 | reverse complement strand
CTTCACGAGTTTGAGCAGGCCAAACCGTTCTGGCACATAGAAACTGTTGCTCATCGGGGCTTGCCAGGCAATCTGGTGTCGGGCAGAAGCCGGCCCCTGGCTGCGAAATAAGTTGATGCGAAGAGTATTGCCCGCCGCGGCTGCACGGGAATCAATCGAGGAATACGGAATTCTCATTGCCCCATACCAAACGTGCGCCGCTTTATCGATTCGGGCTGAAACAGCGAAGCCAGAATTCCATTCCCACCCCCCTACGTTGCCCGGTCTGTGGAGATCAATATCGAGATCGACCCATTCCCCTAGCGGAGAAATCTCAAATTCTTTATAACGCCGAATGTCATTGAAGTCGGCGCCAATAAAGGCCTCTGCCACATCCCAGTTCCAAAGCTCATTGGTTTCGGTAGATGTATCAGGATTGGGTTTCAGATTGAGTTCTTCGTATGGGCACACGAACAAGAAGTAGAGGTTCTGCTTGGTCCACCGGGTTCGGATTTCCGTCCGATACTTGGGGTCGCGTTTGCCGTGGGCATCTGCGTCCATGTAGACCGGCAACGAGCCACGCCAAAACGACGAGGTTAGATTCGTGTCGAGATGCGGATCAGACTCGGCCCATGTGCTCTGGATCGTCTGATCGCCAGCGAAGGCACAACTGGAGAAAGTGATGAGAACCAACATTCCAAGAAAACCATTCATCGGGATGTTCCTTCGCTCGCACGCACTAAGCGGACTAGGGATTGCCGCTGGCAAGCGCAAGCCGAGTAAGGTGATAAGTCAACAGCTGATCGGGCCGCAAAAGTGCCTGGCGAAATTCCGTCCCCGCCTGCTCGGTGCGTCCCACCGCACGATCGAGCACGCCAGCGTTGTAGAACCACCATCCACTGCGCGAGCTGATGTCGCCATCGCTCTTCGTGCCGTCGAGAACGCTCTCCAATTTCCGCTTCTCTGAACCTTGATCGAAACCCGGTAGCTGTTGAGATGCTTTCCATGACCAAACGGCGTCTTCCAGATTCGATCGCTCAGTTGCCTGCATGAAACTGCTTCGAGCTTTGTCAGGGAAATTACAGCTTTTATAAATATTTCCAATTAAGTAACTGAACCGGGCTGAGCGCAACAACGGCTCGAGTCCATCATGTGTAAACGGCAGGTCTGGCAACGGCTCTGCAAGGTGATCCGCAATCTTAACTCCATCAGAACACTGTCCGCGTTGAGCCAATGAAATGGCGTGCAGCACTTGCACTTCGAGCCAGACTCCCCGCACGTTAGTACCGCCCTCCTCGCGTGGGAAGAAACGATTGTGGAACAAGGCGGCGGCTTTCTCGAACTCTCCAGACTCGGCCAGATTCAGGATGAGTTCATAGACGAGATTGGTGGGCATACTGGTGCGATCGGGATAACGCTGAAGCGCCGCTACGCGTTCTTGAGGTGAACGTTGCAAAATGCTGAGGGCCTGATCCATTCCCGTGTAGAGCTCGACGTTCCGCGGGTCAGCCCGCAGACCCTCTTGAAGGACAGCCAACGCCTGCTCAGGATTGTCTTTCGCGTGCAGTAGAGCGCGCCCGAGACTAGCATGCAGGGTCGGAATTTGCGGATTAAACTTACGCGCCTGTCCCCATTCGGCGAGAGCCTCGTCGGTCAAGCCTCGTGAAAAGTAGAGCGTTCCAAGCAAGTAGTGCGCGCTGGCATCCTGCGAATTGACACTCAGCGCTGCACTCAAAACCTCGATGTCTTCTGCGCGGCTAGGGAATACATAAATAGTGGAGAGCTTCGCTGCCGTGCCGAAATCGCCCGAGTCGAACTGTCCCAGCTTCTGCCGGCAATATCCGCGAAAGTAGGCCACCATCGGATGTTTGTCCGGAGGAAGCACTCCGGGTTCGCTTTCATCCGCAACCGCTGGAGGGTAGTTGCGTGACAGCACCTCGAGCGCGTGGCCGTACATTCCCAGACGCATGTACTCGGAGGCGACATTCAACACACGCTCCGCGTCGTCGGCAAGATGATGCAGGTCAGGTCTGCCAACCTGTTCAAGCAAGAAGTAATCTTGCGGGAATCGCGTCAGCCATTCCTGGGCAACGTTCTGAGACCGTTCCTTCTGCCCTTCCGCCAGCAGGACGGCAGCCAGTTCTTCGGCGGAGCGAACGTCATCCGGAGCAGCCTTATTGGCTACTTGCAGGTAAGACTCTGCTTGCTTCAAATTCCCTTCGCGTGCCGAAAGCTCGCCCAATCGCAATGCCGCTGCCGCACGGAAGGCAGGCAGCAGCGCGGCGGCTTCATAGGATTCGCGCGCGTCGCGGTTCTGGCCCAGGCCGTCATATGCAATTCCGAGATAGTAGGAAACTTCGGCATCGGCGGTATTGCGGGCATATACCGGTTCCAGAAAGATCTTTGCTTGCTGGAAGCGTAGCAAGCTGGCACACAAGCGGCCTACAGCTTTGCGCCCTTGAACGCTTCCGGGAAACCTGGCCAATGCCTCCTGATACGTTTGCAAGGCCGTCAACAAATTGCCATCGAGTTCGTGTTCGTTCCCCAGTTGGAGCCAGTCATCTTCTGTGCGATGCTCGGGATCTGGAATGTGATAGGACGGCTGCGGCCCGACACGAATTTGTTCGACCGGCGTCCAGTCGTATTGGTCCTCGGTTTGCCGCAGAAGAGCCGACCCACTAGCGTCGCGAAGTTCGAATGTGTATTTCTGTTCGGGGTCGGCCTTGTCGAGTTCATGCGACCAAGTCTGCTGCGGAGCTAGGTCGGCTTGCTCATGAAAGATGACTTGATCTCCCGCCGAAATCCAGAGCGTCGCTCCGGGAAGCGCCTGATTCACGTTGAGTCCAGCCACGAGTGCGTTTCCTCGCCGGCTCAGATGAACCACGCCCGCCAGGTTGGCCCTGGAAATTCCACCAATGTCTCGCAGCGGCATCCAAAATTCTGAGAAGCTGATCGTCTGCCGAGGCTCGAGAAAGGCGTAGGTCTCCTGATTGCGGAAAAGTCCTGCCTGCACTTCGACGTAGGCGCTGTTGTTATCCGACAGAGCCCTGCGCCAGTCCAGTCCATCCGGATCGCTGCCCCATGACCAGATCTTCTTTGCAGGGAGTTGCGCATGATCCGCGTAGTGCACGGTTCCGGTGTTGGTGTGCGGATTCCAAACGCCCATAAAAGGCTCACGACTTCCATGGGCAAACAGGGAAACCGGGCCCTTGGTCTGGTTCTTCAAAACGCTGAGATCGGTGCCGTCCGCTTCGAGCGGCCACGGCTGGATGTCTCGAAAGCCGTGGCTCGCTGTAAACCGCATGGGATACTGGATTCGCGAATCATCCCACACCTGAATTCCCGCATTGTTCCACCAGTAGAAGCGATGGCGAACGTCGCTGCGATTGCTGAGCGTGACCTTTTCCTCAAGGACAGTCGAATGAGGACGCAGCACGAGTTCGACCGACCACTGCATTCCGTATACCCGGTCGATGTTGCCAACCTGAACGGAAGCGCTGCCGTCATCTTTCTGGCTGTATGCAAAATCGACCGGGGAAAGACTGACCCAATTGTGGGAAACCGGGAAATTAAACTCGATGCCGAACGCAGCCCAAGCGCCGCGATAAGAAATGTCGGCCTTCTTGATGGATGGGTTCTCGTAAAACATCGGCTTGCCGCTGATCTTGTCTGTGCAGCTGTAGAGATGGCCTCCAATATCCGGCAGCACCGAGCACTTCAAATATTCATTTTCCAGAAACAGAGCGCGCCAGGCATGATCGACCCGGCGGTCGGTCAAATTATCGCGGAGCGTATACGGATAGTCGAAGCGGGTGTTTGCATATTGATCAAAGGGCGGGTTGGGGTCCGGCGCGCCTTCCTCATATGTCGGTAAGGTCAATGTGCCTTGCCATACGTGGACTTGAGCTGTGACCAGCGACAACGATAAGAGCAAGAAAGCGGCGAGAGGTTTTAGGGACATCATAGGTTGCAGGGGCGCTCAACTCACTTTCAACAAACAAAACAAACTCTCTCCTCTCCGATTCTAACTCCGAATTTTAGGGGCAGCCTCCGCAGATCAGATCTCACAGCGAGGCCTGAGAGCAAATCGGGTTGCCGTGACCAAAGCGTGACCAGTTGTGGTTCTGCTGATCGTTTTTTTGTGTCGTCGGCTTCCCTGGTTCGGCCCTGGCGAGCGGCCAGCCGGAGAGTACTCATGTGAATGCGAAGCCGTGACAGACGTTCGGTCCCCTAACTTACTAAACCATAATTCCACACTGAAAACGCGGAGCCAGTTTTGCACCGAAGCACTCAGACATCGCAACGGTTAGGCAATGTGACGACGACTGCCGAATCCCAGCGGCACGTCCACTTGTGTGGCCACGGCACTCTCATCCCCGAGTATGAATAGCGTGCCAACCCGCCTTCCCTCGCGGCCCTCGCGATCAGTTTCAACCGCGAGCTCAATCAGGGATTCTAGCAGGCTGCTGAAAAACTCATTTGCACCGCCATAAGCCAACCTCATGTGCTGAAGCGCTGTCGGTTCTAAAGGACTTAACGGCACGACTGAAGTCGTGCCCTTTCCGAAACCGCGTCGGAGCGAAGTTTTTCAGCAGCCTGCTAGAGGGTGCCTTCGTACGACCGCTCGCCATGATGCAGCCTACCGCCGAGCTAATCGCCAAGTTGCCGGACATTGCAGAATCGAACTGGAAAGTTCGCAGCAAGCGGGTTCAGGATGAGCAGCGGGCCCTACAAAACCGCTTGAACGAAAACAAGGCTTTGAACCTTTCTGCAATCGAAGCCGTCATCAGAGGCGCCCTGTCAGGGGATGGTCTGGCAAAGTTCAAAGAGGCGAACGACAGGCACATCTCGGATGTTGAGGCACAGCTTAAAACCTTGCAATCAGAGTGCGTTACGATGGAGCAATTGATAGCCGATGCCCGCCGTTCAATCGTAAATCTAGCAAAGGCTTGGATGGACGCCGATCTGGCGCGTAGGCAGCAGATTCAAACAGCCCTCTTCCCAGACGGGTTGGCGTTCTCCCCTGATTCTCTCTTTTTTGAACCGCGTAACCAACGCTGATGCAATCAGTTAGTGAACTTGTGACTGCGCTTATCAATGATGGTCGGGGAGAGAGGATTTGAACCTCCGACCCCCTGGTCCCGAACCAGGTGCTCTACCAGGCTGAGCCACTCCCCGACTGGGCCCGGGCGCGAAGAGAAAATATCGGGAGCGCGCGAGCTTCTAAGGTTGGCCTGAACTCTGAGATTATAACATTTGCTTCTACTAGCAGGACTCTCTTCGCTCCCGAAACCGCCTCAACACGAACCCGCCCAAACCTCTTTTCTGATTGGCATAGCCCCGTGCGGGCATGCTTGCGATCCGAGGACTCGTTGCGCGGGATGCTCCAGATCCTAAATACCGATTCCGCCGTTGTCTGAAATCGGAGTTGCGAATACCATAGGAAACTCGAGGAATGCTCCTGCGAAATTCGAGGAAACATTCGCGATCACCAAAGCGAGTCATCAACGCGAACCGCCACCTTCATGAAAACTGTCTTTGCCGCCCGGTCCCTGTTCACGCCTCTGGAAGAAATTCAGAACCCGCTGCTGTTCGTCGAAGAGGGAGTGATTACCGATCTGGCGTCGCGCTCAGCCCGGGAGATCCCTGCCGGCACAACTCTCGTCGACTTTGCCGACGCCGTAGTAGCGCCGGGCTTCGTCGACATCCATATGCATGGCGGCGCGGGGCTCGATGTAATGCAGGCACCCGAGGCTGAGGTGCCGCGTTTAGGCAGATTCCTGGCACAGCATGGGGTCACGGGCTACTTCCCGACTACCGTCGCGGCCCCGATCGATACCACTTGCGCCGCCCTGGAACGCATCGCCAATGTGATCGAAGCGGCCGCAAACGGCAGTGACGATGGCAACGCTCCGCAGGCGCGGCCGCTCGGCATCCACCTCGAAGGGCCCTTTCTCAGCCATGCACGGCGTGGTGTGCATGCGCCGGAGAACCTGGCGCTTCCGACCATCCCACTTTTCGATCGTCTGTGGCAGGCTGCCCGGGGACACATTCGCATGCTGACCATCGCTCCGGAACTTCCAGGGGCAATGGAAGTGATCACGGAGGCGGCGCGGAGGCAGGTTTGCGTGAGCATTGGCCATTCGGATGCCGATTTAGCTGTGGCCCAGGCTGGGGTGCGAGCAGGGGCTCGCCATGCCACGCACACCTTCAACGCCATGCGGCCGCTGGACCATCGCGACCCGGGGATCCTGGCCGAGGTGCTCACCGATTCCCTGGTCAGCGCCGACATCATCGTGGACGGCATTCATGTTGCCCCCTCAGTCGTGCGGCTTTTCCTGAAGGCCAAAGGAAACGAGGGCTCGGTGCTGATCACCGACGCGACCGCCGCCACCGGCATGCCCGAGGGTCGCTATCAACTGGGAACAATGCAGGTGGACGTGAAAAATGGAATGTGCACGATTGAGGGCAAGCTGGCCGGAAGTGTGCTCACCATGGATCGCGCCGTGCGCAACGTGATGGAGTTCGGGAGTTGGAGCCTGCAGGATGCGGTTCGCGCCGCCACGTTAAATCCGGCGCGCGCGGCGGGACTGGCGCAGCATGGGCAGCTGAGGGCAGGGGCCGAAGCGAGTTTCACTGTGCTCAGTCCGACGGGCGAGGTCCGCAAAACGATTGTTCGCGGGCAAGGCTTCTGAGTGGGCTGCGGTCTCCGATCTGATCTCTCACCGTAGAGACGTTGCTTGCGACGTCTCTGGCAGCGGCAAGGAAGACGTAGCAAGCTACGTTTCTACATCTGGTTTTAGTTTGGCTTGCGCTGTTTAGATTCGGCCAGATAGTGCAGCAACATGGCTTCGTCGGAGCGGGAGAGCTGGTCGAGGAAAGATCTCTTTGCAGCAGGCTTCTCGTCGCTGGCCAGCTTCTGCGGAGCGGCCTGGCGCAATTTGTCGCCGAGTTCCGGGTCGTTTTCCATCACTTGCGAATAGAAAAAGAGAAAGTGCCGCATCTGGTCGAGCGCAGAACGCAGCGTTTCGATGGGCTCGGTCTGCGACAACGAATTGAGAGACTCCATCAATTCCGGGTCGCTGGGAGCCTGCATAGCCGCGCAGTTAAGCTCTCGCTGAATCGTGCGCAAATCTTCGGTGACGCGCGCGATCCGGAGCTGCAAGTCGTCCATGGAGTCTTCTTTCGCCATGAGGATTTGGTCAGTCCAACATCTCATCGGCAGCAGCCAGCGAGTAGATGTCCCACGTGCATGCGCTTTGGTAATTCACTCTAATTACTTTGGTCTAGACGAAAGTTTCGCCGCGGCAAAATCGGCTGAAAATCCTTTCTGCAAGCGGCTTTCAAGGCAATGCTGTCCTTCTTGGATTTGCCCCAGCAGAGCAAGGCTTCGTACTCTGCCGGGGAATCGACGTTTTGTGATACAAACGCGCGATGACGGAAACGGCGACCGCAGGCACATCCGGACTCGTCCGCGCCATCGGCCGCTGGACCCTGGTTGCGCTCACGGTCAACTCCGTCATTGGCAGTGGAATCTTTGGCTTGCCGTCGGCGGTCGCCGGTCTTATCGGGAAAATAAGCCCTCTCGCGGTTCTCTTCGCCGGCGCCGGGATGGCCGTCATCATGGGCTGCTATGCCGAGGTTGCTTCGTACTTTCATGAGGCCGGCGGACCGTATCTCTACGCGCGCGCTGCCTTCGGCCGCATGATGGGCATTCAGACTGCGTGGATGCTGTGCCTGGGGCAGGCGACCGCTCCCGCGGCCAACGCCAATCTTTTCGTGATTTATCTTGGTGAATTCTGGCCGCACGCTAAAGATCCGCTGCCCCGCTTCGTGATTCTCACCGTTCTCGTGGGGGTCCTTGCCATCATCAACTTTCGCGGCGTGCGGGGAGGCGCCCAGGTCAGCAACATTTTCACCGCGGCAAAGTTAATCCCTTTGTTCGCGGTCATCGTTCTGGGCGGAGCCGTGATGCTGTCTCATCATCCCAGTGTTTCTGTGGCGCCGGTCCACGCGAACACCGGCGCTTGGCTAAAGGCTATGCTCTTGCTGGCATTTGCTTACGGCGGATTTGAAACCGCGCTCGCGCCCATGGGCGAGGCCAAGAATCCACGCCGCGATGTTCCTTTCGCGCTGTCCGCCGCGGTGCTGGCTTGTACGGTGATCTACGCGCTCATCCAATTGGTTGTTGTCGGAACCTTGCCCGACGCGGCGCACAGCGAGCGACCGCTCGCCGACGTGGCGCGGCTTGCTCTTGGGCATTTCGGCGCGGGACTGGTTGCCGTCGGTGCTCTGGTTTCGGTCTATGGATATCTCAGCGCCAAGATTCTCAGCATGCCGCGCGTCACTTTCGCACTGGCCGAGCAGGGAGACTTCCCGCGCGCATTCGCCGCCGTGCATCCGCGATTCAAGACGCCTTACGTCTCGCTGCTCGTCTTTGCCACGCTGATCTGGGGATTCGCAATGATCGGCGAGTTCAAGTGGAATGTGACGCTCTCCGCGATTGCCCGCCTGTTCTACTACGCCGTAGGCTGCGCGGCGTTGCCGGTGCTGAGACGAAAGCGGCCAGGGGACGCCATGTTCCGCCTTCCGGGCGGAACACTCTTTGCCGTTTTGGGGATCGCAATCTGTCTGGTGCTCATGAGCCAGGTCGACTTTGGCCAATCGCTGATTCTGATGGCCACCGTTGTGATCGCGCTGCTGAACTGGGCCGCGGTTGCCCACGGAAACGTACGAGGTTGATGCTGGGGCAAGCCCAAAACATTACACTCCCCGCTGCTCTATCTCCAGCAGAGCCTTCTTGCGTTCCGTTCCCCAGCGATAGCCGCCCATGGTGCCGTCTTCCCGAACCACGCGATGGCAGGGAATCGCAACCGCCACCGGATTCGTGGCGCAGGCGCGTGCTACGGCGCGGGTGGCGCGGGGCTGACCAATTCCCTTCGCGACCTGACTGTAGGACTGCGTCGCGCCGAATGGAATCGTCTGTAGATAAGTCCACACGCGTCGCTGAAACGCGGTCGCCCGAATATCGAGCGGCAAAGAATCATCCAGCTTCTTGCCGTGCAACTGGCGCACTAGCGTTCTTGCCCAGGAGCGCAATTTCCCTTCATCCGGTTTGCGAGCGGCGAAGGGAAATTCGCGTTTCAACCCTTCCAGCAACTCTCCGTCCGTGCCCGCAAACTGAATGGCGCAAATGCCGCGATCCGTGGCTGCGATCAGCATGCGCCCCAGAGGCGAATCGGCACAGATGTAATGGATGACCGCTGCGATCGCGCCGCGGCGGTATTTGTCCGGGGTCATGCCGAGTTGTGATGCGGTGCGCTCGTAGAGGCGGCTGCTGGAGCCGTATCCCGCGTCGTACATGGCGCGGGTGACGGAGTCTCCCGCCTGCAGACTGCGTTTCAGAGTACGCAGGCGGCTGGAGTCCGCATACTCGCGAGGAGTGATCCCCAGAACCGCCTTGAAACGGCGCTGCAGATGAAATGGACTCTGCCGAAATTCCTTGCCCAGCCGTCCGAGAGTGACCCGCTCGTCGAGATGCTGCTCGATGAAGCGGCAGATCGCTTTCACGCTGTCCGGCTGCGCGTGAGCGCCGGCGGACTTGGGCCGGCAACGCAGGCAGGCGCGATATCCAGCCTGCTCGGCTTGCTCGGGGCACAGGAAGAATTGGACGTTCTCCCGCCGCGGCCGTCGAGCGGGACAAGAGGGCCGGCAATATACTCCGGTGGAAGAGACGGCGAATACAAAAAGCCCGTCCTGCGTGGTGTCACGCACGGTTAGCGCGTTCCACCATGCCTCTTCCGCGATGACCGTGTTGGCTTGAGGCGATGGCATTTCATTCGAGACTGCTGCTGCGAGTATCGCATTGCTGTTCATGGCAAGGAAAGCGTAACGCCCAGGCGGTTCAGCGGACTATCCGAAACTTGCGGGCAAAGTAAAATTATCCCCGGAAACGCGGGGGCAATGGTGCGTTCGCGATTGCGTAGCAAGTTATTTGCGTCCCACTGACAAAGAGATTAGATTTCTCATGGATGTTCTTAATTCTCTAATAAAGGAGTTATTATGAAGAGTTTGCGCTTCGGTTTTCTGGGAATTCTGGCGGCTGCGTTGCTGGGAGCGGGTTTCTCCCAGCAGGCCGCGCAACATTTACTGAACGGCGACGAGCTTAAAAAGCTTACCCCCTCGGAATTTTTCTTTCGCGGCCAGAAGGCTCCGGTGCAAGTGCGGAATGCCGCCGGATTACAACTGGCAAGCGGCGCTGTGGTGCTGGCGGCGCTGGTGGACAGCTCGGGGTACTCGACGGCGATCCAGCAGAAGTACCAGGGCATGCTGATCACCGAGGTCAAGCTGAACGTTGGCGAGACCGACTTGGCCCCGGGCCAGTACGGATTTGGATTCACGGCCGACAATAAATTTGTGGTGATGGACGTCGGCAATAACGATGTTTTGAGCTCGGCTTATCAAACGGACCAGGCTCTGGCACGGCCCGTGCCGCTCAAACTGGTGGAGGCGGACGGCGCCTACCGACTCTATGCAGGCAAGAAGTGGGTGGGAGTAAAAACGCAATAGGCGTTTTTCGAGCGCGTTGGTCCCGGCGCGCGCTAGGCTGTCACATCTTAAGGACTGAAATACTGAGGTGAGGATGCGATTCGGGCGCCCTTGGCTTCTGACAACGACAGTGCTGGTGATGACGTGCTTGGCTTGCTGGAGCCAGGCAGTCCGCGCGGAGCCACGAAAAATCATCATCGACCAGGATGCGGCCGGTCCCGCGGGCACGGATCAGCAGTCAATCCTCTTGCTGATTCAATCTTCCCAGACGGAGGTCCTCGGTATAACGGTCGTCACGGGTGACATGTGGCTGACCGAGGAGGTCGCGCACACTTTGCGCATGCTCGAACTGATCGGGCGCACCGATATTCCAGTTGTACCGGGAGCGGAGTATCCGCTGCTGCGGCAAAAAGAAGAAACCGAGCAGTGGGAACAGCAATATGGCTTCGTCGCTTGGCTGGGACCATGGACTCCCAGGCGTTATCACGCACCAGCTGAGTTGGGACAGATGCCCGAGGGCAAGCCGGTTACGAAACCGGCGGATGAGGACGCCGCTCACTTTCTGATACGGATGGTGCATAAGTATCCGCATGACATCACGATCTATGCCGGGTGACCGATGACTAACCTGGCACTGGCCATTGCTATCGATCCGGAATTTGCGGAACTGGCGAAGGAGTTGGTGTTCATGGGCGGGAGCCTGAATCCTGAAACGAGCGACCCCGAGTTCGTCGATACGCCCCGGCACGAATTCAATCTCTGGTTTGATCCGGAAGCGGCGCACGCAGTACTACGCGCCCCATGGAAGAAGATCGTTTGCACACCGGTCGATATCTCAGTGAAGACCCGGCTGACTTCTGAACTGATCGACAAAGTGAAGGCGGGCGATTCGCCAGCGGCGCGTTATGTCGGCACCTACGCCCGGTTGCGTGGACAATATAATTATTTGTGGGACGAGTTGGCGGCGGCGGCGTGGCTTGATCCCAGCCTGATCACGAAGAAAGAAACGCGCTATTTGGACGTGGATTTGGACCGCGGCGCTGGTTATGGAAACACGTTAAGTTGGACAGAACAAGACAAGCCGAAACTTGGCCTTCACCCGGCCGAAGTCCAAGTTGATGTGAACACGGAAAAATTCTACAAGCTGTTTGTGGATCTGCTGACGGCAGCAACCCCCAAGAAGAATTAGCCACACTAGTGCTGCAGTTGCTGTAATTCCTTCCGCGCCTGCGCATGATCCGGATGCTGCTTCAGTAGGTCGAGCAAGACCGCGCGAGCTTTGTCGGGCGCGCCCTCCAGAGCATACACGCGGCTGAGATTCAAATAGGACTGGTCGAACGCTGGCGCTACCCGAATGCATTCTTCGAAGGCCGCCACTGCGTCGTCACGCCGCCGAGTGCGCAGATAGAGAACCCCCAGATTGTTCAGAGCCTCGGGGTACGCCGGACGAGACTTCAACGCCCGTTGCAGATACTCGTAGGCGCGCTGCGTGTCGTCGGTCTGCGCGAAGACCATCCCCAGGCTGTAGTTTGACTCAGGGTCGCCCGGGCTGATGGCCACCGCGTGCTCCAGAACCTTGCGGGCTTGCTCCCAATCTTTCAGTTGCCGATAGGCGTTGCCGAGATTTTCAAGAGTGATCAGGTGATCAGGATTCACCTTCAATGCCTGCTGAAAATATCCGATGGCTTCGTCGGTGCGTCCTTCGCGGCTCGCGAGAAGGCCGAGGTTGTTCCAGGCGTTGGGAACCGTATCGGGATAGCTGGGATCGAGTTCGGTTGCGCGTTGGAAGCTGGCGCGCGCTTCCGCCGTCTTCTGCAGATTCAGACATGCGCTGCCCATGCCGTAGTAGGCTTCAGCGCTCGCTGGGTCATCGCGAAGGGCCTGCCGGAAAAACGACTCTGCCTGTTCGAAATATCCTCGCTGAAAAAATATCGACCCGTAAGAAAGATAATTGCGCGCGAACTCAAAAGTCTCGGAAACTCCCGGCCACGGCAGCGCTTTCGCCAGCCGTTCGGCGGGAGTGCGAGGCATGTGCCGGAAGTCTTGCTCGACATAGTCCGGGTTGATTGGTCCCTGATAAACCTTGACGATCTCGCCCTGCTCGTCAATCAGAAATGAAGTTGGAAGACTGAGGTCGCGATGACGATCGAAGAGGTACCGATAAAGAATGTTGTAAATGGCCGCCACATCTTCAGACCCGCGAAGGATCGGGAACGAATAATGCGCAACTGAGAAACTCCGCGCGCTCGGCGGCGATTGAAGATTGTCGCCCACGGTAGCCTCGTCCACATTAACCGTGAGAAGTTGCAGGCCTTGACTCGCCCAGACTGCGTGCATGCGGCTGAATGTCTTCAGATCCTGCTGGCAACTCGGCGATCGGCTTATCCAGAAGTTGAGCAGCACGGGTTTGCCGCGGAGAGCAGCCAGGGTGCACGTCTTGCCGGAGAAGTCTGGGAGAGAGAAATCGGGCGCCGATACCGGCACCAGTAGCCACGTCTCAACCGAAGATGGAAGCTGCTCGGCTGGTTGACGAACGAGGGCAGCACGCTCACTATGCGGCGTCTGCGCTTTGAATGGTTCCCGGCGAAATGCCGCGGCTCCCTCCTCGACCAAGATTCGGTGACCGGGCGGGAGGTCGTGAAGTTCCTGGACCAGACCGCTAGGCCAGCGGATCGACGCCCGCACCGGCCCTTTGGCATCCCCAAGACCGAAGAACAGATCTTTGCTGGACTGCGAAAGAAAACCCGACCCTGCGCGAAGAGTTCGGGTCTGGCGCCCGGTTCCAGTTTCTATCGCGACCACCGCGCCGATCGCGTCGCGGTTGCTCTTCGTACCTTGCAGGCGGAAGGAAATCGCGGGCGGCAACTCTCGCATCACGTTCTTAAGAACGCGCAACTGTGAAGCGTTGCGGTTTTTCAGGAACACTTCCTGGCGCCCGTCATGATCGAAATCGGCGAGGGCGAAAGCGCGGCCGTCTTCAAGAAAGTCTAAATCGACTGCGCCGGAAACATCGGAAAACGTGCCATCGCGATTGTTGGCATAGAAAATGTTCCGCTCGTACCCGCTCCAAGCGAACATAAAA
>VFSW01009851.1_pt1 | contig 13611 bp, 13 predicted proteins | sample 5358111 | NCBI WGS metagenome assembly VFSW01 (sample SAMN11554181, study PRJNA540505) | mine drainage metagenome | isolation source: sediment from site ElyBrook_90M | place: USA: Ely Copper Mine, Vershire, VT | collected 2017 | reverse complement strand
CCCGCACCTTCCGCCAGATGCTGGTGATTCTGGAAAAGAACGTGCGCGACTCGCGGGCCATCTGGCAGGCGCTCTGGCAGGGCTTCCGCATCCCGCCCTTTGCCGCCGACGACCTGATCCGCCAGGCCCGCCGCTACAAGAGCCGCCGCGAACTGACGCGGGCGCTGCGGCTGATTGCCCGCGCCGACTTGGAATTGCGCTCCTCCCCGCCCGACAAGCGGCTGGTGCTGGAGCGGCTGGTGTATGAACTGGCCTCCGAACCGCGCCCGGCCGCCCCGGCGTGGGCCGCGGCGCAATTGTCTTTCGAAGCCTGACTCTCCCCTCCTTCTTGACTCACATCGCCATGGCGCTAGCATAGCCGGTCAGCATCGTCGCCAGCTTGCTGTATTGCGGGCCCACCTGGGACTTGACCATAAACCCCGCAATACAGCAGTCGCTGGCCCGCATCCGGTCCGCGTCCTCATCGGAAGTGGTGAGGACGAAGACCGGGGTATTTCTGAGGTCTGTGTCGCCGCGCAGTTCAAGCAGAAACTCGAAGCCATTCATGCGCGGCATATTCAGATCCAGCAGAACCACCAGCGGAGCTTCGATGCGCTTGCTCAGGCTCGCTCCGCGCAGGATGTTGATCGCCTCCTGCCCATCTTCGGCCGGGGTAATCGGGAACTCCGCGCCGGCCCGCTTGAGCCCTCGGCAAATGCACTCCCGTGTTACGTCATCGTCGTCCACCAAAAGAATATTCACCATCTCACCCCTCCATCTGTTTTCTGGCAAAGCGCGGCCAGCGGAAAGTGAATGCCGCGCCGCGCTGCCCGTTCCGGGCCTGAACGTCGATACTGCCTCCATGCGCTTCCACCAGCCGCTTGGCGACCGCCAAACCGACGCCGCTGCTCTCGCCGCGCTTGGGCGCCGCAGACAAGGTCTGAAAGATTTGAAAGATACGCTCCCGCGCGTTTTCCGGAATCCCCGGACCATCGTCGGCCACCGTAAACCGGCAATAGCTTCCGTCCTCCACGACCGTCACCTGAATATGGCCCTGTTCGCGGTCGTGATGCTTGACCGCGTTGCTGATCAGGTTGCGCAGCACCGTCTCCAGAGGCGTGCGCGCGGCCTGAAACAGAGCCACATCCACTTCCATGGCGCAGGTGAAACCGGCCGGCATCGGCTGCAGCTCCAGAATGCTTTCCAGCACCTTGCGCGGATTGACCGGGGAAAGTTCCGCTGTGGATTTTCCCGCGCGGGCATAGGCCAGCAGATCGCGGATCAGCCGCTCCATCCGCAGTACGCGCGCCTGAATACGGTTCAGATTGTTCTTTACACTCTCCGGGCCTTGCTCTCCGATGTCTTCGATCACCCACTCCACCAAACCGGAGATGCCGTTCAACGGCGCGCTCAGGTCATGCGAGGCCACATGCGCAAACTCCTCCAGATTGCTGTTGGCCTGGCGCAGCTCCAGCTCCATCTTTTTGCGTACCCCGATGTCGGTGATGGCGGCCAGCGTCATCTGCGCTCCCCCCCATATCACCGGGCTCAGGCCGATCTCGACCGGGACTTCCTTGCCGTCTTTGTGCAGCGCGGTCAGGTCGCGATTGCCGCCCATGGCCCGCACCTCAGGATGGGCGCGATAGTCCGCGGTCTTGTGCGGGTGTTCCGGCCGATAGCGCTCCGGGATGAGCTGCTCAAGCGGGAGCCCATGCAATTCCTCCGGGCAATAGCCGAGGATCTCCTGAATCCGAGGACTGGCCATCACGATGCGGCTCTCCGCATCCACCATCACCATGCCGAACGGCGAAGCGTCGAAGATATTCCGGAAGGCGGTCTCCAGCCGAACCCGCTCGGAGATATCGACGACCGAGGCCAGAATGCGGGTTCCCTGCGGATCTTCGATGGCATTCAGGCCGATCTCTACGGGGAATTCGTGCCCCTCGGCGTGGCGTGCAAACAGGTTGCGGTCGGCGCCCATGGCGCGCGTGACCGGCGCCGCGCAGTAATCGCCGCGCAGGCCCTTGTGCTGCTGGTGATAGCGCTTGGGCAGCAGAAACTCGATTTCCTTGCCCAGTATCTCCTCGCGCTTGTAGCCAAACATCTGCAACAGCCGCTGGTTGACGTTGCTGATGCGGCCATCAAGCCCGGTGAGAACAAATCCCGTCGGGGCGGCATCGAAGACCTGACTGGCAAGACGCTCTGTTTCCGGATCAAACACGTTGCGCAACTCCTTCTGCACCGAAATCGGAGGTGCATCGGACTTGAATCCAGCGACAATGCGTGCGTGACGGTGGATAGCTCAGCCTATCGCGCCCAGAAGAAGTATGCGACAAAAAGAGTCCGGGTTGCGTCAATGGGCGAATTCTGTTCCAGATTGAAACTCATAGTCCTCATCCGGAAACCCGCAGATGAATATGCAAATGAGTTGATGTTTTGAAAGCACAGCTTTGAACGTGCCGCAAAGATCGCAACAGGAAGCGGTTCAGCCCGGCGGCAATGCCTGTGGTTTGCAGGAACTTGTATAGAGGCGCCTCAGCGCTTGCCCAGCGCATTCATCCAGCGGCCAAAGTGCATATCTTCCCGCTGAATGTGGCTGGTGTGCAACTCGGCGAGCAGGCTTGCCCAGTTGCGGGCCTGATTGCGGTCCTGCATTGGCCCGTCCTGGCCGTAGCGATTGATGATCGCCTGCAACTGCTCCAGCACGTGCTGGTGACTGAGGCGGTGCCGGGCAAGTCCGGGGTATCTGGTGGCGGCCATCATCCCCTCTTCCATGGCGAAATGGCTCAGCGTGAGCTTTTCCAGGCTGCGCAAAAGCAGGCCGGTCTGCGCCTGACTCTGGCCATCCTCCACAGCAGTTTGAAGGTCGGCGATTGTCTCCGCGATCATCCGATGATCGGAGTCCAGGGCGCCGATGCCCACGCATAATTCCTCATCGCTGGTCAGCAACGCCATAGCGTCCTCCTTCAGAAACTTGCCCCTGGCCCATGCGTCCCGGCGTCTCTACCGCACGTTGTGCGCATTCAGCCAGGAGCTGTACTCCATGTCGGTCTTCTGAATATGGTTGGTGAGCCAGTCGCGCAGAAAATTGACCAGATACAGGTTGAGCGTGATTTCGCCCTTTTCAAAGCGGACCATGTAGTCCTCGACCTGTTTCACCAGATCCACGTGCAGCTTGTGATGCTCGGCAAAGCCGGGATAATTGGAAGCCGTCAGCAGCTTCTCTTCCGCCGCAAAGTGCGTCTGCGTATAGTTCAGCAGCTTTTGCAGCAGCGAGCCGGTCATTTTTTGCGCCTCGCCCTTCATCATCGCCGCGTGCAGGTCGTTCAGGATGTCAAACAGAACCGTGTGCTGGCCGTCGAGCTTCTCAACGCCGACGGAATAGCTTTGATCCCAGGTCAATAGCGCCATGCGCCCCCCGTGCCTAAATTTGAACTTGCCTGCAAGCGAGTACAAGCGCCTACGAGGGGAATATCGGTCCGGACGGCGAAAAGTTCAGCGGAATCGGCGGCCGCGGGCCTCAGTCCACGCCCCGCTCGTTCATCCACGGGCCGTACTCCCGGTCCATCCCCTCGATGTGCTCGGCGTAAGACTCGCGCAGGAAGCAGAGCAGGGGGCGCATCTGCAACTTTTCGCCGTGGTGGGCGCGGTGGGTGGATTGGAGAATCTGCGCCAGGATGCGCTGGTGGTCGGCGCGATGCTCGGCCAGGCCGGGAAATTCCTGCTGCTCCATCAGTTGCTCTTCGCTCCAGAAGTGCATACGGGTGAATTCGATCAGCCGGTCCAGCACCTCGTTGACCACTTCCCGGGGTGCGCCGCGCACCACCGTCAGGCGCAGTTCGTTCATGGTGTCCATCAGAATTCCATGTTGATCGTCCATGGCCCTCACTCCGACGGTGCTGGCATGATTCCAGGTTAAAACGCTCACACGTACCTCCCTCAATCCCTGAGGAAGGTATCGGTCAGAACAGGCCGAGTGTGACCGGTAATGTGTCTGGATCATGTGACCATGGTTTTGTGAGCTCTTCGCGGCAGAGGCGATTCCAGCCGGCAGCGCCTATTCCAACAGCATCTCCGGTTCCGTGGCGGATCCGCGGCTGGTCAGCGTGACGGCCGCGGCTAGAATCAGCCCGCCGCCCACCCAGGCGTAGGGGCCCAGGTGCTCGCCCAGCATCTTGACGCCGAGCCAGGAGCCGAGCGCCGGCTCAATGTTCAGAAAGACGCCGGCGCGTGAGGCGGGCACGTGGTGAATGCCCCAGTTCCACAGCAGCGTGGTGGCGGCGGTACAGAACAGGCCGCCGATGGCCAGCGCCATCCATGCGGTTGCGCTGACGCGGGCCAGGGGCGGCGGCGCGACCACGGCGTGGGTGAGCGGACTCAGCAGCCACGGCCCCAGCACCCAGACGGCCAGCATGGCGGTGCCGGAGAGGATGGTGAAGGCCGTCACCACCGTCGGGCTGTGGGTTTGCATCAGGTTCTTGCTGAGCAGAATCCAGGCCAGCGCGGTAAGCAGCGAGGCCAGAACCATCAGGTCACCGCTGAGCGAGGGTCCGCCGTGCGCAGCCGAATGCTGGCTGCCTCCCAGTTCCCTGCCTCCGAGCACCAACAGAACCGCGCCCGCCGTGGAGGCGCCGATGGCCAGCCAGCCCAGCCAGTTCAGCCGTTCCTCGTTGGAGCCCTTGGATTTGGACCCCTTGGGGGCAAACAGCGCAGCCGCCGCGGCCAGCAGCACCGGCATGGCGCCCACCATCAGCGAGGCGTGGCTGACCGTGGTGAGGGCCAGGCCGTGAAATTGCATCAGAAACTGGACCGGCACGCCGAGAAAGGCGCACAGCAGCAGCAGTCGAGCCTCGGCCCAACTGAGCCGGAAGTGGCCGCGATGCAACAGAGCCACCGGCAGAATGCCCAGCGAGGCAAACAGAAAGCGGTAGAGCACCATGTGCCCGACGCTCATCTCATTGAGCGCCAGGCGGCCCCAGTAAAAGCCCGTGCCCCACAGGCTCCCGGCCAGCGCGCATGCGCCATAGCCCAGGACGGTGATGCGCCGCCCGGTTTTTTTCTTCGCTGCCATTCTTCCTTTACTGTCGCATACGAGCCGCGGCGCACCGCAGAATCGCACCGCACCCTGCCGAAAGCCGGGCGCATCGGCGAGAATAATTCTTGCAAGAATAATTTTTGCGAGAATAATTTTTGATGGTGAAGCGGCAGTTGGGCAGGGGAGGCAGGTTGCGCAAGGGCCTGAAGCAGATGGCGCTGTCTCTGGCGGCGGGCGGGGCGGTCTTCTGGGCGCTTGCGCCTTCATTGGCCCAGGACCTCGGCGCGTCCCAGTCGCTGCTCAGTGGCCGGGAGGCGCGCGCGCAGTCCAAGCGGCGCACGGCCCACTCTTCCCCACCCCCTGCCTTTGCGATTCCTGTCGAGCCGCTGGGCTTTGCGGCTCCGGGAGCACTTTACCTGGGCCAGCGCAACACCCTGGTTTCGCTGGATTTTCTCACCGAAAACCGGCTGCTGTTCAGCTTTCGCGTGCCGGGGTTGCTGCGCCGCGATGGCGGAGAAGATTTTGCGCGGCAGATGCGCGCCGTGGTCCTCGATCTGCCCACAGGCACGGTCGAGGCCGAGGCCCAGTGGACGGTTCACGACCGGGAGCGCTACCTGTGGATGCTCAAGGACAGCCACTTCCTGCTGCGTGACCGCAATAATCTGGAGATGGGCGACGCGACGCTGGCGCTGAAGCCTTTCCTGCGTTTTCCTGGGCCGCTGGACTGGCTGGAGATGGACCCCGCGCAGGAGTTTCTGGTCACCGACTCCACTGAGCCAGCCGCAAAAATCCCCGCCGATGCGCCCAGCCAGGACGACAACTCCGGCCCCCCGCAGTTGCAATACCGGGACGACGCCGGCAGTCAAGAGAATGAGCAAAAACCGCCCATTGAGTCCGATATGGTGGTGCGCATCCTGCGCCGGGACACTGGCAAGGTGCTGCTGGTCAGCCGCGCCGGCTCCATCATTCATCTGCCCGTCAACGCCGACGGCTACCTCGAGAGCCTGCGCGGCGCGAACAACCGCTGGCTGCTGAATATGAACTACTTCAGCGGCGGAAGCCGCATTCTGGGCGGGGTGGACACCGCCTGCGCGCCAGTGGTCGATTTTGTCTCGGAACGGGAGATACTGACGACCGGCTGTACCTCCGAGGGCGAGGGCGAACTGACCGCGATGGGCCTGGATGGCCGTCGCCTTTGGCAGATGCGAACTTCGGATATGACCATCTGGCCGCTGTTGGTGACCGCTCCGGATGGCTCGCGGCTGGCGCGGGAGGCGCTGGCTGTCAGCCACCCGATTACTGCTTCTTCCCCTCTCGACCAAGAGGACATCAAAGAGCAACAGGTGGAGATACTGGACGCCTCCACTGGCAAGGTGGCGCTGAAGACGGTGGCCAGCCCCATCCTCGACGCAGGCGGAAATGTGGCCTTCTCTCCCTCCGGACGGCGCGTGGCCGTGCTGAACGACGGCCAGATCCAGGTCTTCGCCCTGCCCGCCGCGCCCCCGCTGCCGGCTGCCGCCACACTGACTGGCCGTTGAGCGGAAAATTCCACCGGGAAAGCCGGCTCAAGATTCCACTCGCCTCCGTCGCGTTGGCCGTGATATGTTGCTCCCATTCCCCGACTTCCCCGGAGGCAACCGATGAACTCAGACCCAGCGGCCCAGGCGAGTCCTGCGTCCCCACAAGGCATTGCAAATTCCCTGCCGCCCCGGCGCTTCTTCTGGCCGCGGCCGAAGGTGCTGCTCTTTGCCTTCATCGCCGTGATGTACGCCTATGTGATGTGGCATGACGAGAGCTTCCTGTTCAACGCGAAAGATTTGGAATGGACGCATATCGAGTCCTTCAAGTGGATTCTGCTGCCCCACGGATTGGCCGCCGGGTGCGCGCTGTTTCTGGGTCCGCTGCAGTTTTCCGACCGCCTGCGCAAGCGCTTCACCAAGCTGCATCGCGTGCTGGGAAGGTTTTATATCGCAGGCGCTCTGGTGGGCGCGCCGCTGGGCTTGTACATCCAGCACTTCGAGGAAGTGCATCTGGGAAACCCCCACTCCTTCACCATCGCCACCGCGATGGACGCCTCTATCTGGGTCTTCTGCACCCTGATGGCCCTGGCCTTCATTTTGCGCGGCAAGGTGCAGCAGCACCGGCAGTGGATGACGCGCAGCCTGGCCTGTGCGCTGATTTTCATCGAAGTGCGCTTCATCCTCGGCGTCTTCCACCTGGAGATGGTGCGGGGCGCAGCGGAAGTCGTTGTCTGGAGTTGCGTGGCCGCGGCAGTTCCACTGGCGGATTTCATCCTCTACTGGCAGGAGTTGCGCCGTCCGCGCGCGACAGCCGCCAGGCCCGTCCCGGCAGCGGCCTTTGCGGATTGAGCGGCGCGCGGATTGAAGGATCACCGCGCCGCGCCGGGGCAGGTCTGGACAGGTTAGAGATGCCGTATGATAGGCTGCGTGCAAATGCATTGGCTGCCAAACCGGCGGCCTTCCCCAGGATTTTTCAAACCTTCCCGACGCAGGCCAGCAAAGCGCAGGACAACAAGGAGACTTTTTCATGCACCCTGGAAATGGCGCCGAGGGTCCGTTGACTCCCGGTCTGGTTTTTGAAATGCTGCAGGCTCATCAGCGTACGGCGGCGCTCAAGGCGGCCATCGATCTTGATCTTTTCCGGGCCGTGGGCGAAGGGCCGGGCGATGTGGCCTCGATCGCGCGCCACTGCAAGTGCTCGGAGCGCGGCATCCGCATCCTCTGCGATTTCCTCACCATCACCGAAGTTCTGGTCAAAGAAGACGGGCGCTACCGCCATTCGCCCACCAGCGCGGCTTTTCTGGACCCGCGCTCACCGATGTCGCTGGCCTCCATTGCGCAGTTCCTGAGCAACCCGGCCAACCGCGAGCCCTACGACCATCTGGCCGAAATCGTTCGCACCGGCCGCACCACGCTGGCCGGCGACGGCAGCGTGGAGCCGGAAAACCCCATCTGGGTGCAATTTGCCGAGACCATGGCCCCCATGATGGCGCCCATGGCCGGCCCGCTGGGCGCGACCGTGCTGGAAGGCCGCACCGGCCCCATGCGGGTGCTGGATATTGCTGCCGGACACGGCCTCTTCGGCATCGAAATCGCCAAGCAGAACCCGCAGGCGCAGGTAACCGGCCTGGACTGGGCGCCGGTCCTGCGCGTGGCTTTGGACAACGCCCAAAAGGCCGGCGTTCAGGAGCGCTATGACATGATTCCCGGCAGCGCCTTCGAAGTGGACTTCAAGGGGCCGTACGACGCCGTGCTGCTGACCAACTTTCTCCACCACTTCGATCAGCCCACCTGCGTTGCCCTTTTGAAGAAGGTCCACGCCGCGCTGAAGGCCGGCGGGCGCGTGGCCACCCTGGAATTCGTGCCCAACGAGGACCGCGTTTCGCCGCGTATGGCAGCATCTTTCAGCATGACCATGCTGGCCTCCACGCCGGCCGGCGACGCCTACACGCTGAGCGAACTGACCGCCATGTACACCGCGGCCGGCTTCAGCAATATCACCGCGCACCCCATCCCCATGAGCCCCCACACCATCGTGCTGGGCAGCGCCTGAGAGCTGTGCGCACCGGTCCTGTGACCAAACGGTTCTTGCCCATTCCTGAAAGCAGCCAACTCCAAAGTTTCCTGCCCGGAGCGAGCTGCTTGCAGGTTTCACGCGGAAGCCGTGTAAACTGGGCTGCGGGAGAGTTTTCTTGACCACGGCTGTCGTTCACTGCGCGGCGGCCGCGCTTACCAACCGCGGCCGCAAGCGCCCTTCCAACGAAGATGCATTTGGATACTCCGTCGAGGACGGAGTCTTTGTCGTCTGTGACGGCATGGGCGGAGCCGCAGCCGGCGAGATTGCCAGTTCCCTGGCCGTGGACGAGGTGCTGCGCGTACTCGGCGAACACGCCCAGGCTGAAGCTCTGAAAGCGCCGCAGTCCGCGCCGCTCCAAGAAGCCGTCGCCCAGGCCATCTGCGCCGCCAATTCGGCCATCCATTCACGCTCCCTGCGCAACCCCAGGCTCAGCGGCATGGGCACCACCCTGGTGGGCCTGGCCGTGGTCGAAGATCGCATCATGGTATTCAATGTGGGCGATAGCCGCTGTTACCGGCTACGGCCTTCGGCAGCGAACCGGAACCATTCAGAAAAGAGCAGACTCGCGGAAGAGAGCAGGCTGGAAGAAAGGCTGGAGCAGATCAGCCTGGACCACTCGCTGGTGGAAGAGCAGGTCCGGCTGGGCCGCATGACCCGCGCAGAGGCCCAACGTTCCCCGCTGCGCAACGTCATCACCCGCGCGCTGGGGACTCAGAACTGCGTGACGCCGGACTTCTTCGACCTCCAGGCCGAGCCTGGCGACCTCTTCCTGCTGTGCACCGACGGATTGACCGGCGAGCTCAACGACAAGCTGCTGGAATCCATCCTCGCTCTCGATCTTCCCCTCGACGAGCTCTGCGCGCGGTTGGTCAAAGCCGCCAACAAGGCCGGCGGCCACGACAACATCACTTGCCTGCTGTTGCGCGTCGAAGCCTAGCTGGCGATTCTCATCTTGTGGCTCCGCCGCCCGCCTTCACCTGCGCCTCGACGACCGGCTTGCGCGCATTCTTCAGAAGATTTCCGCTCAACTGAATGGTCTTCATCTCTCTCGCTCCGGCGGACAGGAAGATATCCGTGCCAGGAAAGGCCCGGCTGTTACGGACAATCGCGCCCGGCGCATCTTCCAGACGAATGACGGGCGTGTCGCCGAGCGGCTTGCGCGTACTCACTTCGTCCAGTTCGAGATTGGAAGCATGCCTGGCGCAGAAGGCCGGCCCGGCCGCCGTGTTCAGTTGTACATTGTGCAGCTCCAGGTCATCCGTGTAGCCGGCGCTGAGCCCGGCCTGTCCGCTTCCGGTCAGGTTGTAAAGATGGAGGCCCTCGATGGGCATCTCCGGAAGTCCATCCACGTCGATCAGGTTTTTGGCTCCATCAATCGTGACGTTGCTGATGGCGATGTTGCGAAAAACCGGCGTACGCACGGAGACCGGCTCCGCGGCTGTGCGCGTCTCGCCTTCCATCAGGTAGTAGTTGGTGACGACGATGGCCGTGCCGACGTTTCTCATCGTCCAGTTGTCGAAGCGGATGTCCTCGACCAAGCCGCCTCGTCCGCGCCGGCTCTTGATGCGAATCCCGTTCTCCGTGTCCACCGCCGTAATGTTGCTGGCCACCACATTGCGAACGCCGCCCGAGGTCTCGCTGCCGATGGTGACCGCCCCGTGCGCATGATGGACAGTGCAATTGGCGATGGTAATGTCTTCCGACGGGCGATTCACCCGCAGTCCGTCCGCGTCTTTGCCGGACTTGATCACGATTCCGTCGTCGCCGGTATCGATGTAGTCGTTCTCCAGCTCCACGAAGCGGCTGGAGTCGATCACGATTCCATCCGTGTGAACTCCGGGATAGGTCTCGATGACCATATTCTCCACTACTGCGTTCTCCGTGTAGAGAAGATGCACGGTCCACATCGGCGATCCGAGGATGCGCAGCCCGTCCACCATCACGTTCCTGCAGCGCATGAAGCGAATGAACGACGGGCGAAGCTCGGCGGCGGCCGCACGGTATTCCGCCTCGGAGACGGGCCGGTGCGCTTCGAGCGTCCGCAGCAGGCTCTCCCAGTGCGGTCCGTTGGCGCTGCCGGCATCCGTTCCCTCCGGCATGATTCTGCCATGCAGTTTCATCCAGTCGGCGTTGCTGCTGGTGAGCGTTCCGCGTCCGATCACGGCGACATTTTGCAAGTCGTGGCCGCCAATCAGCGGCGCCGGAGTCAGCGTTTCAATGCCCTGCTGACGCCCTGGCGTGAACGGCAACGCCGTGGCCGGAAATCGCAGCGTCGCGCCCGCGTCGATATACAAGGTCAGGTTACTCACCATCTCGATGGGTCCGGTCACATAGGTTCCCGCCGGCACAAACACGGTTCCGCCGCCAGCCTTCCGCGCCGCCGCAATCGCCGCTCGGAACGCGCCGCTGGCATTCCCTGATCCGTCTCCATGTGCTCCGTAGTCCAGAATGTTGAAGACCGGCGGTTGCGCGCTCACCGGCGGCAAGGCCGCGCCCCGCGCGCAGATGCAAAAAAGAAGAAGCCCTGCCGGCAACATCCGGCAGAATAAAACTACGCGCATCATCGATTTCTCTCTTTCCGCATCGGCGTGCCTGTTGCCCGCCGGCAGGACTGCGCAAATTGGCGGCTATAGCGGTTCTCCAACAGATGTGCGCTGAAGCCCGTGCCCTAAAGTTGCTTTTTCCTCAAGAAAAAGCAACCCTGCAACGTACCGTACGGGGCACATGAATTGGAGACCCGCTCTAGCGCAGCAGATCTTCCAGCGCCGTGCTCAGCTCCGTCTTGTCGTCGCGATACTTCACAATCACCGGCGCATACAGGCTCAGTCCCCACTCCCGGCTCCGTTCGTGGCCTTTGCCCTTGCCCACGGCGCGGGAACCGGGAACCACCACGGCGTTGGCGGGAATGATCAGCGGCATCTCTGCCGTGGCGCGCAGGATTTCTCCCTTGACCAGATCGTAGACCGGCGTGCCGCGGGTGAGGATGGTTCCGGAGGCCAGCACCGCGCCCTGGCGCACGATCGCGCCCTCATAGACGCCGCAGTTGCCGCCCACCAGCACATCATCCTCAATCACCACCGGGTTGGCGTTGACCGGCTCCAGCACGCCGCCGATCTGCGCCGCGGCGCTAAGATGGACGCGCTTGCCGATCTGCGCGCAGGAACCCACCAGGGCATGGGAATCCACCATCGTGCCTTCGTCCACATAGGCCCCGGCGTTGATGTACATGGGCGGCATGCAAACCACGCCGCGGGCCACAAACGCCCCGGCGCGCACCGAGGAGCCGCCGGGAACCAGCCGCACCCCGTCGCCTGCACCGAAATGGCGCGCGGGAAAAGTGCCCTTGTCCACAAATGAAAGGCCGGCGGCGGGAAAATCCTCCAGCACGCCCAGGCGAAAGCCAAGCAAAATTCCCTGCTTGACCCAGGCGTTGACCCGCCAGCCAGAAGGAGAGCCGGAATTGGGAGTGGCGGCGCGCACCTCTCCGCATTCCAATGCCGCCCGCAGCAGCAAAAATGCGTTCATGGCGGATTCGTCTCCGAGGGCGGCGGGGCCAGCGGAAAAGTGGCGTTCGATGGCGCTTTGCAGTTGAGAAATATTCATGGCATTCCGAGTTTATCAACCGGAACGCCAGAACCGGAATGCTTCCCGCGCCAGATCAGGCCGCGGTGCCCGTGACCAGCTTGGTGTGCGTGTGCCCGTTCACGCGGACCGGCTGCAAGCGAAAGCTGTTGTTCCCCTCGGGAATCATCGCCAGCGGAACCGGCGCCCGGTCCGGCTTGGCGTGCATGTGCCGGGATTCCAGCCATGCACACAACCGGGGATCGAAAATCTCCGGTTGTCCTTGCCAGAAATCGGGTCGAAGCCCGCACTGAATCTGCAAATGATCCAACTGCAACACGATGCTCTGAATATTCTTCGGAAAATAGCGCCGGGCATTGTTTACGCCCACATGAAGTCCGGTGACTCCGCGTCCCTTGCTCTGTGTCTTGACCACCATACGTACCTGCCAATCAACGCCGGATGAGGTAAGTCTAGGGAAGCAAAGCAAGTACGCCGCTTGCCGATGCACAAAATCCGCAGTGCGGATTCCTCATTTGAAACTCACCGGGCGGCAGGCCACTTTGGGAAAATAATGCATCGTTTCCCTATCACTGTCAAGGTTCAACGTCGGAGACTGAAAAGCACTGTCGCGGATTGCTCAAAAGCGCCCACAAATTCGCTGCTAGGAAGAATCTAAAACCTGCCTCTGCCGGAAATGATGAAGGAGGAGAAAATAATTGGTGAAAACCAACCCGTCGAGCGCAATCGCTCGACGGAAAATTCTCAGCCCTTGCTCCGCGTTTCGCCCCAGCCTTGCGGCCCGCGCGTAAGCTCAAACCCGCTCCCCAGACCTTTGGCGTTGTCGATGTAGCGGAAGAACTCCGGCCGCAAGGCGTACAAAACGCTCTGGCGCAGCAGCAGCCGAAACGTTCGCCCCAACTTGAATCGCTGCGCGTAAGTCTGGAGGCGCGCGGCCCGGCGCATGGGGTCGGCGACAACGCTGACCGTGCCGCGCAGCTGCACACCGCAAATCAGCCGCCAGCTCTCCGTGCCGCGGTAGACGGTGGCCGCGGCGCGCGGGGTTGCGATCAGGTTCCGGCTGTGCAGGCTGCCCGACGATGAGAGCCAGTAGAGGGAAAGTTCTTCATCCACGATGTAGAAGACCGGCGCTACCGCCGCCGCGCCGTCCTGGCCCGTGGTGGCCAGCGACAGGATCGACTCTTGCCGCAGCAGTGCGGCCACCGACGCCAATTGATTTCGCATTTCCTGCATGGATTTTGCCGGATTTTTCTGTCTCCGGATCGCTTTCCTACTTGCGGCTTTCATCTTACACGCGGAGCGCTTCAGCTCCGCCATTCCGCAAAACGCGGAAGCGGGGGGGGGGGCGGCGGGGGGGCGCGGGGGGGGGGCGGGGGGGGCCCGCGGGGGGGGGGGGGGGGGGGGTGGGGGGTGGGGGG
>VFSW01009850.1_pt1 | contig 13613 bp, 15 predicted proteins | sample 5358111 | NCBI WGS metagenome assembly VFSW01 (sample SAMN11554181, study PRJNA540505) | mine drainage metagenome | isolation source: sediment from site ElyBrook_90M | place: USA: Ely Copper Mine, Vershire, VT | collected 2017 | reverse complement strand
TCAGTGAGTGCGGCTTCTATCTTTTTGCGTTCAAGACCCGCGAGTTTAGAGAGGCGCATCTCAAGAATTGCCGCCGCCTGGAGTACTGAGAACCCGAATTTCTTCTGGAGCGCGAGTGAGGCTGAGGGAATGTCCGCCGCCTTCTTAATCACCGCAATGACTTCGTCAATGTGATCGAGCGCTTTCGAGAGTCCGAGCAGAATATGCTCTCGTTCCTGCGCTTTTCGTAGGTCAAACTCGGTGCGACGTTTTACCACCTCTCTCCGGTGCTCAATAAAGTGAGCAAGCATACCCGAGAGAGAAAGCATCTCCGGGACACCATCAACGAGTGCGAGCATGTTGTAGTGGAAAGTGCTTTCAAGCTCGGTGTTCTTATACAAAGCATTGAGAACGGCCTGGGGATGGGCAGTCCCTTTGAGCTCGACTACGACGCGAATATCGGAAGCGGATTCGTCACGCAGGTCGCGAATGCCCTCTATCTTTTTCTCCTGTACCAAATCCGCGATGCGGCTGATAAGCTCGCTCTTATTCACGCGGTACGGAATAGAAGTAATAATGATGCGCGCGTCTTTCTTTCCGTCATCAACAATCTCCGCTTCGCCCCGCACAACGACCGGGCCCTTGCCCGAACCGTACGCGTGCTTAATATCGCTCTGGCCGAATGCGACGCCCCCCAAGGGAAAGTCGGGACCCTTCACAAATTCAAGGAGATCATCACTTGTCGCATCTGGATTGTCGATGAGGTGGATGGTGGCAGCGACGACTTCGCGAAGGTTGTGTGGTGGGATGCTTGTCGCCATGCCAACGGCAATGCCGAGCGTCCCGTTAAGAAGCAAATTCGGGAGTGCCGCGGGAAGCACGTTTGGCTCTTCGCGTGTCGCGTCATAGTTTGGATTCCAACTCACGGTTTCCTTGTCGAGGTCGGTGAGCAGGGCCTCGGCGACGCGCGAGAGTTTCGCTTCGGTGTACCGCATGGCCGCCGGCGAGTCACCGTCGATAGAACCGAAGTTCCCTTGTCCGAGAACGAGCGGATAGCGATGAGAGAATTCCTGCGCCATCTTGGTCATGGAATCGTAGACCGCAATGTCGCCGTGCGGGTGGTACTTCCCAAGCACGTCGCCGACGACAAGCGCGCTCTTGCGGAATTTCGCCCCGGGCAAGAGCCCGAGCTCTTTCATTGCGTAGAGAACGCGGCGGTGAACTGGTTTCAATCCGTCACGCACATCCGGAAGAGCGCGACCAGTAATCACCGTCATCGCATAGTCGATATACGACTGGCGCATCTCCGAAACAATCGGTTGGTTGATGACGTTTGCGGCAATCGGCATTGCCGCGTTATTTTCTGAATCTGCTTTCCCGCGCGCCATGTTCAAATAGTTCTCGTGTTAAAAGGGTATCGTTGTCTGCTCTGCATTCTTATTGACAACGGTCGAGGTAGCAACATCGACAATCTCAATGTGCGCCGGAGCATTCGCGTCCTCTGTTGCGGCTGCGGCACCGGCGAGACCCTGCGAGTTTGCAACGTCTGCGCTCGCAGTGGTAACGGTAGCCCCGCCCGTGCTGTCGGCAACCGAAGTGTCTTTCAATGCGAAAGCGCCCGTCCCCAAAGAGCCCGCGAGCCATACAAAGGCGACAATTCCCGCTCCGATAGCGGCACCACCGAAGGCAATTCTCCTGCGGATGTGGTGTGGCTTCTCTCTTACTTTTCGGATGTGGTCAGAAATAGTTTTCATGGTTATGCGAAAAGCGTTTATGGCTGTATCACCAGTATACTCCCCTCGAGGCTGGCAAGATCCTTCTTCTTTAAGGTGAGCTTATCCACCTTCTCGCTTCCGCTCGCTGCCTCCTTAAGGAACGCGTCGAGCGACTTCGGCGCCCCAATGCCGCTCCAATGCATTGGAACTATACTCCGTGGCGCAAGCGAGACGGCAAGCTCGTGCGCTTTGGCGGGTGAGAGAACGCCATCACCCCCAACCGGCACGAAAAGGACATCTATTCCGTCAATGCTTTCACGTGCTTCCGGTGAGAGCTCGGTGTCGGAAAGTGCACCGAGGTGAACGAGCGTCATGTCCTCAAGCTGAACGGAATAAATCGTATTGACCGCTTTTTCCTCACCTTTCTTAAGACCGTAGGTGCTCTTTGAGAGGAACCCCTGGATGACAATACCCTGCCGCTCGTACTCACCGGGGCCCGTGATGGCAAACGGGATTTTGCCACCATAGGCCACTTCCTCGACACCGTTCATGTCAGGATGATTGCGTGAGACAAGTGCGATATCAGCTCCAAAGCGCACTGCAGGAAGAGTTGCACCTTTGGCTATGGGGTCAAAGACGAGCGTTAAATCACCGAAAGTAACCTTAAAACACTGCCCGCCGTGGTGCGTGATAACCATTGCGTGCATGGTAGCATTTTTTTGCTTTATTTGCTACAGTTTCCTCATCGCGTGCTGGAGAACTAGGGGCTAGCTAACCCTTGCGCTGGAAGGTGCAAGTACTGCCTCCGAAAATCCACACCGCTTATTACAATATATGTCTGAGGAGAAATCAGGAACGAAAGCGGCTCCGATGCCGACCGTTCATTTGGCTGAGGGCCATCCAATGGCTTCTTTGGTGGACGCTATTCCGATGCCACCATCAAACGGCGATCTTGTCGAAGGAACCATTATTGCCATCAGTCGCGGTCGCGTGTATATCGATCTGCCGCCTTTTGGCACGGGTCTCATCTATGGCCGCGAATATCTGAACGCCGCCGACGTGCTTCGCAAAGCGAATCCGGGCGACGTTATCAGCGCAAAGGTAGTCGACCCCGCTGGTCGCGAAGGATATATCGAACTCTCTTTGAAGGAAGCCCGCCAGGCAGCCATCTGGGGCGAAGCAGAGACAGCGATCCTCGCACAGACCCCGTACTCGCTTATCGTTGAGGAGGCGAATAAAGGCGGCCTTATTCTCTCGTGGCAGGGCATCCAAGGCTTCCTCCCCGCTTCGCAGCTCGCAAAGGAACACTACCCGCGCGTACCGGAGGGCGATAAGGAGAAGATTCTTGGTGAGCTCATGCTCCTTGTCGGCCACCCGCTTTCGGTAAGAATAATCACTGCCGATGCGAAGGAGGGAAAGCTTATTTTCTCTGAACGCACCGAGAACGAAGCTGAGGAAAAAGCTTCCTTGATAGACAAATACCAGGTTGGCGATACCGCCACGGGCGAGGTGACGGGCATCGTTGACTTCGGCGTCTTCGTGAAGCTTGAACCTGGACTCGAAGGCCTCGTTCATATCAGCGAACTCGACTGGGGACTTGTGGAAGATCCGCATATGCTCTGCGCCGTCGGCGATAAGGTGAAGGTCAAGGTGATTGAGATAAAGGACGGCAAGGTCTCCCTCTCCATCAAAGCATTGAAGGAAAATCCGTGGTCAACTGCGGCGCAACGCTATTCAAAAGGCATGGAGGTGCCGGGTGTCGTTATCAAGTACAATAAGCACGGCGCGCTCGCTTCTATCGAGGAAGGCGTTGCCGGACTCGTACATGTGAGTGAATTCGCGACACCGGCTGCACTTCGCGAGACGCTTGAGCTTGGTAAAACCTATCCCTTTACCATTTCTCTCTTTGAACCAAAGGAGCAGCGAATGACGCTCACATTCGCAGGAAAAAAGAAATAGACTGAAAAGCAAAAACAACTCTCGCGTTGCGGGAGTTGTTTTTTATTCAACGAGTATTGGCGAACTGTGTCGCTGACTCAATTCCTTCGCTCGCAAGCAGATGCACCGTCTCAACAACTTTCTTCAGAACTTTTTTCACCGTTGCTTCTTCGCTCGGTTTCCACTTCCCAATGACCAGCCGTATGACTTTTTCTTCTCCTGATACCTTTTTTGCCTGGTTCCTCTTCCCTGCCGCGCTGATACCGATACGAATACGGACAAAGTCCTGCGTCTTGAGGGAGCGCATGATGCTTTCAACACCTTTATGTCCTCCCGAACCGCGCCCAAATACCATTTTTATGGTGCCAAGCGGCAGATCAAGGTCATCGTGAATAACAAGGAGGTTTTTCGCCGCTTTCTTACTCTTAATAAACGCGAGCGCTGCCCTTCCCGAGAGATTCATCATTGTCTCCGGTAAAACAACGGTCGTCGTTTCTCCGGCGAGCTTGCCTTTACTTACGAGTGCGTGTGCTGTTTTGTTAAAAACGAACTCTTCAAAGCCTCCTTGCTTGCACAGGAGCTCCGCCGCATCTCTCCCGGCGTTGTGTCGCGTCTTTTCATACTCCTTTCCTGGATTTCCGAGCCCGAGAACAATGAGTGACATGCACGCATGGTAACAAGAAACTTGCGCTCTGGCGACGAGCGCGTACAATGCGCGCATGTCTGACACTTGGAAAGGTCTTCTGAAGGATCTTTTCACGCTCGCGCTTCTCATTGTGGTCGTAGTCATTCCGATTCGCCTCTTTGTGGCGTCGCCGTTCGTCGTTGATGGCGAGTCTATGCACCCGACGTTTGAAAATCTCGATTATCTTATCGTCGATGAGCTCGTGTATGACTTTCAGGCGCCCGCACGCGGTGATGTCATTGTCTTCCGTTACCCCGGCGATCCGTCGATCTTTTACATTAAGCGCATCATTGGACTTCCTGGGGAGACGGTCTCCATTGATCGCGGTGTTGTGAGCATTACAACGCCTGCGGGGAAAACTTTCACCCTCTCCGAACCATATATCGTGAACGAGGACGTGACCTACACGAAGAAAGTGACTCTAGGACCCGACGAGTATTTTGTCATGGGTGACAATCGCCCCAACAGTTCTGACAGCCGTGTCTGGGGTCCGCTACCACGGAAAAATATTATCGGTCGTGTTGACGTACGTCTCTTGCCGCTCTCAAGGAGCTCTCTCTTCCCCGGCGCGACCTCCTATACACTCACCAATTCAAGCACAACACCGGCACCATGATCCGCGAAACCGTTCCAGTTGAAGAACTCTTGAGCAAAGCACGTGCGGTTGGTCAGTATTATGGGTTCACGCCGCTTACGACTCTGACCGCCTCTACACGCGGTACCCGTGCGAAAGCGGGATACCCCGACACAATTGCTCCTCTCGAGCTTGACTCCACCGCTGAAGCTGTCGCGAGCTTCTTGAGGCACTGCCAGCAAGTCGCATGCGCGCCTACCCAACGGCAACCACTCTTCCTCTGGCACACAAATCTCGCCCAAGGTCGCCCAGCGAAAAAGAAGGCGACAATACAATTCCATGCGCTCGGCTCAGATCATGCGATTGCCGAGGCGGTAATTATCCGAGCGATTCTTTCTCTTTCGCGCGACCTCTTCCATGAGGAGCCGGTTCTCCGTATAAATTCCATGGGCGACAAGGAGACGCGCGCGCGATATGCGCGAGAACTCTCCAATTTTTTCAAGAAACGCTCGGGCACACTCCCCGAAGAGTGTGTAAGCCGATCGAAACAGGACGTGTTCCTCGCCGCCGAGCTCACCATCGCACAGGAATGCGCAGAAGAACTTCCCGCACCGACTGAGCACCTTTCTGATGCAAGCCGCAAGCGCTTTGAAGACCTGCTCGAATATTTGGAAATGACTGAAACGCCCTTTGAGCTTGCACGCACTTTGATTAGTCGCGGCTCGATATGGAATGACACTTGTTTTGAAATTACGGTCGGAAGCCGCCGTGTCGCCTGGGGTTCGCGCTATAACGACCTCGTACGCCACTTCTTTCCAAGCGCGCCCTTCAGCGCGGTTGGGGCGGTATTTCAAATAGGAAGCGAGGGTACGGCAAAAGCAAAAAACAAACCGTCACGACTGCGCTTCTCATTCGTGCATATAGGAGACGAGGCGAAACGGCTCTCCATTCGGCTTGCCGAAGAATTTAGACGCGCACACGTTCCCCTGGCACAGGACATCGGCGTTGAATCACTCGCTGAGCAGCTCCATCTTGCCGAACGCCGCGGTTCTCCGTACTTGCTTATTATGGGTCGCAAGGAGGCACTCGAGGGTTCTGCGATACTCCGCAATCGGAAAACGCAAGAACAAACCATTCTCCCGCTCGAAGGTCTTGCTGAACGCCTTAAATTGTTCGCGTAAGTAGACAATCCTGGCTTCAGTGTGTTAGAGTCATCCAATCATGACAGCCGATACAAGAGTTGAGGTACGCCGCGGGAAAAACGAAAGTTCAACCGCACTCATTCGCAGATTTACCCGCCGGACACAGGGGCTTGGCCTCGTGCGCGAGATGCGCAACCGCCGTTATTGGCAGCGAACTCGGTCTAAGAATGTCGGACACAAGCGCGCTCTCATTTCGAAAGTTCGTCGCGAGACATACAATGAGCTTGTGAAGCTCGGTAAGATAGATCCAGCCGCTAAGAAGAATGCGCGGAAGAGATAGGCGGCGGCAGAAGGGCGTTTCCATACGAAACACCACCCGTTCCTCCATCGGAGGCTCCCGGGTGGTGTTTTCTAAAATCGCCGAAGAAGTGCTCCCCGGCTGGGACATCTCGCTTGCTTTTGTCGGTACGAAACGGGCGCGCTCGTTGAACATGAAGCTGCGCGGTAAAACCTACATACCAAATGTCCTCTCGTACGCGCTCCCTCAAAAAAGCGGCGAGATAATCATTTGCCCGCATGAAGCCGAGCGTCAGGCTTCCGCCTACGCCCTGAGCAAGCAGAATTTCATTCTCTATCTCTTTATCCACGGCGTCTTACATATAAAGGGATGGGCACATAGTGGTAAGATGGAGAAATGCGAAAAATATCTCTTGGCCAGGTTTGCCAAGGGGTGAGCTTAGGCGAGCCCTTATGAAACGACGCATTGCAGTCGGCGTCGACGTCGGCACCTATCAGGTAAAAATAGTGGTTGTTGAGGAACTCGTCGATAAAAACGGCACTCGACAGGGACGCGTGCTTGGCACTGGTCTTGCCGAATCAAAGGGGCTCCGCCATGGCTACATCGTCGACCAGAAAGAAGTCTCCGCAAGTATTTTGAAAGCAAAAAAAGAGGCTGAGTCCGTTACGCGCATACCAATACGCTCCGCTTTTCTTGCCGTAGGCGGTATTTCGCTTGATGAAGCGCGTGCAACCGGGTCAACCATTATCTCACGCGCAGATCAGGAAATAACGGCCCTTGATATCGAGAAGGCGGGAAAAGCGGCGCGCGAGGCAGCCGCCCCTGGATTCCTGAATCGACGCGTCCTCCATAGCATTCCCCTTGAATACCGAATTGATAACGCAAAGGTGCTCGGCAATCCAATCGGAATGAAAGGCGTCCGTCTTGAAGTCGATTATCTTTTCGTTACCTGTCTTGCTCAGCACAATGACGCACTCTCGCAGGCGGCAGAAGATGCGGACATCGAAATTGTCGACCAGATGGCTTCCCCGCTTGCGGGCTCCTACGTTCTGCTTGAAGGTGACCAGAAAATGAAAGGGTGTGTGCTCGCAAACATCGGGGCTGAAACAATCTCAATTGTTGTCTACGACGAAGGTATTCCCATATCGGTGAAGGTCTTCCCCATGGGCTCAAGTCACATCACCGACGATATCGCTCTTGGGCTACGCATCTCAATTGAGGAAGCCGAGCGTGTGAAAGTCGGCCGCCTCTCAGGACAAATGTATCCGCGCAAGAAGGTGGATAGCCTCATCGAGACCAGACTCATGGATATGTTCGCCCTCATTGATAAGCATCTGAAGTCGCTCGGGCGTAGAGGACCCTTGCCCGCCGGCATTATCATTTCAGGTGGCGGTGCAGGTGTTGGTTCTATCAGCGAAATCGCGAAAGGGTCCTTAAAACTTCCCTCTCGACTCGCCGAACTACGCCTCCCCACCGACACAAAAATTCGTGACGCGACCTGGGCGGTCGCCTACGGTCTCGCGATCTGGGGACTTACCGGTGACACGACGGTGCCGAAACAACCCTTCTGGGAAGAAACAAAGAAATTCTTTAAGCAATTCCTTCCCTAAGCCAAATTCCGCGCTCGATTTTTAGCTTGCGGGGCGGTAAATAACGAGCCGTATCCGCAAGTTGTCAATATTTGCATATTACCTGCTTCTGTTATCATAGCGAGCACATAACTTTCATCCTATGTCCAAACGCGTTGAGCCAGAGATTGAGACATTTGCGCGAATCCGCGTCGTCGGCGTCGGCGGTTCCGGAAATAACGCGATCAATCACATGATCACCTCGAAGGTGCGCGGTGTCGAATTCGTCGCCATAAACTCCGACGCGCAGGATCTCCACCGCTCACTTGCCAAACGCAAGATTCATATCGGCAAAAACCTCACCCGCGGACTCGGTACCGGCATGAATCCGGAGCTCGGGAAACGCGCTGCCGAAGAGACACGCCAGCAAATTCAAGAGGCACTGCAAGGCTCCGACATGGTGTTCATCACCTGCGGCATGGGTGGCGGCACGGGCACGGGCGCTTCTGCAGTTGTCGCGAAAATTGCAAAAGAAGTCGGCGCACTTGTCATCGCCATTGTTACCAAGCCGTTTGGATTTGAGGGCGCGCAGCGCAAAGAAATCGCCGAACGCGGCCTTTCCGAGCTGAAGAAGGAAGTAGATGCGTTTATCGTGATTCCGAACGACAAATTGCTCGTGGCCGTCGAGCAGACGCTATCACTCAAGCAAGCGTTCGCACTCTGCGACGAAGTGCTGCGCGAAGCAGTGGAAGGTGTGTCCGACATTATTCGGACACCAGGCGATATCAATACTGACTTCAATGACATTAAAGCAGTCATGGAGGGCGCGGGCCCAACGCTTATGGGTATTGGCATTGCCGAGGGCGACGAGCGCGCAAAGGAAGCTGCGAAACGCGCGGTTAATTCTCCCCTCCTCGATATCTCCATCTCGGGCGCCAAGGGTGTCCTCTGGGTTGTCGCTCACTCGGATGATCTTGGCATCATGGAGGTGCATGAGGCATCGAAGGTTATTAGTGAGTCCGTCGATAAGGGAGCAAAGATTATCTGGGGCGTTATGAAGGACGATAAACTGAAGAAAGGACAGATTCGCATCATCGTTATCGCAACCGGGTTCCCCGAAGGGGCCGCCCACGCTTCACAAGGCATCGAGCGTTCTCTCTTCTCCCTGCCACAGGAGAAGCTAGAAGAGGGATCGGGACGCATCTATCATGAAAGTTTGAAACGCGATGAAAAGCCGGAAGGTAAGCCGGGAAAAGCCGAGCCTGTTGCTCACACGAAAGAGGAGGAGCCTATCGTAACGGCGCAGCCCCATCGGCGCGAGGACGCTCCGCCTACGGTTCCAGAGGACGACGAGACGTGGGGTGCGATTCCGGCATTTTTACGTAGAAATAAGAAATAATAAAGATTTCCCCGCGGCGCCTCCCAGCGCCGTGCCTGTTATACTCCCAATATGTACGACCTCATCATCATTGGCGGCGGACCAGCCGGCGTTGCGGCAGCGGTGTATGCAGCGCGAAAATATTTAAAAACTGCAATCATCGCGGAAGAGATCGGCGGACAATCAACCGTCTCAGAAGGTATCGAGAATTGGATCGGATCAACAAAAATACCCGGTGCGGACCTCGCAAAAGCTTTCCGTGCACATCTTGACGCAATGAAGAGCGACCGGCTCGAAATTGCCGTCGGTGAGCGCGTCGTTACCCTTTCGAGGACCAACGGTATGATTGTTGCCACAACAAAAACAAACAGGGAATTCAGCTCCAAGGCAGTGCTCATCGCCTCAGGCGCCAGTCGTCGAAAATTGAATGTCCCCGGGGCCGATAAGTTTGAGAACAAAGGTGTTACCTACTGCGCTTCGTGCGATGGGCCCTTGTTCGGTGGAATGGACGTAGCGGTTATCGGCGGCGGAAACGCCGGATTTGAGACGGCACTCCAGCTTCTCGCCTACGCGAAATCCGTTACACTCATTCACCGACATAAGGAGTTCAAGGCTGATGCGGTCACTGTCGAAAAGGCCTCCGCTCATCCGAATATGCGCATTATCACGCATGCCGAACCGACCGAAGTTATAGGCGAACAGTTCGTTACCGGCCTGCGCTATAAGGACAAAGACTCGGGAGAAGTGAAGGATCTTGCTGTCTCCGGTATCTTTGTCGAGGCGGGTGTCATCCCGAACACCCATTTCGCTGAAGGGCTTCTTGAGCTTGATACGGTTAAGCGCGTGAAAACGGACCCGCGCAATCAGCGCACGAGTGTCGAGGGAATCTGGGCCGCCGGGGACTGTACTGACGAGCTCTATCATCAAAACAACATCGCCGCCGGGGACGGAGTGAAGGCGCTTGAGGATCTCTACCTGTGGATCAAAAAACGATGAATTCTCCGACACCGATTATCTCAATCATCATTCCTACGCTTAAGGAAGAGGAGTTTCTGGAACGCACGCTGAAGAATTTCCAACAGTTTTCATTACCTCATGAAATCATCGTCGCCGATGGCGGGAGCAAGGATCGAACGCTCGAAATCGCCCGGCGCTATACCGACAAGGTAGTCGTCTGGGAGAAATCGCGGCGACAAACCTTCGGCGAGGCGAAGAATGCCGGTGCGGCGATCGCTTTGGGAGAGTATCTGGTATTTATTGATGCCGACGTCACTGTTCCGGAGCCGGACGCATTTTTTAAGAAAACAATCTCCGAATTTGAAAAGGATCCTTCCCTTGTCGCCATGACAGTGTCGCTTATGCCCTGGATTGAGAATCATTACCTGAAAGATAGTTTATTCTCTATGCCGCTCAATATTTGGTACATCATTTCCAATAACGTATTCCATTACGGCAATGCCTCGGGCGAGTTTCAGATGATCCGCAAAAGCGCCTTTACCGCGACCAAAGGATATCGCGAGGATCTCGGCGGAGGCGAAGACACCGATATGTTCAACCGGCTCAGCAAAATGGGGAGAACTCACTCTCACTGGCAGCTCTATGTGCGCCATTCCTGTCGCCGCGCTCATAAGACAGGGTGGCTAAAGATTTATTGGATGTGGATGCGGCAGGGATTCTCCGTCCTCCTCCTGAGGCGTAACGCGTACAAGGAGTGGCCCGTTATTCGTTAGGTATGGCCTTGAGATTTTTGAGAAAGGTATCGACTGAATGTTCCCAGGAATACTGGAGGGCCTTGGCACGGCAATCGACAGAAGAGAGGTTGAGACATTTGAGCGACGCCTCGCGCAAATCTTCGTCAAGGTAGCCGTCCTTCCCTTCGGTAATAATATCGCGTGGACCCATAACTGAATGGGCTGCAACAGGAATGCCGCAGGCAAGCGCTTCGAGTGCAACCAAGCCAAATGTCTCGGTACGCGATGGAAATACAAATACATCAGCAAGTGAGAGCCAGTTGACCAGATCCTTCCCGCGTTTGTATCCGACAAAAATATTCTTCTTACCATATCTCCTTTCCAGCTTTGTCCTGTCAGGACCGTCCCCTATAACGAGCTTTGTGCCAGGCAGATCAAGTTTGAGAAATTCTTCCGGATTCTTTTCCGGAGCGATACGGCTGAAGTAGACAAAGACCGGCTTTGGGAGTGGCGAGAGGGACGGTGCTGGATTACGTATGAAAAAATCGGTGTCGACGCCGAGCGGCACGATGACCATATTCTTGAAACCCGCGGATTCCAATTCCCTTTTAAGACTCTCCGTCGAAACCATCGTACGGGCCGCAGCAGAATGGAACCGACGCAAGAGTGCGTATACGGGGCGCAGGAGCTTGCGCAGACGTATGTCCATATATAACTGAAGATGCGTGTGGTACCACGTGGTAAAGGGTATGTCGGCTTTTAGACAGGCCGAGCGTGCCGCCCAGCCAAGCGGTCCCTCGGTCATTAGGTGAACCGCATCTGGTTTGAGCTTTTTGAGCATCTTTGCAATACGCGAGCGCGCAAAAAGCGCGAGGCGTATCTCCGGATACATCGGCGTTGGTATCGTCGTGAATTGTGCCGGGTCAACGCCGATAACCTCGTGTCCGCGCGCCGTAAGGAGAGAAATATGGGTATAATGCACGCGCACTACCCCATTGACTTGCGGCGCCCACGCATCCGTTACAAGCAGTATTTTCATACACGCGATTCCGCATCCGCTGGCTCTCCCTCAATTTTTTTGTCTTCTTTAAGGAAATCTTTACGCATGCGCCAACTCACGAAGTAGTATGCCGAAATAGCGATGGCGGCAAATGCAATCACGGATTGCACCTTATTTATGATATGCGCGATATTACCTCCGAGACTCGCGCCTAAGAAATAGCCGAGAAAGAGGAGCGTGCCGTACTGGAGGACGGCGACGAGGCTGCCGTAGGCGAAAAATTTTGAAAGGGGCATCTTTACCACGCCAGCGACAACGATAAATGCCGACGCGATGCCGTATGAGAGCTTGCCGATGAGCATCGTCCAGCCCGGGCGACGCTCCCAAAGTAATCGTACATTCTCCAGGTGATCATTAGTGACACCTATCTTCTTCAGCATACGTCCGGCAAAAGCGGTGCGCCCGCCGAAATGGCCGATGGCGTAATATACGCCATCAAGACCGACATCTCGGACAAAAAAGAGTGCTGCGAGAAAATAGAGATTGAAATAGCCCAAGGACGCGAGTGTCCCCGCAACAAAGGCGACCACGGGACCCTCGATAAGCGATAGTGGGATTAATATCCAATAGCGATACTGAAGGATAAGATGCGCGAGGGAGGCTATCGACATGAATGCGGTTAATTATACTACGCGCGGCGGAGGACTATGTAACACAACTCCTCTAACTTGGGTTTTTATAGCCGCACAGCTAACTTCTAATAAAATTAAAATAATGTGAACCATAAATGAAAAAGGAACTGTGATCATGGCCTCCTAGAGGGATTGGCATATACTGGTTAGGATGAACAAGAAAATCAGTACGGGTGTCGAGCTTGAAATTATCACACAACAAGGGGCCACACTCCTTGCTTCCATTGCACCCGCGGTTCTTTCATTGCCGGTCGTATGGCAAGCAGCGTTTCTTACCGGAAGTGCTCTCATTCAGACGTGGGGCGCGTGGGGACAGTCAAGGATTAACGAGATTGTCAAAGATCTGAAGAAGCACGATGGTAAATTTAATGAGGAGGTGCTCCAAAGTGACGAGTTCAAGACAGTTCTCCTCAACGTTATTGAGGTCCACATGAAAGAAGCAGCCATCGAGAAACGTCGATTGTACAGAAACTATATGATTAATGTGGCAATGGGAGTATCAATGAAACTTGATTATCACTCAAAGCTTTTTGCGATTCTTAATTTAATTACTTTCGACGAAAGTTACACTTTGAAGCAGATTACTGGTGTCTTTAACCAAACTAGCTTTAGTAAAGGACTCCCCATTTCCGAACGCCATGTCCTCACGACAGAAAATATTCTTAGGTCTTTGGGAAAGAGTTTTCCAGACCAAAAACAGATGCAACTGTTAAATCAAAATATGCGCGCATTGGGATCCTATAATCTAATTTTCACTGGCAATTCGACAGAAATGACGACTGGTGCGCCAACTTCGAGTTTGCAAGCAATCACGGAATTCGGTCAGAAGTTTTTGGAATTTATATCTGATCCTACTGAGAAAACACGGGTATAAAACCATCAAGTCTGTCCTACCTACTGCGGAGAGGGTGGGATTTGAACCCACGAGGAGCTTTCGCCCCTGCTGGTTTTCG
>VFSW01009849.1_pt1 | contig 13614 bp, 16 predicted proteins | sample 5358111 | NCBI WGS metagenome assembly VFSW01 (sample SAMN11554181, study PRJNA540505) | mine drainage metagenome | isolation source: sediment from site ElyBrook_90M | place: USA: Ely Copper Mine, Vershire, VT | collected 2017 | reverse complement strand
TTCCCATCCTGCTCAAGAAGGTGGTGCACCGAAGACATTTTCTTCGGCTATTCTGCCAGAACGCCAAAGTATTGGCAACGATGCGGTGTGGAAAGAGAAGGAGGCGCTCCGGGAAGCAGTAACGCGCTTGCCGCACGAAGCTGTTTTTCAAATCGAAATCTCGAAGATCGTTCCGAATCCTTTCCAGCCGCGGCGCGAATTCGAGGACGGAGCGATCGACGAGCTCGCCGAATCGATCAAGCAGTTCGGCATCATTCAGCCGCTTATCGTTTCAAAAATAACCGAAGAGACGGAAACCGGAACGAACGTCTCGTATCAATTGATCGCCGGTGAGCGTCGGTTTCGGGCGGCGAGAAAACTTGGCCTTGAGCGGGTGCCAGCCATCGTGCGCGAGATAGATCACCCCGGTCGCAAACTCGAACTTGCACTTATCGAAAACATCCAGCGTCGCGATTTGAGCCCCATTGAAGAAGCAAGGGCGTATTCGCGGTTACAGGACGAATTCAGCCTCACTCAGAAAGAAATTGCAGTCCGGGTGGGGAAGAGCCGGGAGGTTGTAGCGAACAGCTTGCGACTTCTCAACTTGCCGCCGGATGTTCAAAAAGCCCTCGGCGAAGGCAAAATAACGAGCTCCCAGGCAAGAATGCTCCTTTCCATTTCGAATGCATCGGACCAAGAACGAACCTTGCGTGAAATCCTGGACCAGAAACTTTCCGTACGGGGTATTCGGACGGAAATCAAACGACAAGTGATAGACCATCCCGAAGATCCGGAAGTCATCTTTTTGAGAAAGAAACTCGAGGAATATCTCGGCATGCCGGTCAAAATTACGGACATGGGTGGGAAGGGGAAGATAACAATCGACTTCTTCTCGAAGGACGATATCAGAAATTTTATCGACAAGCTCGGCGGAGAGTAGCTCGCCAAGCACCCATCGCTCAGGCTGTCTCCGGGGCGACACCCAAGTCTTAGCCTTCGCGAGGGTACTTGGCTCACTTTTTATTGAAGAAGTATTATTAATGGTATGGAAATTAAACAATTCATCGCGGTCAGAGCTTTTATCGTTCACGATGGGAAAGTTCTCATCATCCGCGAGTCGGCGAAGTATAAAGGTGGATCGAACATCGGAAAATATGATCTGCCGGGCGGGAAAATAAAGCCGGGGGAAACATATCAGCAGGCACTGGAGCGGGAATCGCTCGAAGAGTGCGGATTGAAGGTAAAGATCGGCAAGCCGTTCTTCGTGGATGAATGGTGGCCGGAAGTGGCAAATAAAGAGGTGCAGATCATCGGCATCTTCTTTGAGTGTGTTGTCGAAAACGATCGGGTGGTCTTGAGCAACGACCACGACGACTACCAGTGGATCAATCCCGCCGATTACGGTAACTACAACATGATCGAGGCGGACAAAAAGGCTCTTGAAGAGTATCTCAAGGGATAATGGACATTAAATTCTTGTTCGGGATAATCGGCGGTATCTTGACCGTCGTAAGCTTTTTCCCGTATCTCCTCGACATCTTCAGGGGGAAAACGAAACCTCATTCCTATACGTGGCTTATCTGGAGCATCCTGCAAACAACCGGAACCATCGCCATATTTCTGAACAACGGCGGCTGGGGTGCGCTGAATTTGGCCGTAGGATCGGTACTCTGCATGCTTGTTCTTATCCTTTCGTTGAAATATGGGACGAAAAACATCACGAGATTTGACACAACTCTTTTGATCGGCGCGCTTCTCGCGATCGTCGTTTGGATCTTCACTAAAAACGCTCTCTATTCGATCATCCTCGTGTCCGCGATTGACTTCACGGGATATCTGCCGACGGCCCGCAAAGCGTATGAAGAGCCATACACCGAAACGGTGTCGCTCTACGTCATGAATGCGATGACGGATATCCTCGGTTTATTGGCACTCTCGGCATACTCGATTACGACGGTCTTATACCTCGCTACACTCCTTTTTGCCAATACCTCACTGGTTATTATGCTCACCCTGAGAAGGCGTCGCATTCCCAGGGAGAACAACGGAATTTGATATCATTAACTACATGAGTGAGAGGCCAAAATTTCCCATAGGAGTCAATGTTCTCGTCGTAAAAGACGGGAAGCTGCTTTTGGGCCGAAGGAAAAATACATCCGGCGAAGGGGACTGGGGACTCCCTGGCGGCCATTTGGAAAAAGACGAGAAAATGGAGGACGGAGCCCGGCGAGAACTCAGGGAAGAAACGGGATTGGAGGCGGATCTTAAATTTACAAATCTGGCCAATGGAAGAAATATTGAACCGCAGTATCTTCACGTCAGTTTCCTCGCGGAAAACGTCAGGGGAGAACCGCAGTTGATGGAGCCGGAGAAATGTTCCGAATGGCAGTGGTTTGATATGAACGATTTGCCGAAAAATATTTTTATTGGTCACCAAAGAACAATCGAGGGATTTTTAAGACACGAGGAATTTACCGATTAACGACCATGAAAAGTTTTAAACCGAAGCCGGGGCAGGTGAATTATAAAAACATCCGGTGGGCGCCGGTTGTGAACTGCGTTGTGCGGTACCGGGGGAAAATCCTCCTCGTGAAGCGGAACGGGGATATGCATTTCTATCCCGGATACTACAACGGCATTTCGGGGTTTTTGGACGACCATAAAAGCTTGGAAGAAAAGGTGGCAGAGGAACTACATGAAGAGCTCGGTATCACGAAGAAAGAAATAAAGAAGATCAAGCTTGGTGCCGTATTCGATCAAGACGAACCGAAATACAAAAAGACCTGGATCGTCCATCCCGTTCTTATTGACGTTCTGACCGACAAAATACGCCTCGATTGGGAAGCTGAAAAATACCGATGGATAAAGCCGACTGAAGCAAGAAAGCTGAAGCTTCTTCCCGGCTTTGATAGAGTCTTAAAAGCGACCGGCACATGGAGAACGGAATAAAGCTCATCATCTTCGACTGGGGAGGAACGCTCCATGATCCCGTGGCAAAAGAGTTGTTCCCAGGGACGATAAAGGTTTTAGAAAAACTCCACTGGCATTACCAGTTGGCACTTGTTTCGCTCGCAAAAAGCCAGTCGTACGAAGAGCGAATGAAAACCATTACCGAAAGAGGCGTTGCTCCCTATTTTGCAAAAATTCTCGTCGATGAGGAGGATAAGGATGGACTCTATGAAAAACTCCTGAAGGACTTTAATTTGAACCCTCAAAACGTCGTCGTTGTGGACGACCGGACCATACGCGGCATTGCGTGGGGAAATAAGCACGGCGCGACGACCATTTGGGTCAAGCGAGGCAAGTTCGCTAACGAACTTCCCACCGAAGAAACCGGCCGGCCGACACAAATCATCCACGATCTCGGTGAGTTATTGACGAGTGGTATACTGTAGTATACTGCCTCGGTTATTGAACGCGTATTTTGTTATAATCTCATTATGAAATCAGTTGTCATGTGCGGTAGCCGGCGCTTCAAGCCGGAAATAAGGGAATTTGCAAACAAGCTACGGGAACTTGGGGCGGTGGTGTATGAGCCGTACCTTCATTCCGGGCAGAAGGAATGGGAAGGTATGTCGGATGATTATAAAAAATTCATCGCGTTGGGTTTAACGCATGATCACTTTTATAAGATACGGATGGCCGATGTGGTTTTTGTGTATGACAAAGATGGCTATATTGGGAATAGTGTAACGCTTGAAATCGGATACGCGGTAGGAGTTGGAAAGCCGATCTATGCCCTCGCCGCCGACGAAGAGCTATGTCGACATGTTCTCTTCAGAGAAATCATTGCGTCGCCGGAAGAATTAGCAAAAAAACTATAATCGAAGAACGGAGGTAATCTAAACTCATGGATTTGAAAAACAAAATCGTTGTCATTACGGGTTCGACGAGTGGATTGGGAAAAGCGCTTGCCGAAGCATTTACCCGCGATGGTGCGAAGGTAGTAGTGAGTTCGCGAAACGAAGGTGAAGTGAATTCCGTCGCCGGAACGTTGAATGCTTTCGGCGTTGTCGCCGACGTAACGAAAGAGGAAGACGTAAAGAAACTCGTCGGCGAAACCGTAAGAAAATTCGGACATATTGATATTTGGATCAACAACGCCGGTATTTGGATTCCGCACGGGCCGATCGAAGATCTCGACATGACGCGAGTTCACCAAATGATGGACGTCAACCTCTTCGGGACCATGGAGGGGACGAAAGCGGTGTTGCCTGTTATGCGAAAGCAAAATTTCGGTGTTATTATCAATATTCTTTCGACGAGCGCTTTAAGTGGCCGTGCCGGATCTTCGGCATACTGCGCGAGCAAATACGGCGCAACCGGTTTCACAAAATCACTCCAACTCGAGGTCCAAGGAAGCGGCGTGAAAGCCATGGCGGTTTACCCCGGTGGTATGCAGACGCATTTATTCGACGAAAAGAAGCCCGATGACATCGATCAGTACATGCAGCCGTCATTCGTCGCCGGCAAAATTATCGAAAATCTGAAAGCGACCGAACCTCAAGAAGAGTTGATTATAAAAAGACCGAGCGCCTAGCTTGATGAAAATAATTTCTTGGAACGTGAATGGGTTGCGGTCGGTCGAGAGGAATGGTTTTTCAGCATGGCTCAAAAAAAGCGGCGCCGACATCGTTTGCATCGAGGAAATAAAAGCGCAAAAAGAGCAAATTCCCGAGGATTTGCTTTCACTCAATAAATACCGCTTGTACGTCAATCCGGCCAAAAAGAAAGGCTACAGCGGCGTTGCCGTTTTTACCAAGGAGAAGCCGTTGGAAGTAAATTATACACTGGGTCTTAAGCGCTTTGATGAAGAGGGGAGGATGGTCCAGTTGAGATACAAAAATTTCATTTTCATTGCCCTCTACCTGCCCCATGGCGGAAGATTCAAGGAGAACTTGTCATACAAACTGGACGTTTACCAGCACCTGTTCCATCATCTCCAGAAACTGAAAAGTAAAAACGTCGTTGTGGCGGGAGATTTCAACATCGCTCACGAAGACATCGATCTCGCGCGGCCGGCCGGGAATCGCAACAACGTCATGTTCACCCCGGAAGAGCGAAAGCAATTGGATACGCTCGTGGAAAGCGGTTTTGTCGATACCTTCAGGCAACTCCACAAAGGAGGCGGCAACTATACGTGGTGGCCGTATTTTGCAAACGCCCGCGAGAGGAATCTCGGGTGGCGCATTGATTACGTATTCGTTTCACGATCACTCTCGAAGAAATTGAGCGACGCTTTTATTTTGAGCAAAATACGGGGATCTGACCATTGCCCCGTGGGAATCGTTATCTGAGGAATTTGTAACTGACCTCCTTGCTACCGGATATCTTTTTGAGTTTCACGACGAGTGTTTCCAACTTGCCTTGCGAGAGCGTCGGGCAACGGAGGATGACGGTTGAAAATGCCGACCGGTGGTCTGTTTCGCTCGTAAGGAACGTGATGTTGATCTTCGAGTTGGCGAAAATCTCGGTGATGTCTTTCAAAAAACCGGGACGATCGGCGTTCACGATCTTGAATTCGACGCCTTTGGGTGCCGCTTTGCCGACAAGTTTCCGCTCGTTCTCGTTGATCGCGCTTTTCACTTTCTTTCGTGCTTCGCTCGTCTTCACGAACCGGAGCCATCCTTCGGTCGGCTTCTTTCCTTTTTGCGTCACAATTTCGACGACGTCGCCCGACTTCAATTCGTAATCCAAGGGCGTGATTTTCCCGTTCACGCGGGCGCCGACGCAACTGTTGCCGATTTGGGAGTGGATGCGGTAAGCAAAGTCGACCGGGGTCGAACCGGCAGGCAGATCAATCACGTCATTGTGCGGCGTGAAAACGAAGATCCGGTCTTTGAAAAAATCGACTTTGACGGCGTTCAAAAATTCTTCTTGACTCGCGAATTTCTTTTGCCAATTTTGCAGTTGTTGCACCCACATGAGCTCTTTTTTGTTTTTGACGCCTTTCCAGCCCGCAAGCTTTTGCGAAGATTTTTTGACCTGCTCGTACGCCCAATGAGCGGCGATACCGAGCTCGTTTTCTTCGTGCATTTCTTTCGTCTTGATTTGAACCTCGAGAATTTTGTTGTCGATACAAAAGACGGTTGTATGTAAGCTCCGGTAGCCGTTTGGTTTTGGTCTTGCGACGTAATCCTTGAAGCGGCCGGGCATCGGCGGCCACATGGCGTGGATCACTCCCAAGGCGGCATAACATTCTTCGACGGTCTTGACGATGATGCGGAGCGCCACAAGATCGTGGATCTCGTTCAGGTTCATGTTGTGCCGCAAAAGCTTCTTGTACAAGCTGAAATACCGCTTGGCGCGGGCATCGATGGCGACTGGCTTGATGTGATGGCCTTCGAGCGCCTTCTCGATCAGCGGAAGAACTTTTCGGACGTACTCCTGCCGCTCCTCGTACGTATCTTTTACTTCATGGATGAGCCATCGGTATTCTTCCGGGTGAATGTAGGGAAAGGCAAGGTCCTCGAGTTCGCCGGAGAGCTTCTGCATGCCGAGACGATAGGCGAGCGGGGCGTAGATTTCGGCGGTTTCGAGTGCAAACGGTTGTTGCCGCTCTTCGGGTAAAAACTGGAGCGTCCGCATGTTATGCAAACGGTCGGCAAGTTTTATGATGAGGACGCGAAGATCTTCACTGAAGGCAATAATGAACTTTCGCAAGTTTTCTGCATCCTGGTTTTTGGGAATGGCAATGTTCTGCAGTTTTGTGAGGCCTTGCACGAGAAATGCGATTTCGTCTCCGAATTCCTTTCGGATGTCTTCAATGGTAATGGAAGAGTCCTCAACGACATCGTGAAGGAGTGCTGCAGCAACGGAATCTTCGTCGAGACCCCACGATTGCACGGCCTCGGCGACGGCGAGCGGATGAATGATGTATGGATCCCCGTTCATGCGCCGTTCGCCTTCGTGGGCCTTGAGGGCGACTTCGTATGCCTTCTCGAGGAGCGGGGAATGTATTTTTTCAAGCCAAGCAGTTGACATATCATTCAAATTATAGTGTTTATGAAAGCCGTTGACAAATGTTGGGACGAAAAATAGAATTAGCACCAAAAGGTCTCAGGTGCTAAACATAAAATCAATGAACATAAAGCCATTATCAGGTCGCGTGCTCGTCGAACTTATCGTGGACGAGCAAAAAACAACCAAATCGGGGATCGTTCTTCCCGACACAGTCGACAAAAAAGAACAAACGAAAGGCATTGTTGTCGCCGTTGGTCCCGGGAAATTCCAGAACGGAACCCGCATCGCGCCGGACGTAAAGCCGGGCGACAAAGTGCTCTTCTCGAAGCCGTGGGGCGACGACAAGAAGATCGAGGAAGGCGAGAAGACGTATTTCTTGGTCGATGAAGACGAAATCTACGGGATTATAGAATAATCCCAATATCAAAGTTCAAATGACAAATTTCAAATCAATGCCAAAGAACGAGAAGGTTAAGGTTTTGACGTTTGGAATCTGGGTTTTGGAATTTTAACTACTACTATGGCTAAACAAATTTTATTCGACGAAAAGGCCCGCTCTTCAATGAAGCGGGGTATCGACAAGCTGGCACAAGCCGTCAGGATGACCTTAGGGCCGCGGGGACGCGCCGCCGTTATTGAAAAGGGGTATGGGGCGCCGCAGGTGACCTTCGACGGCGTGACGGTCGCCAAGGAAATAGAACTGCAGGACAAGTATGAAAACCTGGGAGCCGAGTTTTTGAAGCAGGCGGCCGACAAGACCGATAACAACGTCGGCGATGGAACGACGACGTCCGTTGTTTTGGCGCATGCCATGATCGAAGAAGGCGAACGCGCCATTATGGAAAAAGGATTCAATGTCATTCAACTTGCGGAAGAATTAAAGAAAAAGAGCGAGGCGGTCATCAAAGCTCTCGAAAAGCAAAAGGAAGAGATCAACGACAACAAGAAAGTTCAGGAGGTAGCAACGCTTTCAGCGAAGGATCCCGAAATCGGGAGACTTATCGCCGAAGTTATGGAGAAGGTCGGCAAGGAAGGCGTCGTGACCGTGGAGGATTCGAATACCATCGGCAATTCGTACGAAGTGGTCGAGGGCATGCAGTTCGACCGCGGATACATTTCCCCCTATATGGTGACGAATCAAGAGCGGATGGAGTCGGTCCTCGAGGAGCCGTATATTCTCGTGACCGACAAGAAAATTTCGTCGATCAACGAACTTTTGCCGATTCTCGAAAAGATCGTCCAAAGCGGAAAGAAGGAACTCTTGATCGTTGCCGATGACGTGGACGGCGAAGCTTTGGCAACCTTGATTTTGAACAAGATCCGGGGCATCTTCAGCGTGCTTGCCGTCAAAGCTCCCGGCTTCGGCGATCGGAAGAAGGAAATGCTGCAAGACATTGCCGTCGTGACGGGCGCATCGTTCATTTCCGACGATCTCGGGAAGAAATTTGAGAACGTTGAGCTGGAGGAACTCGGCCATGCACACCGCGTAGTTGCCGATAAAGACAAGACGACGATCGTAGGCGGCATGGGAGACAAGCAAGTCATCGAAGATCGCGTCAAACAAATTAAAGCGCAAATCAAAACGACGGATTCCGATTTCGACAAAGAAAAATTACAGGAACGCCTCGGAAAACTCGCGGGCGGTGTTGCCGTCATTAAAGTCGGCGCTCCAACCGAATCGGCCCAAAAGGAACTGAAGCAACGCGTGGAAGATGCCGTGGGTGCCACGCGAGCTGCCATGGAGGAAGGAATTATTCCGGGGGGTGGCACGGCGCTCTTTAACGCCATTCCTTCGATAACATCGGAAAAAACGGAGAACAGTCCCATTGTTGCCGCGGTTTCCGCAATACTTTCGCGGGCGCTTCTTGCTCCCGTGACTGCGATCATTGAGAACAGCGGCGAAAATGCGAAAAGCATCACGAGTAAGCTTGAGGCAAATTGGCAAAAAGGAACGAACTGGAACGGGTTTAACGCCTTCACGAACAAGATTGAAGATTTGAAAGAGGCCGGCGTTGTTGACCCCCTCAAGGTCACGAAGACGGCCTTTACGAATGCCATTTCGGTAGCCGCCAATTATCTTACGATCGGCGCGGCCATCACGGATATCCCGGAAAAGAAAGAGGGGAATACGCCGAATCTCGGCGATATGTCGGGCGACTACTAATTGGTTTATAATTAAAACCAATGGAAAATGCTGAAGAGTATACGCCGAACCTCATCCCGCATCACTGGACGGAAAGGGACAGGTATTATTTGGAACCGTTCGCCACGAATCCCGACGGATTCATTTCGGTTTTGAAAAATCTCCCGCCGGAAATTGCGGGGGCTCTTTGCTCGCGGGCAAGCCGCGCTTCAGGATCGCTTCTCGAGGTTTTTCTCAAGGAATACATTTACCCGATCGTTGAAGGCGAAGACAAAGAGCTCGCGAAAGAATTGGAAGATACGGTACGATTTTTGCGGGACCACGGTTTCAAAAAAATATTGAACAACCAGCGCGCCCAGGCATTCTACGCGAAGTGGCTCTCGCAGTACGGCGATGATTCGATTGCGCAAATGACGGGAACGCATGCCGTCTTTTGGGGTATTTCGCAGGTGGCGATGAAATTCATCGAAGATCAAAGGATCGGCCTCGAGCCGATCGAAAAATCAACGCGCTACGTGAATTTCGGCAACAAGGTGAACGGCCACTATCTTTATTATGTTCCCAAACCGGATTTGGAAAAGTTCGGCATGCTCGCCGAGTATGGAAAAACGCTGGATCGCCTTTTTGATACCTACGTCGAACTCCTGCCGCCGCTCCTCGAATGGCTCAAGAAGAATTTCGACGAAAAAGAATCGATTCTAGAGAAGAAAGCATTCGACACCCTTCGCGGTCTTTTACCCATGGCGACCTTGGGGCAAGTGGCCATGCGGGGGAATGCGCAGGCATTTGAATATCTCATGAACCGGACGGCGAAGCATCATCTGGGCGAGCTCCGATGGATCTCCAAAACCCTTAAAGGACAACTGGATGAAGAAATTCCATCGCTCTTGCTTCGCATCAACGACGAACCCGCCAAGGAGTATCAAGCGTATTTGAGCGGCCGGCACAATGCGGTGAGAAAAGCGGTCAAAGCGCTCGGCTTGGACGCATCGAAGACCGCCTCCCAATCGCCGGAAGTAAAGCTCGTCGAATGGGACGAGCAAGCCGAATCGAAAATCCTCACGGGCATCATGTTCGAGCATACGCATCGCCCATGGGAAGAACTTCTGAAAGAAGCGGAAAAAATGACCGATAGCCAAAAGAAAGAACTTTTCTCGTCGTATCTTGCGGGAAGAACGGGTCGCTGGCAGAAAGTCGGTCGTGCATTTGAAAATTCGTATCTTAGATTTGAAATTGCGATGAACATCGGCGCTTACCGAGATCTCCATCGCCACCGCATGATGACGCAGGAGCGGCAACTGTTCTCGACACATCATGGGTACGACACGCCGAGCGAGATCGCTGAAGCGGGGCTCAAGGAGGAATTTACATCCGCCCTGAACGATGCAAAGCAATTGTTCGATAAATTGGAGCCGCTGGATGCGGGGCTTGCGCAATATGTCGTCCCTCTGGCATACCGGATGCGGTTTTTCCAGTGGCAGAATTTCAGGCAACTTTTTTGGGAATCGGAACTTCGCACGATTTCCCAGGGACACCCCGATTACCGGCACATCGAACAGGAAAAATATCGTCTCGCAAAAGAAAAGTTTCCAAGAATCGCCGAATTCATGCTTGTTGACATGAACGACTACAAAATCGCAAGAAGGGGAACGGAAGAACAGATCAAAAAGAAAGAAGAATTTCTCATTGAAAAGCTGAAGAAAAAGTGATACACTAACTTCATTATGACACTATCGACAATAATTTTAGTGATCGTTGTTCTCGTCGTTTTGTGGCTCATCTTCGCCTTCAACGGCCTCTTGCGGAAGAAGAATCGAGTTCAAGAGGCGTGGTCCGACATCGAGGTGCAATTGAAACGACGGTATGACCTTATCCCGAATCTCGTTGAAACGGTAAAGGGGTATGCAACACACGAAAAGACGGTCCTGGAAGACGTAACGAATGCTCGCACGGCTGCGATGGGCGCCGTCGATCCGAAAGCGAAACTTCAAGCAAACGATCAATTGTCGAATACCTTGAAGTCGCTCTTTGCCGTCGCGGAAAATTATCCAAACCTCAAGGCGAATGAAAATTTCGCGAAATTACAGGATGAATTGACCGACACGGAAGACAAGATCCAAGCAGCGCGAAGGTTCTACAATGCGAACGTCCGCGATTTCAATACCGCCATCGAAGTGTTTCCGACGAATTTAATTGCCGGAACGTTCCACTTCACGAAACAAGAACTCTTCGACATCGATAATCCGGCCGAAAAGGAGCCCGTCAAAGTTCAGTTTTAGAACCTACCGATGAAGACTTTGTATACGGAAGCGTCATCCAACGTGAGGAAGACGTGGGCGCTCATGACGGGCGTCTTCGTTTTAATTATCGCCCTTGGTTGGATCTTTTCGCAGGTTTACGACTCCCCGGGCATCCTTGTTTTTGCCGTCGTTTTAAGCATTGTCTTGAATGTTACAAGCTATTGGTATTCCGATAAGATCGTTCTTGCATCGACCGGCGCGAAACAAATTCAAAAGAGCGACAATCCGGAGCTTTGGCGGATCGTCGAGAATCTCTCCATTGCTTCGGGGCTTCCTATGCCGAAACTCTATATTGTCCCGACGCCGGCGCCGAATGCGTTCGCGACGGGGCGCGATAAGGAGCATGCGTCCGTCGCCGTTACGGCCGGCCTTCTCCAGATCATGGAAAAAGATGAATTGGAGGGCGTGTTGGCGCACGAACTTTCCCATGTTGGAAACAAGGATATGCTGGTTTCGACCGTCGTTGTGGTTCTCGTGGGGACGATTTCCCTCATTGCCGATTTCTTCCTCAGGATGAGCTTTTGGGGCGGGGGACGGAGAAACGATCGCGAAGGAAACGGCAACCTCATGTTTGTCTTGGGGATCGTGGGAGCGATCCTTGCGCCGATTGCCGCCACCTTGATCCAGCTTGCCATATCGCGAAAACGCGAATCTTTGGCCGACGCGTCGGGCGCGCTCCTCACGAGATATCCCGAAGGCTTGGCGAGCGCGCTCAAAAAAATAGAACAAAATCCGTACCCGACCGCCGGGGCGAGTTCCGCAACCGCCCATCTTTATTTCACCAACCCCTTCAAAGCGGATACGGGAAACGAAAAAAAGACGCCTTTCTTCGTTAAGCTGTTTATGACGCATCCTCCGATCGAGGAGCGGATCAAGAAATTAAGGGCAATGTCGCTATGAAATATCAATTCGGCAAAATCGTAGTTATTTCGCTCGGCGGATCGATCGTCTACCCAAAGGACATCGATCTTCTTTTTTTAAAGAACTTCAAAAAGCTCATTGAGCGGGAAATCCGAAAAGGGAGGAAATTCGTCATTGTGATCGGCGGTGGATATTTGGCGCGCATTTTCCAGCAAACGGCGGAGCACGTGGGCTCGGTCATCGACGAAGACAAGGATTGGATCGGCATTCATGCAACGCGCTTGAATGCGCAGCTCCTCCGAACCGTTTTCAAAAAAATCGCCGATCCGATCGTTTTCGACCAGCGAAAGAAAATAACAAAACTCACGCATCCGGTGACCATTGCTTCCGGCTGGCGGCCCGGATGGTCGACGGATTTTGTGGCTGCGGCAATCGCAAAAGACTTGGGTGTCGGCGAATACTTGGAAGTAGGGAAGCCCGATCACGTTTACGACAAGGACCCCTCTGTTTACCGGGACGCAAAACCCTTCGAGGTTATCAGTTGGAAGGATTATCGACGCCTCATTCCGCGGAAGTGGATCCCCGGATCCCATTCGCCGGTCGATCCCATTGCCGCCAAACTTTCAAGCAATGCAGGGATACGATCCATCGTCCTCGATGGGAGAGATTTGAAGAATTTTCGAAATCTTCTCGAAGGAAAGGCTTTTAGGGGAACGATCATTCAATGAACCAAACGAATCGGCACATAAAAATCGTTCTCATCCTTCTCGTTCTCATCCTTCTCGTTCTCGTTATGACCTTCATTAAGGAATATGAAGGCGTAAAAAAACTCGAGACGCTAGGTCCGCACGAAACGTTCGCGAATATTCTGAACCATCGCGGTCCTTTTACCGTAAACGACGTTCCGCTCATCCAAGGCTGGATGACGTTTGATTACGTAAACAAGATATTCGGGCTCTCGTCAAACTACCTTGAAACCACTCTTGGCATAACCGACACCTCGTATCCGCGGGAAACGCTCTTTAGGTATGCTGAACGACACCACGTGAACACCGCCGTATTCGTCGACGAGGTTCAAAATGCCGTTCGTGAATTTTTAACCAGGACCCAATAGCATGACGTCCATTGTGAGCTTTCTTCTCTCTTCTCTTTTACTGTATAAATACGTTGCGCTCTTCATCATCAGCTTCCTCGCGGCCATCATCGTACCGCTTCCCGTTACCGAAGTCATGCTTGCGATCGGCGCTTTCGTCGGACAAGGCTATTTCAATTTTTGGGGTTCGCTTGCAGTCGCGCAAATCGCGAACGTCCTCGGCGATTTGGCCGATTATGCTTTCGCCAAGCGATACGGCAGCGGCATCGTTCATA
>VFSW01009848.1_pt1 | contig 13614 bp, 8 predicted proteins | sample 5358111 | NCBI WGS metagenome assembly VFSW01 (sample SAMN11554181, study PRJNA540505) | mine drainage metagenome | isolation source: sediment from site ElyBrook_90M | place: USA: Ely Copper Mine, Vershire, VT | collected 2017 | reverse complement strand
ATCTTGCGCTGGAATCAACCCCCGGCTCCAGGCTCATCTTGCGTTGGACAAGAGTTAATGTTGACTTTGTCTGGCCGGGCAAGCGAAAATTGCGCAGACTTTGTTTCCCGGTGAAACGCACGGGCAATCCATCCCGATTCATCGATGAGGCCGTCTTGACGGATTCACATCGTTCCCAATTGCCGCTTACAGCAATCATGCCAGGAATCGCCAGTGTTGAAAGGGTGCCGCATGACCCCATCCGGGGTTTCTGTGCTTTTGTCGTAAATGAATTCCGCTCGTTCGAGAAAGCGCAATGGAGGCTTAGCAATGGCAACAGTCCGGTTCACTTCCCGCAGCGTCGTTTCCTTAGTTTCACCCTTGGCGATCCTCATTGCGTTCGTCGTGGCTTTCTGCGCGGGCGGGTTCCTGCTTGCGCAGCGGCAGGCTCAAGTTCCGCAGCAGCCGGTGCAGCCGCTTCGGTCGCTCTCCATGGTGTCGGCGGACTTCGATGAAGATGGGGTTGCCGATCTGGCCATCGGTTATGAGACCGGAAAGGGCGGCGCGATTGGAGTGATGCGCGGAAACATCGAGGCCATTGCTCCGCAAACTCGGGCCGGCTGGCTGGCCGTGAGCCGCCACGAGTTTGCGGCCCCCTTCCTTCAGCCGTCGCGGATGATCCGGCTGGCCGCGAGGCCGGACATCCTCATCGCCGCCGATGTCAACGGAGACGGCCACCACGACCTGGTGTACTCCACGAAGGGAAGCGGCCTGGTGCAGGTGCTGGCCGGCGACGGCAGGGGAGCCTTCGCCTCCAAGCCCATTTCCATCGCCGTCCCCGGCGCCGTCACGGCGCTTGCCTCGTATCGTCCTGGCGCGCCCTGCGCCGGTGAAGCTGGGCTGGTGGGCTATAAGAGCAGACAAGGCGCGGGCCTTGCCATCCTCACCCAGGGGCCCGCGGGCATGAAGATCAGCGCAGCCTACGCGCTGCCGGGAGCGGCTACCTCATTCTCGGTTGCGAATCTCGACGACGACTTCATTCCGGATACGGCCATCGTGGCCGGCGGCCAACTGCTCGTGCTCCACGGCGCCAACGCCGTCAACGGCCACGGCCAGCTTGAGACTTTGCCGGTCTACAACGCCGAGGCCGTCACTACCGGAGCGTTCCTCTTCGACCGCCATGCCGCCATGCAACTCGCCGTGGTCACCACCGATGGCGACGTGCTCGTCCTGGCGCACCAGGGCTTCGATCCGCGCCCATTCACGCCGCAGGAGATTGCCACCCAGCGCCATCTGCGTCCCGGTTCGCCGACCCTGGCCCAACTGGCAGGCGACAACGCCAGAGACCCATGGACGGTGATTGAAACCAACTCCCAGGCCGCGCCGCACTCCACCGGCTCCTCTGCTCCGCTCCTCCTTCGCTCGCGCATCAGCGGCAGCAGCGGAGACGATCTGGTTGTCCTTAACGCCTCAGAGCAGCAGCGCATCACCATCAGCCACAGCTCTGGCGCAGCGAAGTCCGCCGCGGTGGCCCCCAGGCGCATTGCCGCAGGCAGCCTCAGCAGCTCCGACAAGCTGGTCGCGGCGGTCTCGGCCCGCCTGAACACCGACGCTCGCCCCGGCATCGCGGTTCTCTCCGAGAACAGCATCAGGCCGGAATTCACCGTGCCCAGCACCGGCAACACCTTTTATGTAAACACCACCGCCGACAACACCGGCTCCACCACCGATGCCGACGACGGCACCCGCTGCTCCACCGGCTCCGGCGAGATCTGCACCCTGCGCGATGCCATTGTGTTTGCCAACACCGATGCCGCGGGCAACATCGCCGCCGGTACCACCGACACCATCATGCTGCCGGCCGGAACCTACACCCTCAGTTGGCAGGCGGGGGTCTTCGACAGCAACGCCAATGCCGTGACCCACCTGGAGATTCTGGGTCCGGTGAGCATCGTCGGCGCTGGAAGCGCGTCCACCATGGTCAATGCCAACAGCAATGACACAGCGTTCACCATCAACCCCGGAGCCTACGGATACTACTCCACCATCGGCGGGTCCAGTAGTTCCTACGCCTTCGACACCGCAATCTCGAACCTCACCATCGAGAACGGCAAGAACCCGAACAATCCGGCCAACAGTACGACGGGCCTTTACAACAATGTGGGCGGCGGCATCAACTGGGATGCCTACGGGACCGGTAACCTGACCCTCACCAACGTCAACATCCAAAACTCCACCGTGGTTTACGGCGACGGCGGCGGCCTTTGGGTTGAGAACTCCGCCAACGGCGGCACCGGCAACGCCACCATTAGCGGCAGCACCATCTCGGGCAACACCACGGCCGATCTGGGCGGCGGTATGGAAGTGGCCTATCCTCCTGCCCAGGTCGTGGTCACCAATACCACCATCTCCGGCAACACCGCCAACCCCTCTGTCAACGGCGGCATCTCCACGGGCTTTGGCGGCGGCGGCGGCATCCAGGTTGATGCGCGGCCAGCATCCTCGGGCACCGCGCAATCCACATTTACCAACGTCACCATCGGCTCCAACACGGCTCTGGAGCAAGGCGGCGGCATCCTCGACTACTCAGGCATTCTCCTCACGGGCTCCGTGGTCCAGGGCAACTCCGTAACCAGCTCCTCTGCCGGAAACCCAGGCCTGGGCGGCGGTGTATTCATCTCCGAGATTGCTCCGGAGTCGGCGCCTACCATCACCGGCACCAACATTCTGTCGAACACAGCCGCCCTGGGCGGCGGCGGCATCTACGTCAACAATGATGGCGGCAACGAGCTCACTCTGAGCCTCAGCCGCATCTATGGCAATACTGCCAGCAGCGGCACAGGCGGATTGGCCGTCGCGTCACCCACAACCGCCACCGCAACCGACAACTGGTGGGGCTGCAACGCCGGGCCGGCAGGCTCCCCCTGCGACAAGGCCGACAGCGGGGCCACCACAAGCCCGTGGGCCGAGTTGACCATCGGCGCCAACACAGCCACCATCGGCGAGGGCGGAAGCATCAACCTCACCGTTGCGCTGAATACAGATTCGAGTGCGAACCCCATTGCCGGCGCGTTCCCGGCCGTCAGCGGCGACAGCATCGCTTACAGCGTGACCGGTGTGACCGACAGCCCCGCTCTCACCTCCGGGACCTTTGCCAGCAACGGCACCGATAGCCCCACTCTCACACCTACCAGCACCGGCAACGGATCGGTCTCCGCCACCTTCGACGGCCAGTTGGTGTCATTGAACTTCAGCGTTAGCGCAGGGTCTGCCACTCACGTTGTCGTCGCCGCTCCCTCGACGGCCGTTGCGGGCACTCCCATCAGCGTCAGCGTGACAGCTTACGATGCCTACGGCAATGTCGCCACAGGCTACACGGGCACGGTTCAATTCAGCAGCACGGATGTAGCCGCTGCGTTGCCCGCCAATTCTACCCTGACCAATGGCGCGGGAACCTTCTCCGCGACGCTCAACACGGCCGGCAGTCAGACCATCACCGCAACCGACACGGTCAACTCGACCATATCGGGCACGTCGGGCTCGATCGTTGTGACCAGTTCACAGGTTCAACTCACCATCGCGGCTACCCCAGTGGCCGGCGGCACCGTCACCCCGGCATCCGGCGGTCTCTACAACCTGGGCACCGTGGTGCCGATCACCGCCACGCCGAATACCGGCTTCACCTTCCTTGGCTGGATGTCGAGCCCCAACGCAGTGGCCAGCCCCACCTCGGCCAGCACCACGATTACTATGAACGCGGCTGAAACCGTGATGGGGCAGTTCTCCGCCAACCTGGTGGTGAGCACGGCTGCGGACGACAATCCCGGCGTAGCCGCCAATTGCACACCGCAGGCCATGCCCGGATCGAACACCGTGGATGCGGCCTGCAGCCTGCGCGATGCGCTGGCCTTTGCCTCCAATGCGGGCGCGGCCAACATCACCTTCGCATCCGCGGCCGGGCAGGCGTTCGCCACGCCGCAAACCATCACGCTGGGCTCCGGGGGCACGCTCTCCGTCCCAGCCAACACCATGATCTCCGGGCCCAGCACCGGCACCGGTTATATGCTGGCCAACCTGGTCACGGTCAGCGGCGCGAATGCGTACACCGTTTTCACCGTAAATTCTGGGGTGACCGGAGCGCAGATCGATAACTTGGCGATTGCCAATGGCAACGACGCGATTGGTGGCTCGGCCGGCGGCGTCGGCAACAGCGGCTCGCTGACCATCAGCAATTGCACGATCTCAGGAAACCGCGAAGCTCAAGGCGGCGGTGGCATCTCCAACGTGGGTACTCTCACGGTGAACAACTCCACGATTTCTGGAAATGCGGCTAATACGAATGGTTCCAATCCCGGATGGGGCGGCGGCGGCATCTATAACGAGGGCAACTTGACCGTGAACAACAGTACAATCTCTGGGAATACATCCATCAGTAACGGCGGAGGTATCTACAGCGGTGCGGGGATCGTCACGGTCAACAACAGTACCATGAGTGGAAATACAGCCAGCGGCGGTGCAGGCGGGGGCATTTACAGCACCGCCAAGTTGACACTCGCCAATAGCATTTCTGCCGGAAACACTGGGCAGTCAAATGGGGATGTCAGCGGCTCTTACACCGACAACGGCGGCAACCAGGTTGGCACAGCCGTCAATCTCTCTCCGCTGGGCAGCTACGGCGGCCCCACGCAGACCATGCTTCCGCTTCCCAGCTCTCCGGCCATCTGCGGGGGAACGCTGGCCAACGCGGCGGCTGCCGGCCTGACTACCGACCAGCGCGGCTTTGTCTTCGATCCCCACTGCCCGGCCGGCTGGGTCGACTCCGGCGCGGTGCAAACGAACTTCGCGATGGGCTTCTCCGGTGTGCCTGCCGATCTGATCCTGGGACAGACCTTCTCCCCGACCGTCACCCTTTACGAAAGCGGAGTGATGGCCAGCGCTGAAAACGGCAATCCCGTCACGCTCTCCGACACCAGCGCAACCCTGGGTGGGACCACCACGCAGAGTTTTGCCGCCGGCGTGGCCAGCTTCACCGGCATCAGCTTTACCACGCTGGGATACATCACCGAGTTGCAGGCCACCACTGCGCTTAACGCGACCTTGAATCTGACAGCCACGGCAGGAAGGACGATCACCTCGTCGCCAGTACCGGCAGTGCTGATTTCGCCGAGCGGCAGCGTTCTGCCGGGCCCAGCGGCGACCTTCTCGTGGAATGCCGTCAGCGGCGCCACTGGCTACTCGCTTTGGATCGGCACCACCGGCGTGGGTTCCCACAACTTCTATCATTCGGGCGAAACGACGAGTACTTCCATCAAGCTAGGCGGCCTGCCCACCAATGGGAAGCCCATGTATGTGCGCCTTTACACCAACTACAACGGCGTGGCGCAAGCAAACGACTACGTCTTCGCGGCCTCGATGCCTGCGGCGTTTATCTATCCCACGCCGGGCTCGACGTTGAGCGGGTCTTCCGTTACCTTCACTTGGTCGGACGCGACCGGCTCCGCACTGACCGGCTACTCGCTATGGCTGGGCAAAACACCGGGTGGCCACGACCTGTTCGTCTCGGGAACCATCATCGATACGGCAATCAATGTGAACAAATTGCCCATCGATGGGAGCACCATCTACGCCACTCTCTACTCCAACTATAGCGGCGCGGTGGTTTCCGCCAAAGCCACCTACACTGCGGCGAGGCAGTCGCTGGCGATGCTGCAGACGCCCACGCCGGGCAGTGTGCTGACGGGCTCCAGGGTGACGTTCACCTGGTCGGCAGCCACCACCCCCGGCGCCACCGGCTACTCCCTGTGGCTGGGATCGACGCCAGGCGGCCACGACCTCTACGTCTCGGGATCCACGACCGGCACGTCAGCCACGGCGAACGGGTTGCCCATCAATGGCAGCACCATCTACGCCACTCTCTACACCAACTTTGGCGGGTCGGCGCTTTCCACCAAAGCCACCTACACTGCGGCGAGGCAGTCGCTGGCGATGCTGCAGACGCCCTCGCCGGGCAGTATTCTGACGGGCGCCAAGGTGACCTTCACCTGGTCGGCCTCCACCATTCCAGGCGTTTCCGGCTACTCGCTGTGGCTGGGATCGACCCCAGGCGGGCACGACCTCTACAACTCCCATTTGACCACTGGGCTTTCCGCGACGGCTACCGGGCTGCCGACCAATAGCTCACCCATCTACGCCACGCTCTACACCAACGTGAGCGGCGTGGTGAAGTCCACCACCGCCGTCTACACCGCGTTTTAGAGAATAACCGGCTCTCCCGCCGCGCATGGCACGCGCGGCGCGAGGGCCGGGCTCGCTGGCCGGCGACATATTGCCCGCATGGGTCGGCATCATGTCTCCGCAGCCACCTGGCGGCGCGTTGCTGTGCGCGTAGGGATACGTGACCGCCAATTCAGGCGCCGCCGGCGGGTGGGTTAGCAGATGTGGTGAGCTGATAGAGCGTGCTGAAGTTCAATGTGTAGCTGATGACTGTGGCCTGTGCCGTGACTGCGTGCGAGATATTGCCGGCCGCGTCCACACTCAAGCCGTAAGGCTGGTTGAATCCGGTGCCCACCGTCTCAATGCAACTGTACGATGTGCAGCCGGCGGAATCTTCTTTACGTCGCCATTGCCAATCTCGCCGACAAAGACATTGCCGGCCTCATCGATATGCATCAAGCCGCTTGCCCGAATCAGGGCAAGCGGGCGCAAACCCTCCTTGCCCGATTCATCCCGACGATGCAGCAGGCAGGATGCGGTTCCGCGCTGCCTTCCTCGCCAGGTGGGTCATTTTGGAATGCAAATTGGACGCAGTCCGGGGACGGGTCATTGCCGGAAAGCAAGAAGCGCGCCATGGCGCGTGCAATTTGCCAGGTCGGCGGCAAAGGCTACGTCGAGTGCATACGCGGCCTGGTCGAAGCCGGCCACTCCCCGAAGAAGCTGCGGCGATGAGCCCATTGGGAAAGCGGGGAACCGATGGAGCGGTACAACGAGGTCCCGGTTCGGGCTGGGCCAGAGCCCGGCTTTGGGCCGCGTCAACACGAATGGTTGACGCCGCGTGAATCTGGGGGTAGATTGTACTCGTACGGGGAAGGAGGTCGGTCCAAAAAGATGCAGAGAGACTCTTCCAGCAGTACACAACCTGAGGTAACCGAGACCTGGGGCATCGCGCCCGGAACCCAGGGTTGCCCCGGCCAGGAGTATTGAACGGCACGGGACGCAACCGCATCCTTTCACGTAGCGATGCTCTTCTCGACCCGATGTGTGGGTGGCGATTCTTCAAAGGGAGCGACGGCCTTGTCGCCCAGGAAGCCCGGTTTACCGGGTAGAGCCATCGGATCATCGCGGGAAGGAGAGTATCTGTGAAAATGCTTGGGCACTCGCGGATGCGCGATGGCCTTGGTCTGAATTGAACAATCCACCGCGGCGGCCTGGGCATTGCGTCCAGGCCGCCGTCACTTTCGGAGCGCGCAGTTGGCTGCAAGCCCTCCCCTCCAGCTTGGAACTTCGCGGCGGAACCTCCCGGCCAGCGCCGTCCTCGAAGGAGTCCACAATCTCCGCGCGCATCGATTCCCATGCGAAGCCGGGTTGCGGCTGCAACGCCAGCATCCCATTGCGCCGTCCTTGCCGGCCGGCTGTTTCGCAGGGCTGTAAGAGTGTTTCCGGTGTGATGGCGGGAATCGACACTCCTCTTCAGGCAGGAGTATCATGCAGCCGGTTATTGATGGAAGACGCCGGCGAACGGATGGGGCGCGCACCGGCGTTTGAGGCGTTCAAGCCGGGGGTGCAACCATGAAAGCCATGACGAACGTGATATTGGCGACGCTGGTGCTTGCGATCCTGTCTTCGTCGGGGTGCGGCAGGCACTCAACCAAAGAGGTCTATTACCTGGTGGCAAACAACATGTCGCTGCCTTACTGGCAGTCCGCGGCGGCTGGTTTCAACAAGGCGGCAACGCTGTTCCATGTGACGGCCAGGGTTGTGGGACCGGGCAACTATGACCCGCGGGCGGAGCTGGCCGAATTGCAAAAGGCGGTCGCGGCCAAACCCGCCGGCATTCTGATTTCGGTCGCGGAGGTTTCCGTGCTGCAGCCGGATATCGATGTGGCTGTAAACCAGGGCATTCCCGTGATCACCATGGACTCCGATGCGGCGGGCAGCCGCAGGCTTTACTTCATCGGGACCAACAACCTGCAAGCCGGCCGTTTGGGCGGACAGCGCCTGATTCAGAAACTGGGCGGCAGGGGAAACGTGGTCTTCTTCACCATTGCCGGCCAGCCCAATACGGAAGAGAGACTGAAGGGATTCAAGGAAGTCCTCGCCACCCGGCCCGAGATCAGGATTGCGGGCGTGGTGGATATGAAGGGGGATGCTCGCTATGCCTCGGATTGGACCAGGGAATCGCTGGCTGCGATGGGTCCCGGAAAGATCGATGCCTACGTCTGCCTGGAAGCATCGGCGGGCAAGGCGGTCGCCGACGTTCTCAAGGAGGCCAACGTCACTAACCGCCTGCTGGTGGCGTGGGACGTCGATCAGGATACGCTGGACGGAATCAAGGCCGGGACCATCGACGCGACGATCGCGCAGAAGCCATTCACCATGGCCTATGTCGGACTCAAGGCGCTGGACGAGGTCTTCCATGCGCCGCCCCGGCAGCTCAACAAGGACTACAGCGCGGATGCCTTTGCGCCGTACCCTGTCTTCGTGGATACCGGCGCCTCGCTTGTGGACAAGGACAACGTGGACCGCTATATTGCGGCAACGCCTGAAGGAAACAAATAGGCGGCGCCGCAACCTGATTGCTCTGCGCAGCGGCTCTCCGCCTTGCGATTTACCCCATCTCATCGCGCCGTCAGCTATGGCTTTGGCGCTGCCGCGGCAGTCACCTGAACCGGCCGGCCCGCATCGGTTACGGTTGGCTTGTCAGTCGGCGCAGGTTTGTCCGCCGGCATCTCTGTTCCCGCCGGGAAGATGAGAATCTGGATCGAGCCCCAGTCTGTGTCGAGAACCGCGCCTGCCTGTTCGCCCCTGCTCAGGGTCTTGAGCCGGCTGTCGTCAAATCCGAAGTTCTCCACCAGGTACTCGCGCACAACCATGGCCCTGGCTTCAGTGAGGATAAGGTTCTTTTTCGCATCGCCTCCCATGCCGACAGAGACGACAACCACTGCAAATCCGAATTGATTCTGCGCCAGGAACTCGCCGCACTCCCTGAGGGCCTTTTTATCTTTCAGCTTCGCCGTATCGTGGCTATCGAAGATCTGCTTCGCTGTGTACGTGAATGCCTTCAGTGGCGCGCTCTGGGGAAGGCTTCCAATGCTATTGGCGCCCAGATCGCCTGAATCTTCGTATCCCCGCTTCTTGAAATACCCGCTGAGAAGGAAGTTATGCTTGAGAGCTTCCATGTTTTCCTTGAAATCCGTCACGCCGCTCTGCGCCTGGACCATTGTTTCGTGCAGCGTCACCGTCGACTGTTCCAGGTTGGTGTAGAGTTGCTTGTCGTTCACCAGCGCCCCCACAGTGCCCTGTCCCGCGTCGATCTTGGCGCTCACCGAGTTCAGATGCGCTGTCGCCATTGTTGCGTTGTTGATGGCCTGCTGGCTGGTGTCCAACATGCCGCTCGTCTTCCTGAGCAGGTCCGACATTTGCAATGGCGGAAGGCTGGCGATCGTGTCCCCGTTGCGCACGTCGCCCTGACCGGCAGATCCAAATGAAATCGCCAGGTACTGATTCCCCAGCAAACCTTCGGTTTCGATCGAAGCCACGGAATCCTGCTTGATAATCTCATGCGTCGACCGGTCAAGCTCCATCACAACTGTGACTTTTTCACCGGGCTTGTGAGGCAAAACGATGTCCCGCACGGTTCCGCTGTGAACTCCGCCAACCTGCACGTCTGCCCCGTTGGTCAGACCCGCGACGTTATCGAATTGTGTCTTCAACTGGAATGTTGAGCTGAAAAGATACTGCTTGCTTCCGATGATGAAGATGCCGGCAATCAGAATTGCCATGGTTACAACGATGAATGCTCCCAACCGCGCAAGCCTTGACATAACTCCCCCTACGAGTGCTTTAGGAATTCCTTCACAAATCCGATATCGCTGCTCTGAAGTTGTTCGAAGGTTCCGTCAATTACCATTTCGCCCTCGTTCACCAACGCCAGGCGGTCGGCAATCGTCTTGGCGCTGTACAGGTCGTGAGTGACAACAATTGACGCAATGTGATGCTCTTCCTTCAGTTTGAGCACCAGATCGTCGATTTCCCCGGAACTGATGGGGTCGAGACCGGCGGTGGGCTCGTCGAGCAGCAGAATCTCGGGTTCCAACGCCAATGCTCTCGCCAGGCCCACGCGCTTCTGCATTCCACCGGAGAGATCCGAAGGCATCTTCTCGAGATGCCCTTCCATCCCCACCTCTGCCAGTAACTGCTCGACACGATCCCTGACTTCGGATCTGGACATCTCTTTGCGATGGTGGTCAAGCGGGAACGCAACATTCTGCTCAACCGTGAGCGAATCGTAGAGCGCCGCGTGCTGGAACAGAAAGCCCATCTTCTTCCTGATGTCGCCTAACTGGTCCAGCGCCAATCCGGCGAGATCCTCTCCATGAATGCATACCGATCCAGAGTCGGGCGTTTCAAGGCCTATGATCAGCCGCAGCAATACACTCTTGCCGGTGCCGCTCCGCCCTAACACCGCCAGGGTTTCACCTCGGCTCACGGCAAGACTGATGCCGTTCAGTACGTGCTGACTTCCGAAGCTCTTTTGTACGTCGACCACGGCAATAACCGGCACACTGGCGTCCGCCCCTGCTTCTTCCTGCTTCATCGCAATGTCATAGGTTGTGGCCATAAGTTACCTTTTCGAACGCGCGGGTCAACGGCTAGGGAAAGAAGACCAGGATGAGCTTAACCAGCACCACGTCGGCCAGCATGACGAACAGCGAGCCCATGACGACAGAGTTCGTGGCCGCGCGTCCCACGCCCTCAGCGCCCCCGCGCGTCCGCATTCCCTGGAAGCAGGCTATCAACCCGATGATGAGGCCAAACACAGTCGTCTTGAAGGTTGGGGGCAGAAATGTGTGGAAACTTGCGCCATGAAATCCGGCATCCAGAAACTGGCGCAACGAGATCGGCACGACGAGAGCCTGCGCAATCCAACCCATCATCAATCCGGAAAAGTCCGCGGCCAGCGTCAGCAGCGGCAGCATCAGAATGCACGCCAGGATGCGCGGCGCCGCCAGAAGCCGGTAAGGATTTACTGCGCATGCCTCGATGGCGTCAATCTGTTCAGTCACCTTCATCGCGGCCAGCTCCGCGCCAATCCCCGCGCCAACACGGCCGCTCACAATCAGGCCTGTGACGAGCGGGCCCATCTCCAGGACGAGTGAATACACCAGCACCGAGGGGAGTAAGGACTTGGCCCCGAATTGAGTGAGACTGGAGCGCCCTTCCATCGAGAGAACAACCCCGATTGCGGCGCCGGCAATGGCAACCAGCGGCATGGATTTCGACCCGATGTCATCCAGTTGCCGGACCAGTTCGCGCCATTCATAGGGCGGTGTAGCCGCGGCGCGCGCGACCCGCCAGAAGAAGATGCCCAGGCTTCCAAACCACTCAAAAAAGCCACCGATCAGCCCCGCGTTATCACTCGTCGCGGCGGCCCTGACGTTCGCCGGCTGCCCGTGAAGAAGAGGGTTGATCTCTGCGGCGGGAGTGAGTTCGGTATGGCTCAATGATTCAGTCCTGAATCACGGGCGCTCTGCGCGTTGCCCGGATGCGTGCATGAATGCAGGGTGTCGCGTGCGCGTTGGAAACACCCCCAGTGGATGCTTCCCCGCCTGAGACAGGGCTAGAGCCGCGGATGCGTAAGTCCCCTGGCCCGGAAACGGCTTGAGTCCAAAGCGCACACCGCGGTGACCGTCCTGCATTCATCACTTCCAGATCAAGTGTGTCAGAACCAGACCCGCGATGGCTGGTCACATTTGCTCGCGAAACACGCTGCCGGTTTTGACTTGAAACACGCTTTTGCGGTTGCGGTCGTCGGTCGGTTCCAGCATGAGCAAAAGAGACCAGACACGACGCCCCATTGGGCCCTGATAATCAAGTGTGTATGAGTGCGGCTATTCTCATGCATCGGGTTGTTTGCCCGGCTTTCGACGCATCCGCGCCTTGAATCCGCTCGGAGCCGCGTCGCCAATGCCTGATCGCAAGCCTGCGCTGATCCCACTGCCCAGGCGCTTTCAGTGCGGTCGTCGGTGGATCGCCACGTTCCTCCCTCATTCGTGATTCCACAGTGGCTGTCTCCTGGGCAAGCATCCAGCACGGGCAAACCGCTTGGAACGGGGACATGTTTTGAACATCCGACCCAGTCAAAGTGCCTTCGACTCCGCCGCCTTTCTCACCAGCGCAGGTCTCGGCCGCAGGATCGTTGAATTGCAGCCCAGGGAAACTTTCTTCTCGCAGGGAGACCCTGCCGACACCGTCTTCTATCTGCAGAGAGGCCGGGCAAGACTCGCCGTCGTCTCGCAGACCGGCAAGGAAGCCACCATTACCCTCCTCTCCGATGGCGACTTCGTCGGCGAAGAGTCGCTTGCCTCCATTCCCGGCTTGCGCCTGGCCACAGCTTCCGCCGTCAACGCGTGCGTCGCCCTCAAGATCACGCGCGAGGAGATGGCCCGCGTCATGCATGACGAGCCGACGTTCGCCGACATCTTCTTCAAATTCCTGCTTGCCCGCAGCATGCGAACCCAGGCCGATCTCGTCGATCAGCTCTTCAACTCGAGCGAAAAACGCCTGGCGAGGATTCTCTTGCTGATGGCCGAGTTCGGAAAACCGGGAGAACGAGACACCTTCATCCCTCCGGTCTCTCAGGAGACGTTGGCGCAGATGATCGGCACCACCCGGTCGCGCGTCAGCTTCTTTATGAATCGCTTTCGCAAACTCGGGTTCATCAGTTACAACGGGCGCATTCAAGTGAATAAGTCTCTGCTCAACGTCATTCTTCTCGACCAGCTTCCGGATCACAACGCAAAGAAACCGCCCATGCCATTTTTAGGCGCCACCCTGGAGCCGGTCACCCCTATCGTCGGAGCTATCAAACGAAAGCTGTCGGTTGAAGCATAAGGGGACGCGAGGCCACGCGGAATCGCCTGATTGCGTCGCGTTCTCCGTGGCCGGCGCCTAACCTGGGATGCGAAGGCCAGGGCGGGATGCCCCAATGCGGTGCGCCGTATTGCTCAGACGGCCGCGATAGTGGGGCCTAGAGTTGGAAACGTAAGGATAGATAGACCTTCAACCCCCGAATGCGTGAGGGTCAGTCTGGACCGATTCAGAATCCTTATGGGCGCCGCTGCAGCCGGATGATCCATTGCGGCCGCGAAGCATCCCACGCACTACAGGCAACCGCGGACACCCCAAGGGGGGCACATATGCGCAGACTCAAAACACTACTTGGTACTACAGCATTGCTGGCCGGCTTGGCCATGGCGCCGGCCGCCCATGCGCAAATTTCCGTCGGCATCAATGTCGGCATGCAGCCGGTCTGTCAGTACGGCTATTACGACTACGCGCCCTATGCCTGTTCTCCGATGGGCTTCTATGGGCCGGGGTACTTCTACAACGGGATCTTCCTGGGAATGGGCCCGTGGG
>VFSW01009847.1_pt1 | contig 13614 bp, 9 predicted proteins | sample 5358111 | NCBI WGS metagenome assembly VFSW01 (sample SAMN11554181, study PRJNA540505) | mine drainage metagenome | isolation source: sediment from site ElyBrook_90M | place: USA: Ely Copper Mine, Vershire, VT | collected 2017 | reverse complement strand
ACCCGCCCGTGCGACCCCGCGGGCGCGCAGCGTCAAGGGGACCGTCCCCACGACGGGGGGGAACGGGGTCCAAGGGCACCACGGGGTGATACAAGACCCGCTCCCGTGGGTCGAGGGCTGACGTCAAACCAAAGCCTACCCAGTCGTGGACGAAGCGTCGGGTCGCGGCGCGTAATCGTAGCTGCCGTAGTAATACTCAGGGCCGTCGGAACGAAGGTCGACCGCGTTGAGAACGCAGCCCACGACGTTGGCGCCGATGTCCCGGAGCTGGCGAACGACCAGGGCGGCCTGGTCACGGCGGGTTTTGTGCGTGCGGACCACGAGGACGACGCCGTCGAGCCGGGGACCGAGGGCCAATGCGTCGATCACGGCGGTGATGGGCGGAGAGTCGAAGATGATGCGGTCGTACTGGCGACGGAGGGATTCGATGAGGTCCGTGGCTTTTTGACTGTGCAAGAGCTCGGATGGGTTGGGGGGCACGGTCCCGCACGGGAGGATCTGCAGGTTGGGGATTTCGGTGTCGAGCACGGCTTCTTCGACCGTGGACTCGCCGATGAGGACGGAGGTGAGCCCGACCGGCGGACGGAGCCTGAAGACTTTGTGCACGCGCGGTCGGCGGAGATCCGCGTCGACGAGGAGCACGCGCTTTCCGCTCTGCGCGAGGGTGATGGCCAGGGTGACGGCCGTAAAGGTCTTGCCTTCCTGCGGCGAGGCAGACGTCACCAGCAGACACTGAAAGGGCGTGTCCGGCGACATGAACACAAGGTTGGTGCGAATCCCTCGGGCAAGTTCCGCGATCATGGAGGTCGGGTGGCTATGGGCCACGAGGTCGAGATTTTCAACGGGCGCATCCGACTGCTGCGCGTCGCCGTAGGCGTATTTGTACGACGCCCGGAGGCTACGGTTGGTCACATGCGGGAGATACCCGAGACAGGTCGCGCGGACGATCTCTTCGATGTCGGCCTGCGAGCGCACCGTGCGGTCGGCCTGGATGGCCACCATCGCCGCTGCGATGCCCAGCAGCAGCCCGATCGCGGCGCCCATCGCGAGACTCATCGCGACGTGGGGCTTCACCGGCGTGTTGGGCAGCAGGGCGTAGTCCAGCACGCTCATGTTGTTAACCTGGAGATCCTGCATCAGGTCGCTCTCGGTCGTGCGTTCGAGGACCAGACCGTAGATCTTGGCGTGGTTGTCCCTTTCGCGGCTAAGTCTGGAGTATTCCATCTCCTGGCGCGAAAGCTCGACGGCCTGCCGCTGCGCAAGGTCGAGCTCCCCTCGGATCGCACCCTCGGCGTGGGCCACGCCGCGGAGTTCTGCCTCGGCGGCCCCGCGGATGTTTCGGACTTCTGCGGCGACCATGACCAGAGTCTCGTTGGTGTGCGCCATGGCCGTTTGCATCTGGACGGCGTTGGCGCCGTACCGTCCCGAGAGCCCGGCTTCTTCCCTTCGTGAAGCTTCAAAAGCCGTGCGCAAAGACGACAGCACGACCGACTGCAACAGTTCTGGGGCTGTCAGTTCAGACATTGCGCGGTCAATGTCCGCGTCCCAGGTCGCGGGTCTCGGCGGGAGTTGCCCGGATGTCATGGGGACGGCCGCGAGGGTCACCGCCAGGGCGCGGCTCAGTGCATCGGTCGCATGTTCGAGTTCGCCGAGGCGCGCACTCAGGGCCAGACGTCGGGTTTGCGTTTCGGTCACGGCATCCGACAGCTTGGCGATCCGGTTGCCGAGAATGTTCCGCTGGTCCGTGAAGTTCTCTGAAACAATCCCGTGCTGTCGGCGATAGTCCTGCAACACGTCTTCAGACCGTGTCAGGGTGTCGTGGAGCTCTTCAAGCTGGTTGCTGAGCCAACGCACGGCATCCCGGGTGCTACCCAGTCGGTGGTCCAGGTTCCTCTGGATGTACACATCGGCGACGGTGTTGGCGATGAGTTGCGCCCTCCGCGGGCTCACGTCTTCCACGGAAATAGTCATCAGCCGACTGTCTTTTACCGGCTCGACCCGCATCCGTGAAATCAGCGCATTGGCCGCGTCGGACACCGCCGCCGAGTGCCACGTCGCCCTTCGTTGTGACGGCACAGACATGAAATCCGCGTCGTGCTGCAACCCGAGTCTCCGCACGACGCCCTCGGCGACGGAGTGCGACCGAGCCACCCTGTACTGCGTCTCGTAGTACTCCCTGAGACTCCAGATAGCCCCTGCGCCGTTGCTGTCGATCTCTTCGACGTTGCGCCCAAGAGGCCGGGGAGGGTTCGGTTCAAACTGCACCGTGGTGCTGGCGGCGTAGATCTTGGGCTGCCCAAGCACCCAAAACGCCTCCAGACAAAGGGACACGGCGATACCCGCCAGCACAATCCAACGGTGTTTCCACAGTTGTCGAAACTGCTCGATCGGCAGGGATTCCGACGCCGCCGCCTGGTTCCCTCGCTCACCCGCACTCACGCTGTCTCCTCCACGCTCTTCGCCGACAGAACAACGATCACCCAAACCACGGGTCTGTTGCCCGCCCGACACCACGGATTCATCGACTCCCCCCGAGAATCCCACTTCGAACCGGGTGGGAGCATAACGCCGTCGCCGCCGCGGATGGTGCGTCGGCCTCCATCAACACGGCGCAGGCGGCCTCCAGCGCGTGCCGGTCGTTCATCGCCCGCGCCGCCCGGGCCATCGCCAGGAGGTACGGGTGCTCTGGCACCGACAACTGTTCTGCGGTCTGGTACGCGTCGTACGCTGGCGACGGATTGCCAAGGGCGAATTCATAGTCACCCCGAAGACCGTACGCACCGGCCCTGCGTGCAAGGTCAGACCCCGCGGCTTCGACCATTCGGTCGGTCTCCCGGCGAATCGTCGCAAGGTCCCGCTGGTCGTAGGCAATCCGTGCGACCTCGGCATGGAGGGCGTAAGCATCACTGACCCGGGAGATGGCGGTGTGGAGAGACGCCAGCGCGCCGGGGATGTCCCCGCGCTGTTCGAGCACCCTGGACTCGCAGGTGTACCCGTAGGCTTCCCGCGGGTGGGTGCGCATGAGCCGACTGCAGTACCGTTCGGCCAAGGCCAGGTCTCGTTGCATAAAGGCCGCGCCGGACTTACGCAGCATGGGCCCCAGGGCAGAGGGATCTCGCGCGAGTTGGAGGGTGTCGGCTTCGGATGCAAGTTCGGGGTCGACCCCGCGTGCCTCGGCAAGGTGTTCCAAAAACCATAAGCCCTGGTCGAGGGCGGGCGCGGCACGATCGATTTCATCGGCTGTCGGCGGGGGAGAGAGCCTCGCGACCACGTCGGCACAGGGGTATGCAACACCGATGGACCTGGACCGCTCAAGCGCCTCACGGACCTCTACCAGGGTTTGACTGTGAATGTTTCGCGCGCCGAATACCCGCACGAGAAGCAAGTGTGGCTGCGCCCACGAGGGCGCGAGTTCGAGGGCACTGTTGACAAAGCGCAGCGCGTCGGGATCCCGCTGTCCGATGGCGTACGCGCCGGCCAACAGACGTAGATAGGCGTCCGTGGGGTGCCGGCGAAAGATCGCCCGGGCCGACGGCCGGCGGTAAGCGTCCGGGTGCGCGCGGAGATCCTGCTCAAACCTGTCCCGGTCAGCCTCCAGGGTTGATCGGTACGCCGTGGGGGCAAGCATGGCGATGATCAGGGCGACTACCAGGGCGGGCCAGCGAATGACCCGGGAGGGTTCGGGGGCCACGGCGACCTTCCACTTTCGTGCGTGCTGGCCGGCCAGGATCCCACCGAGCGTCGCGGCGAAATACCCGACGCCCCCGAGGTAAAGCGCAAAGTCCACAAAGTCATGAACGACGATGGACACCAGGGCTGCCCACGCAGCCAGCGCGGTCGCTGGAACGTCCGCCGGCGGCCACCATCTGCGAAGGGCTCGAAACCCGAAGTACATTGCAGCGCTTGCGGTGATGACCCCAAACGATACGGCGAGGTCGACAGGCAACGATTCGACGCGGAGAAAGGTGAAATCAGGATCGAGCCGCGCGGTGAGCGTCGCAGCGCCGGTCACACCGCCCGAACCCACGCCGAGAAGCTCCCGGTGTCGCAAGAGCCCCAATGCACGGCGAAAGTTTTCGAGCTTTGAGGCATCCCCGCGGTGGTACTCCTGGCCAAGGGACGTCGCGGCGACGTAGAGCCCCGCGCTCACCACGGCCACGCCTAGAAACGCACCGCGCAAGGGCCTGGAGTCGTTTCGTGGACGCTTGTGGCCTTCTCGCGGGCGCCGTGCGTTGAGCGCCGCAAAAATCGCCACGCCTCCGACGGCAGACGCCACGCCACCGCGGGAGAGCGTCAGCGCGCACGTTGCGGCGCAGAGCAAGGCCGCGAGCGCGGCGAGGATGCGTTCGAGACTGGGCCGCAGTTCGACCGCCTGGCCGATCCATAAGATGGCGCCAGCACCCGTGAGGGCCGCGAGGTGGTTGGCGTTGAGCAAGGGAGACAAGATCGGCGGGAGGGCGTGTGCGGGGGTGTAAAAGCCGTAGACCCTGTCTTGTCCCGTGATGAGATGCGCGATGCCAAGGAGGGCGATGACCAGCGCGCTGGAGGCGCAAACGATGTACAGGGTCTCGAGGGCGTCGCGGATGACGGCGCGCTTGGTGGCAAAGTAGAGCGACGCGAGACCGAGAAAGTAAACCGCGTCGGAGGTTCCGGTGCCGGGATCGAAGTGAAGCGCCCGCCAGGTGTGGGAGAGGTTGACGTGCAAGGCGTCGAGCGCACGACCAGAGGCCAGGGCGGAGACCGGGTCGAGGCGGTCGAGCACAAAGGGTGGCAGCGGGACGAGTTGCACGAAGCTCGTTGCCAGGAGGGCGAAGAACATCACCAGGACGGGGTCGCGGAGGACGGTTTCGCGGGTGAAGCCCGTGGCAAAGAGGGCCACGGTGGAGATGGCGGCAAAGACGGGTACGGTGACCGCGGGCGCGCCGCCGAGGGCGAGCGGGGCGCCAAGGACCACCAGGGAGATGATCGGAACCGCTGAGCGCGTGCGCACCTGGGGGAGCTCGATGCGTTCGGCAAGTCTACGAAACGAGCTGGTCAACTGCACGTGGGTCCCCCGGGGGTATCCGTTTGCGGACCAAGGCGGGAATGGCCCGCGGTGGTGGTGCGTAGGTTGCGTCGGGATCCGACGGCGTTCACGCGGCGTCGATGCCTCGGAACGGGCTTTGGTAGACCCTTCGGTGGACGGTTGCAACCGCCCGGGTACGGTGTGGGCGTCCGTGCCCGGTCGGATGCAGGACGTTCGCACCGGCGGGATCCCCGCGGGTGTGATCCGCGTTGGCTCACGGGCGTGGCCGTGCTAACGGATGGCGCCACGGTGCCCGTCTGCCGGACGCCGGAGGGAAGCGGTATGACCACGGAGTCTCCCTTTGGGGATCGCAGGGTGATGGTGACAGGCGGGAGCGGGTTTCTTGGCTCGCACGTGGTGGATGAGCTCCGCGCACGGGGGGCGACGGATGTATTTGTACCGCGGTCGGGGCAGTACGATCTCACCGACGCGCACGCCACGCGAAAGCTCTTTGACGAGGAGCGGCCTGACCTCGTCGTTCACCTTGCGGCCAAGGTGGGTGGCATCGGCGCCAACCGAAAGCACCCCGGGACGTTTTTTCGGGACAACATGGCCATGGGGCTCAATGTGCTTGAGGCATCGCGGGCGCTGGGCACCCGCAAGGTGGTGGTCGCCGGGACCATCTGCGCGTACCCAAAGTTTGCCCCCGTGCCCTTTCGCGAAGACGATTTATGGAACGGGTATCCCGAGGAGACCAACGCGCCGTATGGGGTGGCCAAGAAAGCCCTGCTGGTGATGGCGCAGGCGTACCGCCAGGAGTTCGGGTCGAACTTCGTGGTGGTGTTTCCTGTGAATCTCTACGGCCCGCGGGACAACTTTGACCTTGAGGACTCCCATGTGATTCCAGCCATGATCCGGCGCTTCATCGACGCGGGCGCCCAAAAGATCCCGACGGTTACCCTTTGGGGAGACGGCACCCCCACCCGTGAGTTTCTCTACGTCGAAGACGCCGCCCGGGCGATTGTCGACGCTGCGGAACGGTACGATCAGCCCGACCCAGTAAACATCGGCGCCGGATTTGAGATCTCGATGCGCGCACTGGCCGATAAGATTCTTGCCGCAACGGGATACAAAGGCACGATCACATGGGATCCGTCCCGCCCCAACGGACAGCCCCGACGGATGCTGGACGTCTCCCGCGCGACCGAGCGCTTTGGCTTTACCGCTACGACCTCCCTGGAAGACGGCCTCGCGCGCACCATTGCATGGTACCGCGAACACCAGGGCGAGATCCTGGCGCGTGAAGTCGCCGCGAGCGCGGCACGGAGTGCGTCGTGAAGCGCGCGCTGATCACGGGGATCACAGGCCAGGACGGGTCGTACCTGACCGAGCTCTTGATCGAGAAAGGCTACGAGGTGCACGGGGTGGTGCGCCGGTCGAGTTCGTTCAACACAGGGCGAATCGACCGATTGTACCGGGATCCCCACGAGCGGGGAGTACAACTGCATTTGCATTACGGGGATCTCAACGACGGCTCGTCCCTCCAGTCCATTGTGTCGGATGTCAAGCCGGACGAAGTGTACAACCTCGGGGCGCAGTCTCACGTACGGGTGAGTTTTGACATTCCGGAGTACACCGGCGAAGTGACCGCCATGGGCACCGTGCGATTGCTCGAAGCCATTCGCAAGGTGGGCGTTGCGTGTAAGTTCTACCAGGCGAGTTCGAGCGAACTGTACGGCAAGGTTGTGGAGACACCTCAGCGGGAAACCACGCCGTTCCACCCACGCAGTCCCTATGCCGTCGCCAAGGCCTATGCGTTTTACATCACCCAGAACTACCGCGAGGCTTACGGCCTTTTCGCCGTGAATGGGATTCTTTTCAACCACGAGAGCCCCCGCCGGGGCGAGACTTTTGTCACCCGAAAGATCACCCGCGCCGTGGGACGCATCCGCGAGGGCCTCCAGCGGGAGTTGTTTCTCGGTAACATCGACGCACGAAGAGATTGGGGCTACGCGCCGGACTACGTCGACGCGATGTGGCGAATGCTCCAGACGGACACCGCGGATGACTACGTCGTCGGGACCGGAGAGACGCACTCGGTGCGGGAGTTTCTGGATATTGCATTTGCCCGTGCGGGTCTCGACTGGCATGCGTACGTACAACTCGACCCACGGTATCTCCGCCCGTCCGAGGTCGATTTGCTTCTTGCTGACCCCACCAAGGTCCAGCGAGATCTTGGATGGAAGCCTTCGATCACGTTTACCGAGCTTGTGCACAGGATGGTAGACGCCGACCTTGAACTCGCCGCCCGAGAGAAGCGTGCGGGGTCGTAGGCAGCCCCTCCGGCGAGGTCGCCGTCGGCCCCGCGTTCGATTCAACGCGAGGTGCGGCGCGGCCTGTGGGCACGCTTCTCGTACGTGACTGGTTGACCTGGGCAAGCGCGCAGCGATAGATTCCGCTTCGCCCGTGAACGGATGGCAGTGCCCGCGCACCGCAGGTTCAACGCGAGGCCCCATCGCTCGGACTCACAGCGTGAATTTCTCCATGAAGGTTGTTGTCGTCCGCGAGAGTCTGTGTGCATCCAGTGTCGGTGGCCGACGCCGCGTTCGGGTGACGTGCTGACGACCAGGCGCTGAGGTGACGGGCTATGCGGGTTCTTCATTGCATCCCAAGCATGCTCGGCGGTGGCGCCGAGCGGCAGCTCTGCTACCTCTCCGCGGGGCTGGTCTCGTCCGGACACGAGGTGCATGTCGCGCTGATGCGCGAGGGGCCCAATGCCCCGAGGCTCCGGGCGACTGGTGCGACGGTTCATGTCCTCCCCCAGCGGCGGAGCATTGACGTGGGTGTGTTGACCGATCTGTGTTCACTGATCCACCGGACGCGCCCAGCGGTGGTCCAGACATGGCTTGCACGCATGGACATGTGGGGGGGGCTCGCGGCCATCGCCATGGGTCGTCCATGGATCTACAGCGAGCGGACCATCTGGCCCCAGCGGGAGACATGGATCGACGAGATTCGTCGGCATATCATCGGCCGGGCCAGCGCCGTGGTGTCCAACTCCGAGACCAGCGCTTCGTTCTGGCGCGGTGTGCTCCGCCATCGGGTGCCTGTACGGGCAATCCCGAATGCGTTGCCCATGAGCGAGATCACAAGCGCTCTCCCGAGTGTACGGGCGTCCCTGGGTGTGCCCGAAGACATCGAGCTACTGCTCTACGTCGGGCGATACATCCCGTACAAGAACATCGGGCTCCTGGGGGATATCCTCGTGCGTGTCCTTCGGCAACGGCCCAGGGCGTGGGCCGTGTGCTGCGGCGAAGGCGCGATGGCGGATATGCTCGAAGGTGTCCTCAGAGACGGTGGCGTGGCCAACCGATGTCGGATGATGGGCTATCGCACGGACGTATGGTCAATCATGAAGTGCGCGGACGTGACCCTCTCGACGAGTGACCGCGAAGGCCGCCCCAACGCGTTGTTGGAAGCCATGGCCTGCGGATGTCCGATCGTGGCGTCGGACATTCCGCAGCACCGGGAGATCCTCGGACGCGACGCCGGCTTGTTTTTCCCGACGGGCTCGGCAGCCGAGGGCGTCGCCTGCGTGATCGCTGTCTTGGACGACCCCGCGGCGGCCGCCGTACGGGCCGAGCGGGCGCAAGCGTCGATCGACCAAACGACGTCTGTGTCCTCGGTCGCCGAGGCCTACGCGCAAGTATACGCGTCTCTGGTGTGCCATGACTGAGATGTCTCCATCGGACAGGGCCGTGCTTCTCGTGCCGTCGTGCGATCGGTACAGTGACGTGTGGGCGCCGTTTTTTGCGTTGCTGCAAAGGCATTGGCCTGACTGCCCTTTTCCCATCGTCGTCGGGAGCAACCATGAAGCCTGCGCCGAAGGCCGTGTTCGTGCGATCACGGTTGGGGACGACCGAGACTGGACCTCCGGGCTCCGAGCGATGCTCACGAGTCTCAATGTCCCTCATGTACTCATCCTCCTCGAAGACTTCCTCTTGACCTCGCGGGTTGACACCGCGCTCGTACAAGCGCTCCTCGATGACCTTGTTCGCCTGGATGGGGCGTATCTCCGACTCCGCCCCTTCCCCCCCCCCGACGCGCGTCTCGTTCGATTTCCACGGGTCGGCGAGATTGCCCCTGGTGCGCCGTACCGTGCGGCGATGCAAGCGGCCTTCTGGCACCGGGAGTCCCTTCTCGAACTTCTCCAGGACGGCGAGAATCCATGGCAGATGGAGGTTTTGGGTGCGCGCCGCTCCGACAGCATGGCCAGGGGATTTTACAGCACGTGGGTACCCGCCCTGGACTACTACGCCGGTGTGACCATGGGGCGCTGGATCCCGTACGCCGTCGCCCTGTGCCGAGAGCACGGCGTCATGGTCGACCTCACCCGCCGACCCATGATGTCTCCCCGTGAAAACGCCCGTCGAGCGATGGGACGTCTGGCCAACGTGACGCTTGACCTTTTGCCATGGCCCGCGCGTGAGCGGTTGTTTCGATGGTTTCGGGCGACGGGGCTGCGTCGCCCGCCCGCGGGATTGACGCGATGATCCTCACCGTGGACACCCAGCCATTGCGCTTTTCTGTCATTCTGCCCGTGTACGACAGGGTGGGCATGATCCGCAGGGCGATTGATAGTTGTCTCGCCCAGCAGGGTGCCGACTTTGAAGTCATCGTGGTCGACGACGGATCGACCGACGGGACGCCCGCGGTCGTTGCGGCGTACACCGACCCAAGGGTGCGTCTCATCCGGCACCCACGCAACCTCGGGGTTTGCGCTGCCCGCAACACGGCCATCGATCAAGCCACTGGGGATTGGTGCGTGCTGTTGGACAGTGACTTCGAGTTCCTTCCTGGCGCCCTCGCCGGGTTGGCCGAACTTTGTGGCGACGCCCCGGCTGACGTTGGCGCAATTGCAACGATGTGCACATGGGACCGCGGGGGGGACACACCCATTCCCGCGCCGGCCGACGACCTTACGCTGGATTACCCGAGCTACCTGCAGTTCATCTCGGGTCTCGTCGTGTCCGAGTGGTTCAATTGCATCCGTCGCACGGTGTTTGACGAGGTGCGTTTTCCCTCCCGACGGGCTTATGAAGCGGGCTTTCACCTCGGGCTCGCGAGGCGTTTTCGCTTTCAGTTTTACCGTCGGAGGTCGGTGCGGATTCACACGGATGCCCTCAACCGTGTCACCATCGCGCAGCCTGCGTACGCCGCGCGGCGCATGCGCCAGGATGCAGAAGACTGCGCGGCCGATGTCGAAGGGATTCTGGCCGAGCACGGCGAAGCGCTGCGCACCTATGCGCCCATGCTCCACGTGCGGTACATCGAAGCCTTGGTGCAGCACCATCTCCTGGCGGGTCACCGCGTGGCGGCGTTGGACGCCCTTCGGCCGATCGCCGCTGGCGTACTGCGGTCTCCGACACTGATCGCGATGGTGGGACTGGGGCTGCTAGGGCCCATGCCGCTGGCCTGGGTAAAGGCCGAGTGGACTTGGCTGCGTCGCAACCGGGAGACACCCCGCACGCCCCGTACTACGGGAGGGACCTAGACGCCATGTGTGGGGTGTGCGGCGTTTTCGAGTATCGCCACGGTCGGCCCGTGGACCCGGAGCAACTCCAACGGATGAACGACGCACTGGTGCACCGCGGGCCCGACGACGAGGGCAGTGTGGTGAAACCTGGCGTGGGGCTTGGCAATCGTCGGCTGAGCATCATCGACGTGGCGGGCAGTCGACAGCCCATCGCCAACGAAGATGAGACCTGCTGGATCGTCCTCAATGGCGAGATCTGGAACTACCGTGCCCTTCAGGATCACGTACGCGCGCGCGGGCACCGGTTGCGGACGGACGGCGACACGGAGGTGATTCTCCATCTGTATGAGGAGTACGGGGCGGACTGTGTCAAACATCTGGACGGGATGTTCGCGTTCATCCTCCATGATGCACGCGATCCGGCGCGTCCTAGGATCCTGGCAGCTCGTGACAGGATGGGAAAAAAGCCTTTCTATTACGCAGATGTAGACGGTGCATTGGTGATGGGGTCAGAGGTCAAGCCGGTACTTCTCGACCCTAGGGTAAGCCGGACGCTCGACCCCGAAGCGCTGCACCATTATCTCACATTGCTGATGGTCCCAGCGCCTTTGAGTATCTTCAAAGACGTTCGAAAGCTCCTGCCAGGCCACATCCTTTCGTGCGATCGCGAGGGTCCTCGTGTGCGACCGTACTGGTCGTATACCGACCATGTGAGGGTAGAGCCTGCATCCGTGCCAGACGCCGCGGGCGAAGTGCGACGGTTGTTGTTCGCGGCCGTCGAGAAGCGCCTGGTTGCAGAAGTTCCCCTCGGGGCGTTCTTGAGTGGCGGTCTGGATTCGAGTGCTGTGGTCGCCGTGATGTCTCGGTTGCAAGGGACGCCCGTGCGTACGTTTTCGATCGGATTTGAGGGGCCCGAGACACACAACGAACTACCGCACGCGCGGGCCGTCGCGAAACACCTCGGAACCGAACACCACGAGTTTCTTGTTCGTCCCGACATCGTTGAACTGTTGCCCGAGATCGTGAAGTACGCCGACGAGCCTTTTGCCGTGTCCTCGGCGATCCCCACGTACCTCATCGCACGCGCAGCTCGTGAGCGGGTCACCGTGGTGCTCACGGGAGACGGCGGCGACGAGACCTTTGGCGGTTACGAGAGTTACCTGTACGAGCGCTGGGCCCAGGCGTACCGGCACCTTCCACGATCCCTCGATACAGTCATCATCGCAGGGCTGGGGCTCGTGGGCGGGCGCGTCGACGTCGGCGCGGGGCGCGTACGAAGCCGCATTTCTCGTTTTGTCGGCACGGCGAGGCGGAGCGTCGTTGAACGCCGGATCGGTTGGGCTGGGGGAATGAGCGAGGTGTCCAAGCGGGCGCTTCTGGCCGCGCCCATCGCGGGATTATCCACGCCGGTTTTCCTCGACAGGTTGCTCGCCGGGACGCCGCCTGGGATCCCACCAGATCAGGTGCTCAACGTACTGGACAACCTGATGTGGCTTCCAGACGAAATGCTGACCAAGGTCGACAGGATGACCATGGCGGCTTCGGTTGAGGCCCGCTGCCCGCTGCTCGACCAGGACCTCGTTGAGTTCACTGCGCGACTTCCGATGTCCCAGCGCATTCCGGGAATGCATCCCCGGAATCTGAAGCACCTCTTGCGTGACGCCGTCGCCGACCTTCTGCCGTTTGAGCAACTTCCGTTTCGAAAGTGGGGATTCAACGTCCCGCTGGACAATTGGTTCCGAGGCGATGCGCGAGCGTACCTCGAGTCCCGGATCAGCCCAGAGCGGGTCGCTCGCCGGGGAGTCTTCGATCCGTCGGAGGTTGCCCGATTGCTCGCTCGACACCAGTCGGGCGAGGTCAACGCCAGCAACACCCTCTTTGCGCTGCTGGTGTTCGACGTGTGGGCCGAGAGGATGTTAGGGTGACGGCGTGATCGTCGGCGTCGATGCGACGAATCTCCGTGCGGGAGGCGGGCTCACGCACGTTGTCGGGCTCCTGGACGGCGTGGTGCTCCCAGCCCATGGAGTCGATCGAGTGGTCGTCTGGGCAGGCCGAGCGACGCTTGATGCCATTCGTCCGCGCAAGGATGTTGAGCTTCGTCACGCTCCCGCCGCGGACGGTGCGCTGGCGCGGCGACTTTGGTGGCAGCGCGTGGGTCTGGCCACCGCCGCGCGAGGGACGTGTGACCTACTGTTCATCCCCGGTGGTGCAGGGACCGAGGGCTTTCGCCCGCGGGTGGTCATGTCTCGCAACCTTTTGCCCTTTGAGTTCTCCGAAGCCCTTCGTTTCGGACTCTCGCCGGTCTTCGTCCGGTTGATGGCTTTGCGGTGGGCACAAAGGCGCGCATTTGCAGAAGCTGACGGCGTGATTTTTCTGTCGGAGTACGCCCACGAGACCGTCCGTGCGAGGATCCCGCGGGCGCCCGCAGCAGCGGCCGTAATTCCCCATGGTGTGTCCGAGGAGTTTCGCAAGGCTCCACGGCGGCAGAAACTCATTCATGAGTACAACCTTTCACGGCCCTTTCGGCTGTTGTACGTATCTACGATCGGGCCGTACAAGCACCAGGTGAAGGTCGCGCAAGCCATCGCAATGTTACGCGCCGAAGGGTGGCCGGTGGTGATGGACTTTGTTGGCGGTCATGACACGCCCGCGGCACTCGCACGCTTCACCCGCGCAATCCACGCGCTTGATCCGACTCAGGATTTTCTACGATATGGAGGCAGGGAAGCGCATGGAGGCTTACCCGCGCGGTACCATCAGGCCGACACCTTTGTATTTGCCTCATCGTGCGAGAATATGCCGAACACTCTTGTCGAAGCGATGGCCGCTGGGCTACCGATCGCGTGCTCGGATCGTGGACCCATGCCCGAGGTGCTCACGGATGCCGGGGCGTATTTTGACCCTGAGAATGCTGCATCGATCCATCGCGCAGTGCGAGGGCTCATCGCGGATCCTGCGCTACGCGCACGGTTCGCGGCGTTGGCCTACGCGCGGGCAACGGCGTACACCTGGGCGCGATGCGCCGACGCGACGTTTTCGTTTCTTGCCCAGGTGGGGGGGGCGCGATGACGGG
>VFSW01009846.1_pt1 | contig 13615 bp, 9 predicted proteins | sample 5358111 | NCBI WGS metagenome assembly VFSW01 (sample SAMN11554181, study PRJNA540505) | mine drainage metagenome | isolation source: sediment from site ElyBrook_90M | place: USA: Ely Copper Mine, Vershire, VT | collected 2017 | reverse complement strand
AATGCCGGAGGCGGTGTGGTGGCCGTGGGTCGTGCCCGGTTCGGTGGAGAACCGCGTGATCACCACATCGGGTCGAAAGGTCCTGATGACGCGGACGACATCGGAGAGGACTTGTTGGCGGTCCCAGATATTAAACGTTTCGCGGTAATCCTTGGAAAAACCGAAATCGATTGCCCTCGTGAAAAATTGTTGCGCGCCATCCACCCGCCGCGCCGCCAGCAATTCCTGCGTGCGAATGACTCCCAGCTCTTTGCCCTGCTCGGGGCCGATCAAATTTTGGCCGCCATCGCCGCGCGTCAACGACAGGTAGCCGGTGCGAAGCGCGCGGCCCCGCGCAAGGAAGGCCAGCAGCCGGTTGTTTTCGTCGTCGGGATGCGCGGCGATATAGAGCACACTTCCCGTTTCGCGAAAACTGCGGAGTTGGAGCAGAATCCCGCTGGTGGACATTTTGGCGGGCACGCCGTCGGCGGCGAGAATTGCGGGAAATGCCGCCGCGGCGCAGGCCAATCCAACCAGCAGCGTTCGCCGCAAACGGAACGGGGCAACTGGCTGGGTTGGACGGTCAGTTGAGGACAGAACGGTCACTGCAAGCTGGAGATGAGGTCATTGTTCATCTTGACGATGGAGTTGTTCGGGCCTTCGGCCTTGACGGCCAGTTCACTCGACGCCTTGGCGGCGGCGATGGCGCCGTCTTTATCGCCTTGCTTGGCCAGAATCTTGGCTTTTAGGTAGAGCAACTCGAAGGCAATCTCCGGCTTGTCCTGCAATCCGCTGTCCAGCCAGGCGAGCGCCTTTTTCAAATCCTGATCGTGGTCGAAATAGAAAGTGGCGGCCTGAAAATAGAGTTCGGCCGATTTCTTGCCCGGGGCGGCCATGGCCGTCTCAATTTCGGGCAGCACCTTGCTGCTGACATCCACCTCGATCTTGATTGGCACGCATGTTTCGTCCCACAGCAAAACCATGGTCGCGGACTCATCGCGGATATGGTTGATGTCGATGGTGAAGGACTCGACTTTAATCGGAAGACCAATGGGTTTGGCTTTGAAACGCAGCAGGTCGTTTGCCTGGCTATAGCCAAAAGCGCCGTAGCCCTTGGTGTCTTTTGAAAGGATGATTGTCCATTCGTCCTCGGTCGGAATGGTGAAAAGCGCGTAAGTCCCCGCGGGAACTTCGTGGCCGTCCAATTGCACCGGCGTGCTGAAAGAAATCTTCGTCGAGGCGTTGGCGCCGGTGCGCCAGACTTCCCCGTAGGGAACGATGCCGCCGAAGATGGGGCGATCTTTTACACCGGGACGGGAATAGACGATTTCAATGTCCGTCAGGCCGACCCGCTGCTTGAGTGTGCAGGCGGGGCTGGGCGCGGGAAATTGGACTTGCGCCGGTTGCGCCAGGAGTCCGGAGGCCAGCGCCAGGGGCGCGAGCGCACTGAGACAAAAGGAGGCTGCTTTTGAGTTCATGGAAATTTGAAAGTTATCCGAATGGGAAAGATTACTTAAATTACTTAACGACGGTAAAAGGGGCGATATATTGCGCGTTCTCCCACTGCAATTTAATCAGGCCGCCGCCATCGGGGTTTTTTGCGACGATGATGTTGAACTGGTCCAGGGGTTGGTCCAGCGGTTCTTTCTTGAGATCAACGCGGGCCAATTCGTCGTCCGGTTTGGGCGGCTGCGTGCCCCATCCGCCGATTGCTTTGCTAAGGATGCGATGGCCGCCATTTCCCGCGGGGACCGGCCAGAGCGCGTACGCGCCGGCGGGGACGGTCGTGCCGCTGAAATCAATCGGCTTCTGGGTGATGAGGAGGGTGGCTTCGTCGGCGCCGGTGCGCCAGATTTTGTCGTAGGGGACGAGCGCGCCCCAGATTTTGCGCGGCTCGCCGCTCTTAGGGTCCTTGGTGTAAGGGCGCCCGTAAACGATGGTCACGCGGTTTCTGTCAATAACCGCGCCGACTGTTTCGTGAGGACTTTTGCGCTGCGCCAGCAATGAGGATGCGGCGAGCAACGAGGCTGCGACGAGAATTGCGGTGATTTTTGATTTATTCATGCTATGTCTCCCGTAACGTTGAATTATTTGACATTATTCGACTATCCGCCACTTTCCGCCCACGTATCGCGGGCGTCGGCGTCCCGCCGCCAAAGGCTGGAAACCGTGTCCTGCGACTTTTCCAACGGGCGACCCCGGCGCGGCTCCCGGCCATGAGCGGAGGGCTGTGAGTTCATTGTGGGGAAAAGTTAGTGCAACGGCGGCGAAAGGAAAGAGGAAAAGAAGGCGAAGACTTTTGGCCGCGGCCGCCGTTCCATTGAGGGATCAATCCGCGGTCGGAATTTGAGAGAGGGCGCGGTGCGAAATGAGCTTTCGCGCGGGAATTAATTAGGCTATTTTGTCTTGCATTGGCTCATGCGGGCGCATAACTGTCAAACTCATCATGAATAAGCAAATCATCACTTCGCGGCATTCTCGCCGTCATTTTATCAAATACTCGTCGATGGCCATTGGCGCCACCGCGCTAACGGGTCCGTTTATCGTGCGCGGACAAAACCTCAACAGCAGGTTGAACATCGCCCAAATCGGCGCCGCCGGAAAGGGCAGCAGCGACCGGCAGTGCTGCCTTAAGGCAGGCGAAAACATCGTCGCAATGTGTGATACGACCTCGACATCCCTCGAACAAGCCAACCGCGAGATGGCGGAACTGAGCCAGAGAATCCCAAACGCCGCGCAGCTTCCCAACAACAAACTCTACCGGGATTTCCGCAAGCTCCTCGAAAACGAAAAATCCATTGACGCCGTGGATGTCGCCACGCCAGACCACATGCACGCCGTTATCGCCGCCACGGCGATCAAACTGGGCAAGCACGTCTATTGTCAGAAGCCGCTGACGCATGATGTCTATGAAGCGCGCATGTTGCGCGAGCTGGCCAAGCAATATAATGTCGCCACCCAAATGGGCAACCAGGGCAGTTCGTCGGATGGGTTGCGCCGCGCGGTGGAAGTCGTTCACGCGGGATTGATCGGCCCGGTCCATCAGGCTTATGTCTGGACCAACCGGCCCATTTGGCCCCAGGGAATGGACCGGCCGGAAGGCTCGGACCCGGTTCCAGACAACTTGGATTGGGACCTCTGGCTGGGCACCGCGCCCTTGCGTCCATTCAAATCCGAGTGGCCGACGCCGCAGGGCAGCGGGCGGCGGCGCACCGCGCGCGTCTATCAGCCGTTTGTTTGGCGCGGCTGGCAGGATTTCGGGACTGGCGCGCTGGGTGACATGGCCTGTCACACGGTCAACTGGCCGTTTCGCGCCCTCAAGCTGGGTTATCCCACGCAAATCGAGGCGGCGGCGTTTGATCGCCAGGGCCAGACCGTTCAAATGAACAAGGAGATGTACCCGGTTGCTTCGAGGATTCGCTTTGAGTTTCCGGAACGCGAAGGGCTGCCGTCCGTCACATTTCATTGGTCGGATGGCGGAATGAAGCCGGAAAAGGAAATCACGGCTGACGTTGAATCCCTGTTAGGGTCTGTTTCGGGAAGCGGCTGCATCATGGTCGGCGAAAACGGCATGGTTTATTCGGGCGATGACGGCGACCAGAATTTGCAGTTTTACGTCAAACTCAAGGGCGACAAGGAATTGATCAGCGCGCAGAACCATCCGGCGGTCAAAGAAATTCCCCAAACCATCCCGCGCAACGCATTCCCGAACGAACAGCCCGACGTGCGCCAGCACATGGAGTGGATTGCCGCAATCAAGAGCGGCAAGCACGACACGGCCTATTCAAACTTTGACATTGCCGCATACCTCACTGAAATCATTCTCCTGGGTTGCGTGGCATTGCGCACCGGCAAGACGCTGGACTGGGACGGCCCCGGCATGAAGGCCAAGAACGCTCCCGAAGCCGCGCAATATGTCCGGCGCGAATACCGCGAGGGCTGGAAGGCGTAAGGACCGCTGTCAAGACGCCAATTGCGCAGGTGGAGCGATCTCAAGATGGCGGCTTGCCAGCGGACGGGATATTGGCGAGACGCCAAAATCAACCGGCGAGACGCCGGTTCCGCCCACTGGCTAACGATCAATCAAGGGTGGAGCGCGCCGCGGGTCAATCCGTCAAGAAGATTGGCGCAAGACGGCGGCGTTTGGTGGACGATTGTTCCACCAAAATCGTCCCACCGAAAGGCGGAAAGATCATTGCCGCAATGAGTTTTTTAAATAGTTGGAAGGCTTCGGCAAAGCCGGACGCGTTCAAGGATTCGGGCGCGCCCATTTTTCAAGCCTGTTTTGAGCGCGCCTCGCACGGCGGCATTTATTGCACTTTGCATGGACTAATCACATGAATTGCCCTGAAAATTCCGTTGCATTTGGCGCGCCGGGCATCGAGCCGCGCTGGACCTCCAGCGCCAAGGAAGGCTTCGGCACCGCCTATCACACAAGCTGCCGCCTTTGGTTTACTTTGAGCCACGGCATCGTCAATGAGATTTATTATCCTTTTGTGGATCAGCCCAACACGCGCGATTTCCAGTTTCTTATCAGCGACAACGAAACCTTCTGTCACGAAGAAAAAATCCATTTGACCCATCAAATGGAATACCCCGAGCGCGCCTGCCTCCTCTACAAGCTGACCAATTCAGAACCTTCCGGCCGCTACCGTTTGATCAAGCAGGTGATGACCGATCCCCATCGCTCGGTGCTGCTCGTCCACACCAAACTGGAAATCCAAGACCGCTCGTTGCGCGGCAAGCTCAAGCTCTACGCGTTGCTCGCGCCTCACCTGGATCGCTGCGGCGCGGGCAACTCCGGCCGCTGCGCTGAAATCGGCGAAAGCAAACTGCTCCACGCCCGGCGCGGGAGCTTTCACCTGATCATGGGCTGCACCACGCATTTTTCGCGGCGCTCGGCCGGTTACGCCGGCGCCAGCGACGGCTGGCAGGATTTGATGAGCAACTTCAAAATGGACTGGGAATTTCAATCCGCCCCGCACGGAAACATCGCCCTCACCGGCGAAATAGATCCGGCGCGCGGCGACGAATTTCTCGTCGCCATCGCCATGGGGCAAAGTTATCCCAGCACGGCGGCCAAGCTGCTGCAATCGCTGGTCGATCCGTTTGATTCACAACGCCAGGCTTATGTGCGCCAATGGGTGCGCGCGGGTGTTGCGCCGGAATTTGACTTCAGCGCGCAAACCACCGACGGCGGCGGCATGTACCGCCTGAGCCGTTGCGTCCTGCTGGCCCACGAGGACAAGGTTTTCGAGGGCGCGATTGTCGCCTCAATGAGCATTCCCTGGGGCGAAACCAAAGGGGACAATGACCTGGGCGGCTATCATTTGGTCTGGACGCGCGATCTGGCCCAAAGCGCGACGGCGCTTCTGGCCACCGGCCAACACGGAACGCCCGAGCGGGCGTTGATTTGGCTGGCGGTCATCCAGCGCCCGGACGGCAGTTTTCCGCAGAATTGCTGGATCGATGGGCGAATGTATTGGCCGGGCCTGCAACTTGATGAAATTGCCGCGCCCATACTCCTGGCATGGCGCTTGCGCCGTCGTGGCGCAAAGCTTGGCCAATACGATCCCTGCCCGATGGCGTTGCGGGCCGCCGCCTTTTTGATTTAGCGCGGCCCGGTGACATCGCAGGAACGCTGGGAGGAAAACGCGGGTTATTAGCCTTCGACCCTGGCGGCGGTCATCGCCGGGCTGGTTTGCGCCACGGAATTTGCGTCGGCGCGGGAAACCAAGGAGTTCATCTTGACATACGCGGACTGGCTTGCCGCGCACATCGAGGAATGGTGCGTGACCAGCCAGGGCGGCCTGGTGCCGGGCATCTCCCGCCATTACATCCGCATCAACCCCAGCGACCCGGAATCGCCCGATCCGCACGCCGACCCGAACACCACCATGATCGAGATCGCCAACGGCGGCGGGTTTCATCCGGCGCGCAACATCGTTGGCGGCGATTTTTTGCAATTGGTCCGTCTCGGCATTCGCGATCCCCATGATCCGTTGGTGTGTCAGTCCGTCGAGGTGATGGATCGCATTCTCAAGTGTGACCTTCCGCAAGGCCCCTGCTGGCGCCGTTACAACTTTGACGGCTATGGACAAAAGGACGACGGCGGAGCCTTCGACGGGACGGGCGTGGGCCGCAGCTGGCCCATTTTGACGGGCGAGCGGGGACATTATGAGTTGGCGGCCGGGCGCGATCCCAAGCCATACATCACGGCCATTGAGAAATTCGGCAACGAAGGCGGAATGCTCAGCGAACAACTTTGGGACGCCGACGATCTCCCAAATGGAAAGATGCAACGGGGAAAACCGACCGGCGCCGCCATGCCGTTATGCTGGGCGCACGCCGAATATATTTCCCTCGTGCGCAGTTGCCGGGACGGCGTCTGTTTTGACCGGGTCGAGCCAGCCTACCAGCGTTACGTCGCCAAGCCTGTCGCCAGCCAGCACGAAATCTGGAGTTTCCGGCATCCGGTTCGCCGCATCCGCCGCAAAAAAACCCTGCGCATCATCGTCGACAACGACGCCACAATCATTTGGACCGCGGACGGTTGGGCCACCACAAATAAAACCGAAACGACCGCCGTTGCCGAGTTGGGCCTTCATTTCGCGGATATTCCCGCCAACAAACTCAAAGTCCCATCCGCAGTCGAGTTCACGTTATTCTGGAAGACGGCTTCCCGCTGGGAAGGCCGCAATTTTCAAGTGAGCATTGAGTCCTGAAACAGCTAACATTCGTTTCCCGGGATTCGGATGGTTTCTCGCCGTGTTAAGGAGCGTGTTTTAAAACTACGCGGGGTTCTGCGGCGAGGGATTTTGGCCGCAGACGAGGCGGCGAGGAGCGCGCATCCCCGGAGTGGGCTGCAAAGTCCGAGTCAACGAAGGCTCCGGGCAAAAGACCAGCCGCAGAACCCCACGTAGTTTTAAAACACGCTCTTACAGTAAAGTTTGAAATGGCCCATGATCAAATGCGCTTCTACTCGCCGCCGCCTTTTTTGCCGTTGTCCGCCTCGCCGACGGTGTTCATCAGGTCAATGAGGGGCAGGAACATGGCGATGACGATGCTGCCGACGATTACGGCCAAAAAGACAATCATAATCGGCTCTAGGAGGGAGGTCATGGCCGAGACGGCGTTATCGACCTCTTCATCATAATTGTCGGCGATCTTCATTAACATTTCGGGGAGCGCGCCGGTTTGCTCGCCGACGTCCACCATGCTGATTACCATTGGCGGAAAGACGCGCGAGGCTTCCAGCGGGGCGGTGATGGTTTCACCCTCCTTGACACTTTCATGGACGTCCGAAACGGCCTTGCCGACGATGACATTGCCCGAGGTTTCCTTGACGATGGTCAAGGCCTGGAGAATCGGCACGCCGCTGCTGACCAGGGTGCCCAGGGTGCGGCTGAATCGCGAGATGGCCACTTTGCTGACGACCGGTCCGAACACCGGAATGTTTAACTTCACCTTGTCAAAAATACGCCGTCCGAATTTGGTCCGAATGAAAATGTTAAAAAGGATGACGACGGCGATAACCCCCAGCATGGTGCGGATAAAGTGGTCTTTGACGTTGGTGCTTATGTCCAGCACGAATTCCGTGAAGGCCGGCAGGGACCTGCCGCCGGTGAGCGTGCCCTCGAATATGTCCTTAAACTTGGGAATCACCACCACCAGCAACACGCCCATGATTGCCGTGGCGACCACCATGACGGCGCACGGATAAAACATGGCCGCGACGACCTTGCCCTTGATTTTCTGCGCCTTTTCCATGAATTCAGAGAGCCGGCGCAAAACCACTTCGAGCACACCGCCGATTTCGCCGGCTTTGACCATGTTCACGAAGAGACGGTTAAAGACCTTGGGGTGCTGGGCCAGGGCTTCGGAAAAAGTGCTGCCGCCCTCGATGGACAGGGCCAGTTCCCCGATGATTGTTTTCAGGTTGGCGCTTTTCTCCTGCTTTTGCAGCACGCGCAACCCGCGCAACAAAGGCAGGCCCGCCTGCACCAGCGTGGCCAGCTGGCGGGTGAAGGTGGTAAGGACCTTCGTCTTGACGCGGCCGCTGAGGCCGGGGATTTTGATGTTGAGGTTTAAATTGACGCCGCCGCCTTTTTTGCCCGGTTTTTTGCCGGCTTTCTTGGCCACAACCTCGGATTTGCCGCCCTTGTCCTCGACCACTTTGGTGGGAAAGAATCCCATTTCCTTGATGCGCCCAATGGCCTCGTTTTGGCTGCCTACTTCGAGGGTGCCTTTGGTTTCCTTGCCCCTTGAATCCATGGCCACGTAGTTAAACTTTGGCATAAAAAATCAAGTGTATTTGACAACTTCCTCGATGGTTGTATCACCCTCGAAGATTCCGCGCAAGCCATCCTCGCGCAAGGTGGTCATGCCCAACTCGACGGCTTTCTGACGGATGACAACGGTCGGCGCGCGCTCATTGACCAAAAGCCGCACCGCCTCCGTGCAGACCAGCAATTCAAAAATGCCGCGGCGGCCGCGGTAGCCGGTGTCGTTGCACGCCGCGCAACCGCGCCCGTAGTAAAACACCTTGTCGCCGACGTCGTGCGGGGAAAGGTTGAGCATGGAAAGCTGGCTTTCGGTGGGCTCGAAGGGAGTGCGGCACTTTTTGCAAACGGTGCGAACGAGCCGTTGCGCCAGGACGGCCATCAGAGTCGACGAAATCAAAAAGGGTTCCACGCCCATGTCAATCAAGCGGGTCACCGCGCCTGGCGCGTCATTGGTGTGCAAGGTGCTCAGGACCAGGTGGCCGGTCAGCGAGGCTTGAATGGCGATCTGCGCCGTCTCGAGGTCGCGCATTTCCCCCAGCATGATAATGTCCGGGTCCTGCCGCAAGAACGCGCGCAAGGCCCGTCCGAACGTCATGCCGATTGGCTCGTTGACGGCCACCTGCATGATGCCTTCGATGTCGTATTCCACCGGGTCCTCGACGGTGAGCAATTTGGAGTCGATGCTGTTGACAGCGCGCAGGCAGGAATAGAGGGTGGTCGTCTTGCCGCAGCCCGTCGGCCCGGTCACCACGAAAATTCCGTTGGGCTGGAGGATCGCGTCGGAAACGTACTCCAGGATTGGTTTGGGAAATCCCAGTGTTTTGATATCGAGGTTGACCGCGGCGCGATCCAGCACACGCAACACGACCGATTCGCCGAACTGGGTGGGCAGCGTCGAGACGCGCAAATCAATGCCTCGCCCGGCCACCGAGATGGCGATGCGTCCGTCCTGGGGCAGGCGCCTTTCGGAAATGTCCATGCCGGCCATGACTTTCAAACGTGAAATCACCGGAAGCGCCAGATGTTTGGGCGGGGGCGACATTTCATAGAGGGCGCCGTCCACCCGGTAACGAATTTTGAATTCATCCTCGAACGGCTCAAAATGAATGTCACTGGCGCGGTCCTGCACGGCCTGGAAGAGCACCAGATTGACGAAACGAATAATCGGCGTCTCGTTTGCCAGGTTCGCCAAATCATCGGTGGCGCCGGTCGTTGAAGCTTCGGCCACTTCGCGCGCAATATCCTGGTCGGCCCCCAATTCCTTGAGGACATCGGAGACGTTGCTTTGGGATTCGCCATAGTATCTGTTGATCGCCTTGTCAATGGCGGCCGGGTCGGCAACCACCGGCACGATCTCTTTGCGGATGACGTACGCCAATTCATCCAGCACCGTGGGATTGAGCGGGTCGGCCAAAGCCAGTTGGACCGTCGAGTCATAGAGCGCCACCGGGAAACATTTGTACATCCGGGCGGCGTCTCCAGGGACGGCGGACAAAATGGCCGGCGTAAATTGGCGGCTTTCCAGGTCGACGACTTCGGTCCCCAGGTGGGTGGCCATCAATTGAAGCTGGGAATCCAGGTCCAGCATCCCCAGATCGGCCAGGACTTCCCGCATCGGCTTGCCCGTGCGGTTCTGCTCTTCTTTGACCTCCTCAATCTGGAGGTCATCCAGAAGGCTGCGCTCGCGGATTAATTCCAAAAGCGGACTTGCTATGGCTTGATCACTCATTAGCTGACGGGTTGCTCCTCTTTGGCGGCCAGTTCGGCTTGCGCAGCCTCCCACTCGGCCAGTTTTTGAATCACCGTCGTGGGGTCCTGGGATTTGTTAATGACTTCTTCGCGCGCTATGATTCCGGCCTGGTACTTTTCCATTAGAAACCCGTCCAGCGTCACCATGCCGTACTTTGCCCCGGTCTGAATGTCCGAGCCGATTCGGAAACTTTTGTTGTCGCGAATCAACGCGGCGATGGAAGGCGTGTTGATCATGATTTCATAGACGGCGATGCGCCCGGGTTTGTCGATCCGCGGCAGAAGCAATTGCGAAATCACCGCTTGCAAGACGGTGGAAAGTTGAATGCGGATGGTTTCCTGCTGTTGGATTGGAAAAGCGTTGACCAGACGGTCAATGGTCTTGGCCGCGCCCGTTGTATGCAGCGTGCCAAAAACCAGGTGGCCCGTTTCCGCCGCCGTGATGGCCGCTTCCATCGTTTCCAGATCGCGCAATTCGCCGACCAGAATCACGTCCGGGTCCTGGCGCAGCGCGCGCCGCAGGGCCTCCGCGAAAGCCGGCACGTCCACATGGACCTCGCGCTGGGTAACGATGGCCTTCTTGTGTTTGTGATAATACTCGATCGGGTCTTCGACGGTAATAATATGCGCGTCATCGCGCTCTTCATTGATGATGTTAATCATCGAAGCCAGGGTGGTCGTCTTGCCCGACCCAGTGGGGCCGGTGACCAAAACCAGGCCGCGCGGTTTGTAGAGCAACGTCTTGATCGTATGCCGGGGCAGCCCGATCTGTTCCAATGTCAAAAGTTTCGTCGGAATCTGGCGCAGGACGAGGCCGAAGTTGCCCTTTTCCTTGAAGGCGCTTACGCGAAACCGGGCCATCTCGCCGAAGGCAAAGCCCAGGTCCGCCCCGCCTTTTTCGCGCACCTGTTGGATGTGATCCTCGGAGGCAATGCTGCGCGTCAATTCTTCGGTGTCCTCGGGTTTGCACGGAGGGCCGTCAATGCGATGAAGCACGCCGTGGATGCGAATTGCGGGCGGAATGCCCACGCGGATGTGCAGGTCCGAAGCCCCTTCCTGCACCACCAACTGCAAAAGATCAGCCATCGAATACATAATCAGTACCTCATATTAGTCCACATCGCCGACTGTCGCGCGTATCACTTCGTCGGCCGTCGTCAAGCCGGCCAGCACTTTGCGCGCGCCGTCTTCCCGCAACGTCCGCATTCCCATTTCACGGGCGCGGGCGCGAAGCACCGAAGAGGCCACGCGGCTGTAAATGAGCTTGCGCGCGTCATCGTCAATTACGAAAACCTCAAAAATCCCAAATCGGCCTCTGTACGTTGTCTTGTTGCAATCATGGCAGCCCTTGCCGTGCATGCAATTTGCCCCCGCCAGCTTGGAGGCGTCCAGGCCCAGCGCGCGCAACTCCGTGTCCGTGGGAGTGTAAGGGGCGGCGCAACGTTTGCAAATGCGGCGCACCAGGCGTTGGGCCATCAGCGCGCGGACCGACGAGGCCACCAGGAACGGCTTGACCCCGATATCGATCAGACGAGTCACCGCGCTGGGCGCGTCATTGGTATGGAGGGTCGAGAAAACGAGGTGTCCGGTCAGCGAGGCGTTGATTGCGATGGTCGCCGTTTCCAAATCGCGAATTTCCCCCAGCATGATGACGTTGGGCGCCTGACGCAGCATCGAGCGCAATGCTCTCGAGAAAGTCAGGCCGACCGTTTCATTGACCTGCACCTGGTTGATTCCGGCCAGCAAGTATTCCACCGGGTCTTCCACGGTGATGATTTTGCGGTCGGGGCGATTGATGAAATTCAAGCAGGAATAAAGTGTCGTCGTTTTGCCCGACCCGGTGGGTCCGGTCACCAGCAAAATGCCGTCGGGCAACCCGATGAGCCGTTCGAAGGTCTGTTGGTCGTCGGTGAAAAAGCCCAGCTCAGGCAAACCCAGCCGCAGCCCCTCCTTGTCCAGGATACGCATGACGATGCTCTCGCCGTGGCTGGTCGGGATGCAAGAGACGCGCAGGTCAATGAGCTTGCCGCCGACTTGCGTTTGAATGCGCCCGTCCTGGGGCACGCGACGCTCGGCGATGGACATGTTGGACTGTATCTTAAGGCGGCTGATGATGGACGCTTGCAATCGTTTGGGCGGGCTTTTCATCTCGTGCATCACGCCGTCAATGCGGTAACGCACACGGAAACTTTTGGCCAGCGGTTCCAAATGAATATCCGAAGCCCGCGCTCTAAAGGCCTCGACGATCAATGTGTTGACCAGCTTGATAATTGGCGCGTCGGCCTCGACGGTTGCTCCGTCGTCGCTGACGTCCTTTTTCATCCCCTTGACCTCGACCTCTCCTTCGGTGATCTCCTGGAGCATCGTCGAGACTGAATCGTCGGCCGCGCCGTAGTATTTGTTGAGCGCCAGATCGATGTCGTCATTGGTGGCGACCCGCAATTCCAACTCGGCGTTGACCATCCGCTGCAGACTGTCAATCACGTCCAAGTCCGAAGGGTCGGCCAGCGCCACCACAACCGTGTTGCCGTGCTTGGAGACGGGGATGGCCCGATAACGTTTGGCGACATGGCGGGGAACGGCGGCGATGACATCGTCGTCCAGGTGCAACTCGCTCAGATTTACAAATTCGTTGCCGGAGTGCGCCGCCTTTGCCTGGGCCAAATCAACCGGACGGAGCACCTTGCGCGACAGGAGCAATTCCACCAGGTCTTGGCCGGCGGCATCGGCTTCTTCGCGCAACGGGGCGAGCTGTTCCTGGCTCAAATGCCCCATGTCCACGAGGATATCCAGCAAGTATTCGTCTTTAGCAGCCACAGTTTATTTCGTCTTTCATGCGCGCGTTTAAACGATTCACTGTAGGGTCGAAGGGCCTGCAAGTCAACGCCGTCCCCCACCCTGATGCGCGATTAAAACTGTCAATCAATTTTGCCAGGCGCAACCGCCGCGCCGCCCGGATTTCTGAGCCTTTCGGGGTTGCGCTTTTGCCGGCCTGACATGGGGCGCGCTTTTTGGAGCGAACTTAAAAAAGCCAAAGCACCGGCAGCGCGGCAACGCCGCCCTCCCGATGCCGGCGTTGCAGCCCGCCTGCAACTTCCGATTTTCAAACGATAGAGAGGTTGTTGGTGTAAAGACCGATCACCTGCAATCCTGGAAGCTGGGACCCCACGCTGACCTCGCCAGCATTCCCCAGCCCAGGAAACCTTTGCTCCTAGCAACCTCTCTACCTCCAAAACTCTGAGCCAATTCCGTGCCAGACCAAAATCCTTGGGGAAAATCCCGCATCTCCCGCGAAGATCGGGTTCATAATTCGTTTTGCGCTGTTTCCGACCGCAGCCTTCTCACGCATGGCGCGTCGATTTCACGCGCCGAACCGTCAAAGACCGGAGTGTCAAGCGAGTTGCGGCTTTCTCCCTTCGTTGGCTCATTGCCAGATCCGAATCCGCGTCTGAGCGCATGGACTCTCACAATCCCTCCCTTCGCGCTTGCCAGGAATCTTCCCAGGCTTCATTTTGTACTGCCAAGACGGTGGGATAGGCGACACTTGGTCACGCGGAGTTTTGTTCTCCGGCAAGGCGCGAGCGAGGAAAGATACCTGTTAA
>VFSW01009845.1_pt1 | contig 13615 bp, 12 predicted proteins | sample 5358111 | NCBI WGS metagenome assembly VFSW01 (sample SAMN11554181, study PRJNA540505) | mine drainage metagenome | isolation source: sediment from site ElyBrook_90M | place: USA: Ely Copper Mine, Vershire, VT | collected 2017 | reverse complement strand
TGGCCGCCTCGCGCAAGGCGAATGTGGAGGACAGGGTGGCTGCGGCTCAGGCGGCGGGACTGGTCGTGACCGTCGTGGACGTGGAACCCTATGCGGCTGAAACCGCGTTTTCGCAGATACGCGCGCAACTGCCGGACGGCGCGGAAGACAAATGTGTGGCTTTGATCGACATCGGCGCCACGGTGATGAATGTCAACGTGTTGAGAAACGGCAAGTCGATCTATACGCGCGACCAGCAGATAGGCGGGGATCAACTGACGCAGCAGATCCAGAATGCGTTTGGCTTGACGGCCGAACAGGCCGAAGCCGCCAAGCGCACCGGCGGCCTGCCGGACAACTACGAGAGCGATGTGCTGGCGCCCTTCCGCGACAGTCTGGTGATGGAGATCGCGCGCGCGCTGCAATTCTTTTTTACCTCTTCGCAATACAATGAAGTCGATTTCATCATTCTCGCAGGCGGCAGTTCCGTTTTGCCGGGGCTGGACGATGCTGTTGCAACCCGGACGCAGGTGAGCACGATGGTGGCCAATCCGTTTGCGTTGATGACGCTTTCCAGCAGAATCAGGAGTCGGCAGCTGCAGGTGGATGCGCCGGCGCTGATCGTCGCGTGCGGCCTGGCGATGCGGAGGTTTGATCCATCATGATACGTATAAATTTGTTGCCGCATCGCGAAGAGAAGCGGCGTGCCCGGCAGATCCAGTTTTACTCCTTAAGCGTGCTGACAGTGCTGCTGGCCTTGATCGTATGGGGGCTTGTGCACATGGCGATCAGCGCGCGCATCGATTACCAGGATAGGCGCAACGCATATCTGGAAAAGGAAATATCGATACTCGACAAGCAGATCGACGAAATCAAGAAGCTCAGAGAACAGACCAAGATTCTGCTGGAGCGTAAGGATGCGGTGGAAAAACTGCAAAGCGACCGCTCGAACGTGGTGCATCTGATGGATCAGATGCTGCGCATCCTGCCTGAGGGGGTTTATCTCAAGTCCATCAAGCAGACCGGGGACGAAATCAATCTGGTCGGTTATACGCAGTCGAATGCGCGCGTGTCCACCTTGATGAAAGCCATCCAGGATTCTGCCTGGCTGGAATCCCCGAATCTCGTGGTCATCAATGCAACGACGGTGAACAACTCGCAGATCAGCGAGTTTACCCTGACATTCAAATTGCGCAAATCGTTTGGTGCAGATGCGGCCAAGCCTGCCGCTGGAAAGAATTAGGTGTCATGATGAATTTTGATGATCTGAAAAACCTCAATCCGAAAACGCCTGGCGCATGGCCGATGCCTGCAAAGTTGCTGGCGTTCGCGGTGATGTTCGTCGCAGTGGTGGTAACCGGTGCGGTGCTCGACTGGCAGGATCAGTGGAACAGGCTGAAGGGCGCGCAGCAAAAGGAAGAGACACTCAAGGAGAGCTTCCTGACCAAGAAAAAGGTCGCGGTCAATCTCGATCTGATCAAGAAGCAGCTGCTCGAAACGCAGGAATCATTCGGCGCGCTGTTGAAGCAATTGCCGAATAAGTCCGAGATGGATGAACTGCTGACCGACATCAATCAGGCGGGGCTGGGCCGCGGATTGCAGTTCGACTTGTTCCGCCCCGGACCCGAGACGATCAAGGGGTCTTTTGCGGAGCAGCCGATCGCGATCAAGGTCACCGGAAATTATGACGATCTCGGCAAATTCGCCAGCGACGTTTCCATGCTGCCGCGCATCGTGACGCTGAATGACATCGCCATCTCGCCTGACAAGTCCGGCGTGTTGACGATGGATGCGGTCGCCAAGACCTTCCGCTATCTGGATGAAGAAGAAATCGCGGCGCAAAAGAGAGCTGCAAAAGCGGGAGCCAAAAAATGAAGCTGACCTATCTGGCGCTTTTATGCGTCATGCTGGCGGGCTGCGGCGGCGAGGAATTCACAGACCTGCACGACTTCGTGAAGAATGCGGGTTCGGATATGCGCGGGAAGATCGAGCCGCCACCCAACGTGAAAATGTATGAACCTTTCGTGTATGACAACAGCACGAATCTCGAGAATCCGTTCAAGCCGCGCAAACCCATCTCGAATCCATCCGGAAAACGCGGAGAGAATGAGCCGGACATGAGTCGTCCCAAGGAAGCGCTTGAGGCCTTCCCTCTGGAAAACCTGAAGATGGTCGGTTATGTGCTGAAGAACAAGGTGGGCCATGCGGTCGTTCGTGCGCCTGACAAGACCTTGCATACGGTCAAGGTCGGCAACTACATCGGCATGAATTTCGGTTTGATCACCAAGATAACCGATACGAAAATCGATATTGAGGAAGAAGTGCAAGACAGCACAGGAGACTGGTCGAAGCGTGAAAACAGTCTGCAATTACTTGAAGGAGTTAAGCAATGAGACAGCACATGATGATGAATCTGCAAGCGGGCGCAGTGCAGGGTTCTGGAGAGAGTTCACTCATTAAAGGCGCGCTTCGTCTGCTCGGATTGCTGATGATTTTCGCTGTGGCGCCGGCGCAGGCTGACACGCAGAACAGGATCACAGGATTGAGCGTCAGCGAACCCGCGGCGGGGACGACCGTGCTCAAGGTCGATCTGGAAAGCCCGTTGGGCGCTTTGCCTGCCGGATTTACCGTGAATGCGCCGGCCCGCATCGCGCTGGATTTTCCGAATACCGCAAATGGTCTTGGCAAGTCCACGCAGGAATTTTCCGCAGGAGACCTGCGCAGCGCGAACATCGTGCAGGCGGGCGCGAGGACCAGGCTGGTCATCAACCTCGATCACATGATGACTTATGATACGCGCATGGAAGGCAACAGCGTCCTGATCACGATGCATCCCCAGGCAGCAGAGCAGACCGATACGGTCAGCCGGTTTGCCGAGGCGGCTCAGGGCGTGCAGAAGCATGCGCTGACCGGTGTGGATTTCCATCGCGGCAAGAATGGCGAAGGGCGCATACAGGTCGATCTTTCCGATGCGGGTGTGGGTATAGACATCCACCGCCAGGGCACCAAGTTGATCGTTGATTTTCTGAAGGCCAGTCTGCCGAAGAATCTGCAGCGCAAGCTGGATGTGGTTGACTTTGCAACGCCCGTGCAGTCGGTCGATACCTTCACCCAGGGCGGCAATGTGCGCATGGTGATCGATCCCAAGGGAAATTGGGAACATGCCGCATACCAGGCCGACAGGAAATTCATCGTCGAAGTCAAGCCTGTCGTCGAGGATCCGAGCAAGCTGACCAAGGGGCCGGGTTATACCGGCGAGAAGCTGACGCTCAATTTCCAGGACATCTCGGTGCGCGAGGCGTTGAACGTGATTGCGGACTTCACCAACAAGAACATGGTGATCAGCGATAGCGTGACGGGAAATCTGACGCTGAGATTGAAGGATGTGCCCTGGGATCAGGCGCTGGATATCATCCTGCAAAGCCGCGGGCTTTCGATGCGCGCGAACGGCAATGTGATCCAGGTAGCGCCTACCGCAGAGATGGCGGCTTCCGAGAAAAACGATCTGACTGCGCGTCAGGAAGTCTCGGAGCTTGAAGAGCTGCATACGGAAAGCTTCCAGCTGGGCTATCAGACGGCTTCGTCGGTCGCCCTGCTTCTGAATGGCGTCTCGGTGGCCACTCCCGGTGCGCCAGCGGCAACGCCGATGCCCGGAGCAGGGGCGCAGCCGAGCACCCCGCTGCGCATATTGTCCAAGCGTGGCAGCGCGATCGCGGATGGAAGGACCAATACCCTGTTCGTCAACGATACGCCGTCGCGTCTGGATGATGTGCGCAAACTGATCAAACAGATCGACGTGCCGGCAAAACAGGTGCTGATCGAGGCGCGCGTGGTTCAGGCTCACGACGGGTTTGCGCAGAATCTGGGCGTAAGGCTGGGTTATCAGGGTGCAGGGGCCGGACCTACAGGCGGCAACAGCCCCAGGCTGCAACTGACCGGCGCGGGCGGCACGGGAGGTGTGGGCATGGGCACGGTGTTTACGCCCAGCACGACCAACGTGAACCTGCCGGTAGATCAGACTGGAAACCCGAACGCGGGCGTGTTCCAGTTCGCGCTGTTCAATGCGGCCGCTTCCAAGATACTGAACATCGAACTCAACGCGATGCAGTCGGATGAAATCGGCAAGATCATATCCAGCCCCAGGGTCGTGAGCGAAAACAACGATTCGGAATGGGCGGTTGTCGAGCAAGGGCAGGAGCTTCCGTACATCATCAGCACGGTCGCGGGCGGCACGGTCGTGAACACGGTCTCGTTCAAGGATGCGGTGTTGAAGCTCGGCGTGAAGACCAAGATCACGCCGGACAACAACATAGACATGACGGTCGAGGTCAAGAAGGATTCGGCAGGCGTTGCGATCTCGGGCGCGATTCCGATCAACACCAATAAGGTGATCACCAAGGTGCTGGTTGAAAATGGCGGCACGGTGGTCATCGGCGGAGTCTATACGCAAAACGACGACAACACCGTGAACAAGGTGCCACTGCTGGGTGACATTCCGTATCTGGGGGCGCTCTTCAGAAGCAAGGCGGTCTCTTCTGTAAAGGATGAGCTGCTGGTCTTCCTGTCTCCCAAGATCATGCAGGATGCGCTGAACCTGCGCTGAGCGCCTGACAGGAAATGCAAGAATCAAGGCCAGGCATGTCCGGGCTTTTGATTGAATCGTATACAATCCGGTCTATGCAAACAGAAAACGTCAGCGCGCGTAAAATTCCTTCGGGCAATCTGATTCTGGTGGGAATGATGGGGTCGGGAAAGTCCACCATGGGCAGGATACTCGCGAAGCATCTGCACAAGGATTTTGTGGACAGCGATGATGAGATACAGCATCGCACCGGAGTCACGATCCCGCACATATTCGATGTGGAAGGGGAATCCGGATTCCGCTTGCGCGAAATGGCGGCACTGGAGGCGCTGCTCTTCAGGAGCGACCTTGTGCTGGCAACAGGCGGCGGCGCGGTGCTGCGGGAAGAAAATCGGGAACTGATGAAGCAAAACGGCATCGTCATCTATTTGAAAGCCACCGTGCATGACCTCTGGCTGCGCACGCGCAACGACAGGAATCGCCCCCTGCTGCAAAACACCGACATGCATGCAAGGCTTGCAGAATTGCTGAGCCAGAGGGAGGCGCTCTACGAGCAGGTGGCGGACATCGTGATTTCTACGGGCAGGCAGGGCGTGCATGGTTTGATGCTGAAATTAGCCAGTGAAATCGAGACTTACCGGAAGAACAACACATGATGCAAACATTGACCGTGGGGCTACTTGAACGCAGCTACCCTATACATATCGGCAGCGGCCTGCTGCTTGACGCGAGTCTGCTGTCTGACCATCTGCCGGATAAACGCACAGCGATCGTGACCAATACGACGGTCGCACCCCTGTATCTGGAGAGGCTGCAGAACACTTTGCGGGAAATCGGCGTTGACAGCGTGCCCATCATCCTGCCCGATGGCGAGGAATACAAGACATCCCGGACGCTTAATCTGATCTACGATGCGCTGCTCACCCATCGCTGCGAAAGGAAGACGCCGCTGATCGCGCTGGGGGGAGGGGTGATCGGCGACATGACGGGGTTTGCCGCGGCGACCTATCTGCGTGGCGTGCCGTTCATCCAGATACCCACCACCCTGCTCTCGCAGGTGGATTCCTCGGTGGGCGGCAAGACAGGCATCAACCATCCGCTGGGTAAAAACATGATAGGCGCCTTCTATCAGCCGAAACTGGTGCTGGCGGACATCAAGACGCTTGATACGCTGCCCGACAAAGAGCTTTCGGCAGGCCTTGCAGAAGTGATCAAGTATGGCCTGATCCGCGACCTGCCTTTTCTTTCCTGGCTGGAAGAAAACATGGACAGGCTGCTGTCGCGCGACGAGGAAGCGCTACAGTATGCGGTGCTGAAGAGCTGCGGGAACAAGGCTGAAGTGGTCGCCGCGGACGAACGCGAGAGCGGGGAGCGCGCATTGCTGAACCTGGGCCATACTTTCGGTCATGCGATCGAGACCGGGATGGGCTATGGCACATGGCTGCACGGCGAGGCGGTCGCTGCCGGAACGGTGATGGCGGCGAATCTGTCGCAACGCATGGGCTGGCTGAATGCTTCCGATGTGCTGCGCATAAGCACGTTGCTTCAACGCGCAAGACTGCCGGTTGCAGCGCCCGATCTTGGCATTGCAAGGTATCTGGAATACATGGGGCATGACAAGAAAGTGGAAGGGGGCAAGCTGCGCTTCGTGTTGCTAAAAGAGCTGGGCCGTGCGGAGCTGGTGGGCGATGTTCCCAGGAGCTTGCTTGAAAGTACGCTTGCGGAGTGCGTCGAAAAATCATGACCGAGCTTGCAAGCTATGCGGTCTGCAAGACCAATTCGCGCGGGAGAAGATTTTCCGAGGCGGCACCCGATGGGCGCAGCGAGTTTCAGCGCGACCGAGATCGCATCATCCATTCCGGCGCATTCAGGCGTCTGGAATATAAGACGCAGGTTTTCGTAAACCACGAAGGGGATCTCTTCAGAACGCGCCTGACCCACAGCATCGAGGTTGCACAGATCGCCCGCTCGATAGCGCGCCATTTGCATCTCAACGAGGATCTGGCCGAGGCGATCTCACTCGCCCACGATCTTGGACATACCCCATTCGGGCATGCGGGGCAGGATGCGCTCAATGAATGCATGAAGGATTACGGCGGCTTCGAGCACAATTTGCAGTCCGTCCGTGTGGTGGATGCGCTGGAGGAGCGCTATGCCGATTTCGACGGTCTAAACCTGTGCTTCGAGACGCGTGAAGGCATCTTGAAGCATTGCCGGGTCGAAAAGGCGGTGGAGATGGGTGAGCTCGGCGAGCGCTTCATCCATGATCGTCGCCCGTCTTTGGAGGCGCAAATCGCTAATCTGGCCGATGAGATCGCCTACAACAATCACGATGTGGACGACGGCCTGCGCTCGGGATTGATCACGCTGGAGCAGATGGCTGAGGTGCCGCTGGTGGCAGGACATCTCAACAAGGTGCGTGAGGCCTATCCCGATCTTGCGGGAAGACGCGTGGTGCACGAGATGGTGCGGCGCATGATCAATACGCTGGTGACCGATCTGATACGCCAGAGTGCGGCCAACACAAGGGAGCAGGGCGTGCAGACGCTGGATGACGTGCGTCAGGCCCCGGTGCTGATTGCATTTGGCGACGAGTTGAACCGCGAGCAGCGCGAGCTCAAGAAATTCCTGCATGGCCATCTGTACAGGCATTACCGCGTGATGCGCATGAGTGCGAAGGCGCAGCGCATCGTGCGCGACCTGTTCGACGTGTTCATGAAGGATCCGCGATTGCTGCCTACCCAGTTTCAGGCGAGTGCGGGCGAGTCGGAAATGAGCAGGGCCAGGGTGGTTGCCGATTACATCGCGGGCATGACCGATCGCTATGCGATCCGGGAACACAGGAGAATTTTCTCGGTGGAAGAGGACCCGGTCTGAAGGCTGCGCGCTCGGCTAGGCGCAACAAGCAGTGCAAGAATTGCTGCTTAAATTTCGCATTAGGTGTAAAGTCGCGCCCCATTCTGGACTAGACAAGATAATCGGGATGTGAAATGAGCGAAATCAAGCAAAAGCTGCCCACACTGGTGCTGGGCGCAATCGGCGTGGTATTCGGCGACATCGGCACGAGTCCCCTTTACGCGCTGCAGACCACGTTTACCGGATCGGCGCCGTTGCCGGTTGTCGAGGCCAACGTCCTGGGCGTGCTGTCCCTGATGTTCTGGACCATCATGTTGCTGGTGTCATTGAAGTATGTGAGCATCATCATGCGCGCAGACAACCACGGCGAGGGAGGGTCGCTTGCGTTGCTTTCCATGGTCAGCGAACTGACCTCGAAGAGCCCGAAGACCAAATGGTTCATCACATCAATAGGGGTATTCGCGGCAGCGCTGTTTTTTGGCGACGGCATGATCACGCCTGCCATTTCGGTGCTTTCAGCAGTCGAAGGACTGGATCTGGTTTCGCACCAGTTCAAGGCTTACATCTTGCCGATCACCTTTGTCGTGCTGACCGGATTGTTTGCGATACAAAAGCGCGGCACCGCGACGGTCGGCATGGCGTTCGGGCCCATCATGATCCTCTGGTTTGTCTGTCTGGCTATTTTCGGATTGCAATCCATCATAAGAAGTCCGCAGGTGTTGTGGGCGCTCAATCCTGGCTATGCCTATCATTTCATGGCGGCGGATCCCTGGCTGGCATTCCTGGCATTGGGTTCTGTCGTGCTTGCAATCACCGGAGGCGAAGCGCTGTATGCAGACATGGGGCATTTCGGCAAATATCCGATACGTCTTGCATGGTTCGGCTTCGTGTTGCCGGCGCTGGTGCTCAATTATTTCGGACAGGGTGCGCTCTTGTTGCATAACCCCAAGGCGATCGAGAATTCATTCTATCTTCTCGCACCTGCCTGGGCGCTGGTGCCCATGGTGCTGCTCGCTACGGCCGCCACGGTGATCGCATCTCAGGCCGTGATCTCAGGTGCATATTCACTGGCGAACCAGTCCGTGCAGATGGGCTTCATGCCGCGCATCGAGGTTCGCCAGACTTCAGACAAGGCGCAAGGGCAGATCTATGTGCCGTTCACCAACTGGGTGCTTTATGTTGCGGTCATCTATCTGGTCTTCACCTTCCAGAGCTCGAGCAACCTGGCTGCGGCCTATGGCATCGCGGTGACCGGCACGATGACGATCACCACGGTCCTGATCACCTTCGTGATGGTGCTGTACTGGCGCTGGCCGCTCCTGTTGATCATCCCGCTGATCGCGGTGCTGTTCACCGCAGACATGACCTTCTTTGCCGCGAATGCGATGAAGATACCCCAGGGAGGATGGTTTCCGCTGGGGATCGCGGTGCTCTCATTCACCGTGCTGACCACTTGGAAACGCGGAAGAAAATTGCTGTTCGAAGAGATCGCACGCCAGTCCGTGCCGATGCGGGTGATACTGGATGATGCGGAAAATTTCAGCCGGGTGGAAGGAACAGCGGTGTTCCTGACCAATGTGGGGGAGGGCGCGCCTTCTGCGCTGCTGCACAACATCAAGCACAACAAGGTGCTGCATGAGCGCAACATTCTGCTCACCGTGATCGTCGAAGACAAGCCTTATGTCACTCAGGGGAACCGCTTGCTGATCGATGACATGGGAAAGGGTTTTTATCGGGTGAGGATCTTCTATGGTTTCATGGACAGGCCGGACTTGCCCGAGGCGCTGAATTCCTGCGCGGCATTGGGATTGCCCTTCGACATGATGAGCACATCGTTTTTCATCTCGCGCGCGATGATCGTGTCCTCTGCGAATCCAGGCATGGTGAAATGGCGCGAAAGGCTATTCCTTGCATTGTCCAAGAACGCGATGAATGCAGCGGACTTCTTCAAGATTCCGACCAACCGGGTGATCGAGATGGGCACGCGCATCGAGATCTGAAGGCAGTTTAAAACTCGAGCCGAGACTGGTGGGCTGGATCGTCGGTCTCTACATGGAACAACTTTACTGCATTGCGCCCGCTGCGTTTGGCATCATACATCGCAAGATCGGCATGCTTTAACAGCGTATTCTCATCGCTGCCGTGTTCCGGATACAGCGCAATCCCGACGCTGCATGAAATATGCAGGTTTTTGGAAAGTACAAATGGCTGCTTGAGCGACTGGCGTATCTTTTCGGCCACGATCAAAGCTTGCTGTTGCGACTCGACGATGGGCAGCAGCACGATGAACTCGTCTCCGCCGACGCGCGATACGGTATCCGACCCGCGTATGCAGTTCTGTATGCGCTTTGCAGCCTCGGTCAGAATCAGATCGCCTATCGCATGCCCATAGGTGTCGTTGATCGGCTTGAATTCATCTAGGTCGATGAACATCAGCGCCACATGCGACTTGTCGCGCTTTGCCGCAACGAGCGACTGAGTCAGCCTGTCGCTCAAAAGCTGCCTGTTCGGCAACCCGGTCAGCGCGTCATGTGAGGCGAGCTTGATCAGCGCTTCGTTGGCAGCGCGCAGCTGCCTTGTGCGCTCTTCGATCTTGTCTTCCAGCGTGGCATTGATCTCGTTGATCTGTTCGATTTTCTGTTTGATCGCCTGGTTCATCGCGATAAAGCTTCCGGTCAGCTCTCCCAGTTCATCGTTTCGATTTGTGAGATCGAATTTTTCATGCAGTGTCTGTTTGCCGCTTGCGACATCCCGGAACATCCGGCTCAATGTTCTCAAGGGGCGTGAAATGGAATCGGCCAGATACCAGGCGAATGGGGCCATGATCAGCAGGCAGACTGCTGCGATCCATATCAGAACGCGCACCATTTCCCGGATATTCTGATGCACGGCCGCGTCGGATTGCAGCGCAGCGATCGTGCCCACCAGACGGGAATCCGTGTAAAGCGGAATCAGTATCTGGAAAAAATTCTCGCCTGCGATGCGGGTCTGGTTGAAGGCGGGTGTATTTCCCGCGCGGGTTCCTTGCCAGTCCGGATTGCGGTAGGCGGGCATGCTGCCGCTGCTGTAGCCTTGGGGAGTGAAGAGGTTGATCCTGATGTCGGTCAGCCGCATAAGGTAATCTGCGAAATCCCGATCGAGAGACTGGGCGACCACCACCGTTGCGAGCTGGCGGGTCTCGGGCTTTCCCGTGGTGGGATCAAACATCTCCCCCAAGATGGGAGCGCGGCTTTCGATCGATAGCGCGTTGCCGACGATTGCATACTGGGCGCTGTCCTGCCACGTTCCAGCAAGCTTTGAATCGATTCCGGAAATGCTGCTTGCAGGTTGCAGATTCTGTTTGCTAAATTCCAAGCCTTCCTTGAGCCTTGCGACCTGGAACGCAAGGTCTGGGCCGTGTTCTGCAAAGCCCACAAGATGAGTGTCGAACGAGGAGAAAGCAATCAGCCTGCCCTGTGCATCATAAATTGCAACCTGGGATAGCTTTGCAACCTTGCCCATCTTGTAGAGATCCATGACCAGTTGCTGGTAGGTATTGAACAGGATATCGCGGTCCACCTCGGTATGCGCATATTGTCCGAGATACCAGATGGTCGAGCCCAGGTTCTTCTGGCTTGCCATCTGCCGCGATACATTCAGCAGCATGGTCTTGCGCTCATTCAGGTTGTCGGTGATGATTCTCGATGCCTTGTTGAGCAGCGCGTTTGACTGGTTATGGTACTGCCTGCTGATGACCACGGATACGGCCAGCATCGAAGTCAGCAGCATCACCAGGCTGATGAAAAAAGCGCCCAACAGCAGCTTGTATTTGAGGCGCAGGGATTTCATTACGGACTGGCGCGCGCTGATTCCTTGCGCGGATCGTAGGAGAGCAGGGGGTCGTATTTGGCAGGCGCGATGGAACTAGAAAAATCGTATTGGTCGTAGTTGCGTTGATCCAGCAGGCCGAGCTTGACCAGGAGGGTGTGCGGCGGCTTGGGGTTTCTGCGTTCCAGATAGCCCACCGCGACATTGGTGACGACGCGCGCCTGGCTGACCGCCTTGGTATCCACAGAGGCCGCGATGTCGCCTCGGCGGACGAGTTCGGCGATTTCCCGCGTCAGATCATAGGCAACTATCCTGATCCTGCCCTTGAGCCCCGCCATTTTTACCGGCAATACTGCGGCGGGCGCGCAGCCTGTGCAGCCAAGAATGTAGTCGAGTTTTTTTCCATGCCGGCCGATCAATTGTGCAGCCAGTTGGGTTTGTCCGACCAGATCGCTGTCGCCGTACAGGATGCTTGCGATGTTGACATTGATGGGCGCGGTGCGCGCGGCTACACGTGTGCCCTCGACCTCGCCTTTGACCCAGCCCGCGTCGAGAGGGCCTGGCAGGAGTGCGACATTGATGGATTTCAGCCCGCGCCTTTGCGCATCCCGGATCACCCATTGCATGGCCGTGCTTCCCATGCCCTTCAGCGAGGAGGTCACCTTGCTGTTCAGATCGTCACTGGTGCTGTCGTTGGCGAGCTCGAAAACCGGGATGCCATGCGCGCGGGCCCGGGCTATCGAGACATTGTCACCGGTCTGGCTGATGGGTGAAATGACGATCGCATCATATTTTGCTGCGATCGCCTCGTCCATTGCGCGCAGTTGGCCGATCAGATCGTCATATCCGTCAGCAGGCATGATGTCGACCGCGATCTTGAGCCTTTTGGCTTCGCTGATCACCCCAAAATCGCATCCTGTCCAGTAGGGGTCCTTGAGATGCGGGAACAAAAAGGCAATCCGCCATGGTTTGCTGGCAGGCGCTGTCATCCGGTAGGCTGCATCGAGCACATGGCCTGAGGCCAGCGCGTCGTCGGCCGAGCCTTGGGGTTTGAGTGGCGGATAGATCGCGCTGACCGGGATGGGGTCGAACGCAAACGCAATATGCGTCGCATTGAAAAGCAATGCGCATGCGATGAATTGTAAGATCTTGCCCGGCATATCGTTTCAAGTTGCTTGTTGTGCGTCGTTACCAGACATTCCGATAGCCGCGACCTATACTAACCCTATTCGACAGCGGATTCAATTGCTTCCCTGGCTTCTCGTGAAACCGATGACATGCGGTGCGAACAGGCTATAATGGCTGCGTTTCGGCATGCGGCTGAAACATCCCGGCCCGGGGGGATAACACCAATTAATCAAGGAGAAATTCATGAAGAAATTGATTGCAGTGGCTTGTTTGGGATTTTTCGTCGCAATGTCCGCGCCGGCTTTTGCAGGCGCCCAGCAGGAAAAGATGAAAGGCTGCAATATCGAAGCCAAAGGTATGAAGGGGGATGAGAGGCGCGCGTTCATGAGCAAGTGCCTGAAAAAGGACTATGTCCTGAAGTCGGGCGCTGCAGAAAAAGCGGCGGAAAAACCTGCCGGGAATGCGCCGGTGAAGCAACAGGACAAAATGAAATCCTGCAATGCGGATGCAAAAGCCAAGGCACTCAAAGGCGACGAACGCAAGGCATTCATGAAAGACTGCCTGAAAAAATAGCCCTCGCAATGGAAAAGGCGCAGTGCGCCTTTTTCGTCATCACAGCAATGCCTGTATCCTCTGATTTGCTCCCTGCAGCTTTTTGAAGAGCGCGATCATGAGCGCCTTGTCCATATACTCCTTGACCTTGGCATCGCGGCGCAGGATTTCAATGCTGGTTCTGTCGAGCTCGGCTACCACCACCTGTTCATCGGCGATGACGGTTGCGCTGCGCGAGATGCTCTGGTTGTTGAAGAACGTGCCTTCTCCTATGCATTCGCCATAGCTGATCTTGCCGACCCGTTTTTCGTTGCAGTAAACTGTGGTCGTGCCGAGCAGCACTACATAGAAGGTGTTGGTAGAGTCCCCCTCCCGGGTGAGCTTCTCGCACGCGGCAAATGTGCGGATTTGGGTCAGCCTGGAGATCGTTTTTAGGTATTCGTTCGGTATGGGGTCGAAGAAGGAACATTTGCGCAGCTCGGAGTAGCGACTGGTCGTGTCTCCGAGATGTCTGATGAAACTGGCCAGGCTGATTTCAATGTCGTCGATCTCGCTCATGGATACCGCCCTTTGCATAGTTTGCTGATCTGCATAGCGCGAATCTTATCACAAGCTGGGCAGTATGTCTGGTTTCGCAAACGGTTTACGTGGCTTTGATTTTGAATATCAGTTCCGGTTTGTTGAGGGCTGTCTAATCCGCTATAATGCACG
>VFSW01009844.1_pt1 | contig 13615 bp, 3 predicted proteins | sample 5358111 | NCBI WGS metagenome assembly VFSW01 (sample SAMN11554181, study PRJNA540505) | mine drainage metagenome | isolation source: sediment from site ElyBrook_90M | place: USA: Ely Copper Mine, Vershire, VT | collected 2017 | reverse complement strand
TCGGCAAGGAAGTTTATGCAGAGATGGTGAAAAAAATAGACAAAAAGAGGCTGGCACGCTATTTGGGGCATTACAGTGGCATCGTAAAGAAGCAAATAGACACCCTGTTAAAGACAGGGACGCGATAGCCAGCGGTGTAAGTGGAGTTCAGCATCTCCTTCTGCCCCTGGCCATCGGCAAAGCTGGTCTACAACACCATAGGCTTCATTTCAGACGGATGAATCTAGTATCTCTCATTATATTTATATTGAGTAATAATTGGCGTTATTGCTCGATACAATAAGCAGCGCAGGAAGATATAAATATTACCTAGGTAACAATATATTGTACCTTAGGTAATTGCATGCCCGAACCATTAATAAATAGGCTCAAGAGATCGGAGTTCGTCACCCTAGCGGAGCTGCAGGACAGGTTTATAGAGATGTTGTACTCTTTCGACAATGAATTTGTGATGCACGGCGGAACTGCGATATGGAGATGCTACAGTGGTAACAGGTTCTCTTACGATATAGACGGATATATAGTATCTGCACGGGAAGAAAAGCTCCTCAATGAGGAGCTTACATGGAAGATAGCAGGCGCCGGGATGGAACTGAAAAGCATACGTTATATAAGCGGCTCGATTTTTGCGACGGTGGCTGACCAAGAAGCCGAATTGAAGCTGGAGTTCATACGTACAAGAAAACAGATAAGCTCAATAAGTGTGCCGTATGAAAAGTTGTGGGGCGACTATTTGACCGTGCGGACTCTCAGCCCTGAAAACTTCATTCTGGAAAAAATCCGCGCGTATGAAGGCAGAAGGTACACGCGTGACCTATACGACATATACCAACTGGTCGGTAGGATAGGAAAGAGCCAAAAACTGACCAAAAAACTCAGGACTTTCATGGATGAGATAGAGCCTCCGCTATCTGATAAGGGAGGCATTGAAGGTGTCGTACTCACAGGGATAACGCCATCATTCGACGACATCGTGAGAAATATCAGGGGCAGCATTGGTGGTAGATGAAAATGAAGTACATTGGGGACGTAAGAAAGCAGTTCAACAGCCCGCGCTTCCCGGTTTTCAGGGCATCAGAGCTGAGAACGATTGGGATAGGAAAAGATTATGTTAAGCGATTGGCTCACCTGCTTATTGCAAAAGGGGAAATAATAAGGATAACCAGGGGAATATACACCTTTCATGACAACGCCTATGTCGTTGGATTTGCTTTCTCACCTTTCTATTACGGGTTGGAAGACGCACTGAGGATCAGGGGCCTGTCTGAGCAGGGCACAAACCCTCTGGTCGTGACAACAAGGAATGTAAGGGGAGGCTTAAGGAAATTTGGGGAGAGTAATTATGTTATCTACAAGATAGAAAAAGAGTATTTTTTTGGTTACAACATGGAGAAACGCGATGGTTTCTGGGTCCCAGTCTCGGATCTTGAAAAGACAGTAATAGACATGCTCTATTTCCAGGGAGGCATAAGGGACGAACTCTGGCCGGGGATACTGGAAAGGCTCGACAGGAAGAGGATCAGGGAGTACCTCAAGAGATACGATGCGAAGTTCGGGAAGAGGGTGCTCGATGAGATCAGGGCGGGCGGCGCACTAAAACGTGATACCTGGTATGCGGCTAATTTACGAAAAAGAAAGAGAAAATGAAAATAAGGGAAAATAGGATAGTCAGCGTTTTCTCCTGCTGCCCTTGCCCTTCTTCCTTGTGGCCAACAATCCTGCCAGTATTATCAATGCAAGCAGTCCCAATCCTATAGGCAGCTCGAACTGGGTGTAGTATGCCCCATTGCTGTTGACTCCTGCCCCGGAGCTTGAGCTGTTCGTAATCGTCCTAGTGGTAGACTGCCTTACTGTCGTAGTGACAACAGTCGTATTGCTGCCCGGTGTCACTGTGTTTGACGGCGGCAGGTTTACAGGCGGGGTCTGTTTCTTCGGTGGGTTGGTGACGCATATGTCCACCGTCACCGTCTTTGCAATAGGTATGTACGATAGATTCATCAGCTCGATCGTGTAATTGAATCCGTTGCTTGTCCCGAGGCTGACACTCCTGTCAAGGAGCAATGTGTAATTGGCGTTGTTCACGGTCACTCCAGTGCTGTTCGGCGTTATGAAGTTGTCGGTTACATGGAATGTCGTGTTGTACAGCTTGAAGTATTCCTGGTTCTTCGCAGAGAAGTTGCTTATCTGCGTGCAAGAGCCGCCGTTTACGGACGATACGGTTGGCACGAAGTTGCCTCCACCGCCACCACTTCCGCCTCCGCCACTCCCACCGCCGCCTCCTCCGCCTCCGCCAGAACCTGTTGGGGTTGAGACAGGGGCGCTTAGGGTTATGCTTATTGCGTTGGATGTTGCAATGACTGACTGGGAGTCGGCCACCTGCAGCTCAAAGCCGTATGTGCCTGCTGCCGTTGACGATGACGTCGTAAATGTGCAAAGCGCCACAGTATTGAATGATGCGGAGTTCCCTGCGCCGCAGTCTGTTGCACTTGAATAGGATGTTGCCCCTGGGGCCTCTTCGAGCCATTGGTATGAATATGGATATGTGCCTCCTGATGCACCGATATCGTTGATCGTTGTTGACTGTCCCTGTGTTATGCTTGCCGATGCCGACGTTGGCGCTGCGATGCTCAACGGTGTAGGGGTTGACGTGCCAGGCGGGTCTATGGTTGATATACCAAGCACGGACTGCCCCGTGTTGTCTGCTATGTTGACCTTCACTGTGTAGACGCCATTGCTGCTTATGAGTATGTTGCAGGCATTGCTTGTGCTGAATGAATTTGTCGTGACGCAGCCCTGCACAATATTGTTGCCTGTTGACGGTGAATATGACCAGTCGTACGAGTATGGGGCCGATCCTCCCACTATGTTCGCGGTGAACATTACCGTTGTCCCGGCAGATACCGTTATGTTCGGAGGTGTGACTGACACTAGCAACGGGTTGGTGCTGACAGCAAAGGAGTTGCCGGCATCGGACACGATGGTCGGAAGCGCCCCCGGAGTTACACCGACGTCAGTTACGAATACGTTGACCGCATAGTTGCCCGGCAATACTGGATAGAGCGAACACATGTTGTCGTTTGCCGGATATGATGTGCATCCCTTCAGCGGGAACGCTATGAATCCTGAGTATCTCCAGTTGTAATTGAAGTCGCCTGTTCCGCCCGTGACGTTTGCGGTTGCATTGTCCAACTGACCAACATCAATTCCTGGCTTGAGCATTATGAGCTTGGTTGCCGGGTTTGACAGAACGGTTATCGGAACATCCGGGGAGTTCGCCACAACAGGGGGCACGGCCGTCGGAGGTAGTGGCGTCCCTGTATCGTGGACTTGCGCGTAATAGATGAAATTGCCCATATTGGCTGCATTGAATGTGTATGTGGATGATGTTGCGCCAGGGATGTTTGATGGTGTTCCAGAAGTGTCATTGACCCATTGGTATGCAAACGATCCTGTTCCGTAAAGGACATTGGCTGCAAGCTGTATGTGCTGATCCTGATCTATGAGCACTGGCGATGGCGATACGGATACCACCGGAGCATTGTATATTGTCACTGCAGCATTATTGGACATGGCCTGCTCGGGCGTCGGAGTTGCGCCGCTTGTCAGGCCTGTGTCCGTTATCTGCGCAGTGTAGATGTAATTGCCGAGCGAGTTTGCGAATATGCTTAACGTGCTTGAGGTGGCCCCTGGCATTGCAACCGGCGTATTGCTCGTGTCGTTGTACCATTGGTATGTGAATGATCCGGATCCTCCAGACGTTGTTGATGTGAGCGTCATTGTCTGGCCGATATCGACGGACGATGACGATGGATTTATTGCCACCGATGGTGCTGGATCCACTGTTACTTTGGCGTTTGACGACTGTACGGTTATGGTTGGAAGTGCACTTGCTGAAGTTCCAGCATCTGTTGCGCTGACGTAATATACAAAGTTGCCAGTGTTAACTCCATTGAATGTGAATGTATTTGACGTTGCGCCTGGAATGTTGGATGGCGTTCCTGATGTGTCGTTGACCCACTGGTATGTGAATGTTCCCGTGCCGCCGGACGCAAAGGCTGTGAGCTTTATGGTCTGTCCATGGTCTATGAGCGAGTTCTGCGGCGTTATTGACACCTGTGGTACTGTATCCACAGTTATAAGGCTTGGAGATGATGTTTCTGACTGTGTCGGTGTCGGATAAAGTTCGATCACAGATGGGACAGTCCCAGGAACGACCAGGTTGCTTGTCACTCCGTTCGCAGTGAGGGCGAATGTCGCCGATGAGCTGAGCGGCAGGGGCTCCTGTGTGAGGGTGTTGCCAGAGCTCGGGAACGGCGTGCTGAAGTATGATGCCGGCTGTGTGCAAGATGGATAGCACTTGTTTTCCATCAGGTTGATGTTGAAACCGACGAGCCATGCATTGGTGTTTGTATCAAACACCGCATCCGGGAACTGTGCAAGCACTGTGCTTGCGTCGCTCTGCGGCAGATTCACATAAATCCATTCCGCCAGCGTGCCATTGACAAAGTTTGCCTGGGAGGGTGTATTGCCTCCGAAGTTGAGCACAGCCTTCTGATAGAATGTCTGCGGCAGGCCGTTTACTGTCAATGCTATTGCCACGGGCTGCTGTATCCATGCACTTCCATTGTTATAGAATTCCAATGATGTCCCTGACAGGAAATTCGTCGCTACCATTACATTGCCTTTCACTGAAATAGTGCCAAGATCGACAGATCCTCCAAGGTTTGAATAACCGTTTGGTATAGTTGCACATATTCCTGTGCCCGGGACAGGCTGGTTGTAGCATCCTTCAGGAGTGGCAGACCATGTGCCGAATGGAGCTGCCGGCGCATAGTATTCATTCGCTGCGGTCCATAAGAAGTCATTGTCATATGATGAAAGCGCAAAGCTCGTCGATGGGGTTGGGCTTGATAGCGTGCCTATATCAGTTGCGGTAACGGTAACGTGATCTATGGAGCTCGCGAGCGTTGATGCATTGCCATAGAATGTAACCGTATTGGAGTCGGTGCCGAAATTGTTTCCGTTCAGCTGCCACTGGTATGAATAGTTGCCCGTGCCGCCATTCTCATTTGCCGCCAGGTTTATGTACTGCGTATTGTCTATCGTCGCGCTTGAAGGCGTTATCGTAAGTGTTCCAAGGGCCGATTCCACGGTAACCGATGCATCTGACGATGTCGCCGTTATGGCTGGGGTTGACCCTAAGGTTGTTCCAGCATCTGTCACTTTTACATAATAGGCGAATGTGCCCGTTGCGCCGCCATTGACAACATATGTATTGGATGTTGCACCGGCGATTGCAGTGGAATTCGTATCGCTGTACCACTGGTATGAGTATGAGCCGGTGCCTCCGCTTGGATTTGCTGTAAGCGTTATGCTCTGCCCATGATCCATTGCTGTCGATAACGGGGTTACCGAGACTGATGGCGCCGTATCGACTGCGAGCCTGACATTGGTTGATTGGGCAGTGGCATTCGGATTCACTCCTCCCTCTGGGCCGCTCGTGCCGGTGTCATTGATCACAACATAATACAGGAAGTTGCCTGTTTTCGCGCCCTTGACTGTTAGGGTGTTGCTTACGGCTCCGCTCACCGCAATGCCGGTTCCTGAAGTATCATTGAACCATTGATAATTGTAAGATCCGGTGCCTCCCGATGGGCTGGCCGTGAATGTTATGCTTTGGCCCTTGTCTACCACTGCCGGAGACGGCGAGACCAAAACGCTGGGCGCTGAATCTATCGTAATACTTTCGATGTTTGCCACATTGCTCACAGTGGCCGGGCTTACGGCGTTTGATGATATAGGATCGCCTGCGTTGTATGAATGGCTTCCCCTTATGAGGGATGGATCTGATACCCCGGTGCCGAAGTCCGTTATTTCAACCTTGAGATTGTATGTGCCTGCCTGTATTGGCGTGACAGTGCTTGACGATACTGCGCCGGGGGCGAATACGTATGCTGCCATTGATGTTCCTCCATTACTTGAAAGGACATCGTTTACGGTGTAGCTTCCGGCATTCTGAGATTGGCACACTGCAATGAATGCGGTCTCATATGTGTCTGCGCCGTTGACGAACTCCACAGGTGTGCAACCGGTCGGCACTGTGACGCTTGTGCAATTGTACCATCCGCACGCCACCGCTATGACGGTGAACGAGCTGTTGGATGCGACATTGTAATTGAGGGCGCCGCTGATTGCATTGTTCGTCCCGCTGTTTGACTGGGTGAGCGTGTAGCTGCCGCTGCCGAACCCGCTGTTAAGGTTTATCCCTATTCCAGCCACGGCAAGGTCTGAATAGTGTGATGAAGCAGTACATGTGCTACCTGACTGGTGGCCGACAGATGAAACAGGATAGCTTGGCGTGGAATACGAGCCTGTGAACTGATCACTCGAGTCAACGCTCCAGCTCTGGCTTGTCAGTGCGCCATTCCCATCACCGCCCGCGCATATGTAAAGGCTTGCGCCGCCGCTTAGCGGTACATTCACGGTCGCATGCGTTTCATATGATGCTGAATTATTTACGCTTCCCCCGAAGTTTCCTGCCAGCGTGGTTAGCAGGCATTCTGGGGATGTCGGGGCGCCACAGTTGGCCGCCGGCGTGAACGATGATGCACCGGGAGCTTCCTCAAGCCAATTGAACGAGAACAATCCTGTGCCACCGTTTGTCGTCGAATTTATCATCACCGACTGGCCTAAATCCATTAATACGCTGTTTGATGGTATCGTTACTGACGGAGATACGTATATCCTTACCTTCGCTATATTTGAGCTCACGGTGATCGTAGGCATGGCTCCGGAAGCTGTTCCTGTATCTGTAGCTAGAACATAATACTTGAAACGTCCGTGTGCAACGCCGAGAAGCGCGAATGTGTTTGATGTTGCGCCTGGAATGTTGGATGGCGTTCCTGATGTGTCGTTGACCCACTGGTATGTGAACAGCGGGCCTGTGCCTCCCATCACCGCTGCCGTGAACGTAACGCTTTGCGTCTGGTCTATCGTAACAGTATTCGGAGTGATGGTCACAACAGGCGCCGGATTGACTGTAATCTGGTCTGTTGCCGATTCAGTCGTGACCGGCGTGCTTGAAGAGTCGGTGACCGCATAGCAGTAATATGTATTTGACGATGGCGATGCCGTATACGTATTTGATGTTGCGCCGCTTATCGTAGCGTCAGAGGCACATGTTGCGGACGGGCCTGCATACCACTGGTATGAGTACTCACCTGCGCCGCCGCTTGGATTTGCCGTTAGCAATATGCTCTGGCCGCTGTCTATTATTGGCGATGGCGGAGTGATAGCGCCTGCGGAGAGCGCTGTGTTGACAATTATTGTGTTTGATGTGGAGTTGAACACGTACGATGGCGATGTTGTGCCGGTGTCAGTTGCCACTGCATTAAATACAAGTGATCCTGTCGATACAGGCTGGTATACAAAGCTCACAGAGCCTCCGCCGATCGGGACGGTCTTTGTGCCAACCACGCCGACTCCTTGCAATACGAGATTCACTGTGAATGGGCCCACTCCCGCATTTGTCACGGTGGCGGTGTATATGACATTCTGCCCAAGGTCAATCGGTGTGTTTGTCGTGGCCAGAGTTATTGCAGGAGTCGTAAACAGGTTGAGGAATGCCGTGCCTGAAGGCTTTGGCTCGGGGTATGTTGCAAGCTTGCTTGTTCCTATGTCATTTATTGATATGCTGAGCTTCTGCCCTGGGCCCGCGCTTGGCGCAGGGAATATGCTTGTATTGAACATGTAGTTCGCTGCGGTCTGCCCCGGCACGGTTATGCCGCCGAATGCCCACTGATACGTGAACGATCCTGTTCCGCCGATTACGTTGGATGCAAAGTTGAACGCCTGCGCAAGGTCAAGGTTTGCCGTTGGAGGGACAATGCTCACGACCGGCGCTGGATTTACTGTAACCGGTGCGCTTGTGCCTGTGAAAGTGAATGTGTTCGATACAAGGGGATCGTTTGCCTCGGTGTCGACAACCGTGGCTGTGAACGTGAATGCGCAGTTGCTCACTGAAGAAGACGAATAATTGAGGGTGTTAAACACGAATGAGTTCTTTGTGGATGCAATTGAAGGCGCTGGGCATGTACCTGAGACTGTGTTCGCCGTCCATGAGTATGTGAATGGCCCTATTCCCTGGGTCACTGTCGAGTTTATCGGAATCTGCTGGTCGTAGTCTATCGCCTGCGATGACGAAGGCAATACTGTCACAGTTGGCGGCAGATATGTCCTTATGTCGCCATTCACGGTGTATATGTTTGTGATTGTATTGTACACTTCCGTAAAGACCTGTCCTGTTGGCGGGTACGGATTGTATGTGTATGTGTAGTTCAGGTACCATATGTATGTGCTTGGACCCGCCGAACCTGAAGGCCCTGTGTAATGTGATGCACCTATGGGCGTGAAATACATGTTAAGGAAGTGGCGGTCCGATGATACCGCAGTGCCGTTCGTGCCGTTGTACAGGTTGCCTATTGTTGCGCCGTCATCAAAGGTTCCTATGGACCCTGATACCGGGTTGCCTCCTGGCGTAAACGTGCCATTGAAATTCAGTATCATGTTGCCGTCCAGTGTCGCTACCCCGTTGTTCGGCTCGCTTATGCTGTTGATGCCTGGGCTGCCGACGCCGGCATATGTGCCAGCTGTGCCGCTGTCCTTATAGTACAATATGAAGCTTGTTAACCCTGTCTGGTATGCGGTTATGTCTCTTGTAAATGTATCAAGCGCCCAATAGTTATTGTATCCATAATCTGGACTGTTTGCCACGTTGGCGCTGACCGATAGCACTTTTCTCGGTGTTACAAACATCGGCGATACTGTTACCACAACGTTGGATGAGTTAACCGAAACTGGTGTGGATGCGCTGTCAGTCGCCTGCAGCTTGAATATGTAATTTCCTGCCTGCGTTAAGCCCAGCGTGTTGAATACATATGAGAGCGATGTCGCGCCGGATATCGGGGTAAACGATGCTGTTCCGTTCGCCTCTTCGAACCACTGGTATGAATATGATGGGGTTCCGCCAGATGCGCCAGTGTCCGTCAATGTGGAATCCTGCCCTATCAATACGGATGAATTGCTCGCTGCTGGTGCCGCTATTGTCAGCGCTGGATTGATGAGAATGTTTACGGGCAGCGAGTTAGCTTCTGGACGTAGCGCGGCGCTGTCTGTGATCCTGAGCATGAACTGATAGGTACCAACGCTGTTCGCCGGAGAAGTGGCGTTCGAATTTACTCCGCAGGTTTCTGATATGCCGCCTGACACACTATCGGCCGCAGATGTACAGTGTGAAGTATAAAGATCCAGGAACCTGAATTGTCCGCCGTCGCTTGAATACCACCATTGGTACGAATACGGTGAAGTGCCGGTGGTTGGAATAATGTCAGACGCGTACAAAGACTGGCCGAAATCGATTACTGGTGTGTTTGTAGTTGTGGGGCTCAACACCATAGCGGAGTTTAGGTTTACTGTCAACTGCGGGGTTGCATTTACAGTTACCGGATTGGTTGCTCCGTCTGACTCGCTCAGCACAAATGTGTATGGGCCGATTGGGTTGGAAGTTGTTGTCAGGAAGTTGCATGTGGTTGACTGTGCCGATGCACCGCATAATGTGTTGGCGTCTGTTGCCGAATATGCGCCGCCATTATAAGATGCAAGCCATTGGTATGAATATGGTGGGGTTCCTCCTGATGGAGCGGTACCTGTGAGTATAGCGCCCTCATTCTGGTCAATCGTGATGCTTGTTTTGCTTGATGATACTATGCAAGTTGGCAGAGATGTGCAGCCAGGAGGTGTCACACCGGTTATGCTTTCTGTTCCATGGCTCAATTTAGGATTGACTGTAATAGGCAGGCTTGCGGAGTTGAACATATAGTTCGGGCTTGTTCCGGTGTCGTTTGCAACAGCTTCAAAATTGACAGGGCTGCCTGTCGACAACGGTGCATACGAGAATGTGTATGAGCCGCCATTCGAAAGGCTCTGGCTTCCAAGCGATCCTGGAGATCCTACTATGACAAGGTTTGTTGTGAACGGGCCCACGCCTCCGTTTGCTGATATCTGGGCGGTGAACAGTCCTGTCTGCCCTACATCCATTATCGTGTTCGGGCTTGTGAGCGTCACGGTAGGGTCGGAATAAACAGTAACGTTCGCTCCCGCGGAAGTTGTGACTGGCTGTGGATTCGCGGACGGGGTTGTGCCCGTATCGGAAAGATCAACTGTCACATCATGCTTTCCGAGCGCGAATGAGCCCGACAGGAATGTGAAACTCTTTGATGTCTGGCCGACCTGCGCAGCCCCGTCAACCGACCACTGTAATGAATACGGATTTGGAGATGGCGGTGTTGTGGTCCATGCCCCTGCGGAGCCTCCAAGCACATTAGCAAGGAAGGATGCGCCCTGGCCCATGTCTATCTTTGTGGACGAAGGATGGACATTTACTGATAGCGAATTCACCGTTACAGGTATAGTATTGGATGCCGTGTATGGCGTGCTTACGCCCGTGTCCGTTCCGGTGACCGTTATCGGTGTGGTGGACGGATTTGGAGTGTAGATCGTGCATGTAGTCACATTTGTTTGGGTTCCGGCGCTGGCGCAATTGTTCAGTATATGGAGGCTTGGTGGGACACTCCATGAATAATCCAACACGCAGACGCTGTTGCTCGGGTTTACGCCGCAGAATCCCCCATGCTCGGATACAGTGAATGTTATTGTCTGCCCTATGTCAAGCAGTGCGTTCTGTGGCGTCGCTGTCACATAATACTGCGGATAAACTATGACATTTGCGCCTGTGCTGTTAACCGTGTTCGGAGTCGACGCGCTGTCACTGACTACAACATTGTAGGTGAATATTTTGCCTCCCTCACCCGTATACTTTGTAGGCCCAGGGAGCGTGCAGCTTTCCGTGACTGAATTGGTTGTAACTCCTGTACAACTATCCTGAATGGGCGAGTGCCCGTTTGTTAGATTATAGAATGTATAAGTGTATGGTGGCGTCCCTCCGGATACCGTGGCGGTAAGCGTCTCGTATTGGCCGGAATCCGTTACGGAGTTTGAGACAGTGAAGCTTATGAGAAGCAGCGCCGGGTTTACATTGATCGTATTTGCTGTGGAGTTGAATACATCGTATGTGGTCGTGCCCGTGTCTGTAGCTATTACATTGTAGGTGTGTGGGCCAACTGCGGTGGGAGCGAATGCGGTGAACTTGACCGAGCCTGCGCTGGCGCCGGAGATTGTCTGAACCACGCTCCCTGTTGACACATTTATAAGATTGACAGTAAACGGTCCTGTTCCGCCGCTTATCTGTGCAGTGTATACCTCCTTCTGTCCTGAATCCAGGGTTTGGTTGCTGGGTGAAATGGTTACTGTAGGCGCTTTGTTAATCTGTATGTTTGTTTCGCTGCCAGATGTAGTTGCAGGCGAGAATGCCGAATCCACAGCTTCCGCATACACACCTATGGAGCAAGGCACCGAAGAAACCGGGTTGTTGGCTAGCGTGTCGCCTCCAAAATTGAATGTATCAGTTGTTGTTGTGCTGAATAGCTGATTGAACGTACCGGCTGAGGACAGAGTACCCTGGTTGCTGTTTACAGCGCCGCCTGAGAAGCATGAAGAATCACTTCCGCCAAAGTTTACCGAATATGGCGGGGTCCCGCCTCCCACGTTGACTGACATCATTGCGCTCTGCCCTGCATCTATGGTTGTATTGGACAATACTGGCGCGCTGACCGTCAGAACCGGGTCGACTGTCACAACGTCTCCAGAAGAGCAGGCGCTCTCTGGCGCATTGGCTGACGAGTCAATAACATTATAGGCATAATAGGTCGTGGCCGTGGGGCTTGCGATGTAGGTATTTGAAGTCGCGCCAGAGATTGCGTATGTTGAAGTGCAGCTGGGAGCGGATCCCTTGTTTGAGAACCATTGGTATGTTGTATATGGCGTTGTGCCACCTGATGGGTTGGCTGTCAACGTTATGCTCTGGCCGCTGTCTATGGATGGAGATGCAGGAGTAGGGGCACCAGCGACCAGATCAGGGTTGATTGTTATGTAACTGTGTACATAGGAAGTATAGGCGCCATCTTGAGTGGCATTAGTTGCCGCAACTTCTATATTATAAGTGCCTGGACTGACGCCTCCAAGCGCCGAAAGCGAGACAGTCTGCGTGTTGGCCGTATTACAACTTGATTTCGAATAACATCCTGGCGGCAGTGGCGTAAAATTATTGGAAAGGTATGCATCCCATGTGAAGGTCGGGTTGATCAGATTTCCTGTGCTTGCAACAAGATTTATTGACTGGCTGGCGTCGATGTTTGCCGATGCCGGGGAAACAGAGATTGTTGGATTTCCTGCAGCATGCGCTGTGCCACTGGCAAGAATAAATGCGAACACCACAAGCGCAAATACCCTCGCGCTTACTAATTTATTGTCCAATTTTATGACCTCCTCTCGATTTGCCCCCGCAAACCAGATCGCTTCCAGAACGTTAGATTGATTATTCCATGAAATATTTATATCTTCCTTTTTGTCCCTTTTTATTCATTTTTATTTGCCATTCCTTTGGTACCATGTCTGCATTCAATTTCCGGGCTTCTTCCTCTTCTTTGCGAGCAGGAAGTAGGCGGCCAGCAGTATCAACAGCAGTAGCAGCGCTATCAATATCCATATAAGCCATCCGGATGATGGGTTTGCAACAACCAAAACCGCTGTCACCGACTTCGATGTCATGCCGGCCTTCAGCCCGGCGTCGGTGACGTCGACAAAGTACTTTCCTGCGCCATTTGTCCTGGATCCATTGAGCGTCAATGCGGCGCCAGTTGCCCCGCTTATCGCGACCGGAGTTCCAGACGTATCATTGTACCACTGGTATTTGTAAACGCCCGAGCCTCCATTGGCCACTGCCGTGAATGTTGCCGAGCCTGTGCTGTTTATCGTAATATTTGCTGGAGTTATCCCCACCGACAATGGCAGGTAGTTTGTTATGTTTACTGATGTAGAATTCTCGGCCGTACCCGTGGAACTGTCGGTCACGCGCACGTGGAAGCTCAGCTTCCCTGTGACGTTGCCGCCTGTGGATGTGAAATTATGATGCACCGCGCCGTTTATCACGGTGTTTGATCCGGTGAACCACTGGAATGTGAAGTTGCCCGAGCCTCCTGTAACTATGGTGTTGAACGTGACGTTTGTTCCGGTGTATGTATAGTTCCCGGTCTTTGTCACGTTTATGATGAATCCGGTAGGCGGCGCCAGTGGCACATTTGGCTTGTGGCCGCATACTTCAACCGTCACCGTGTGCATTATCGGCAGGTACGACATCTGTGTCAGTTCGGTATAGAAGTCAAATCCCTTTGCGCTGAACATGTTGTTTACGCTGTTCATTGCCAGCGTGTACGTGCCGTTGTTTATCGTGACCCCCGTGCTGTTCGGCGTTATGAAGTTGTCGGTTACATGGAATGTCACGTTGAACAACTTGAACACTTCCTGGTCCTTCTGCGAGAAGTTACCTATCACTACGCAAGAGCCTGAGTTTGCAAGGGTCGGCAGGTAGTTGCCACCTCCGCCACCACCGCCACCGCCTCCTCCTCCCCCCCCGCCACCCTTGGCCGGCGGGTTCGGGCCG
>VFSW01009843.1_pt1 | contig 13615 bp, 10 predicted proteins | sample 5358111 | NCBI WGS metagenome assembly VFSW01 (sample SAMN11554181, study PRJNA540505) | mine drainage metagenome | isolation source: sediment from site ElyBrook_90M | place: USA: Ely Copper Mine, Vershire, VT | collected 2017 | reverse complement strand
AGGCGCTTTGGAGTGCGGGAGCTTGCTCCCGCTTTGTGCGGGGCAGGGCAAGCCCGGCTCCCACAGAGCATGCGTCCGCGGTAACCAGGCGGTCAGGCGGAGCTCTTTTCAGGCTACCCAGGCACACGGCGCCGCCAACGCAGCCACCACCTGAAGCAGCGATGCGCTCCATCGACAGGCTCGCAGTACATGAGCGGGCAGCCTCCGACAATGCATTGGATTCCCCGGGCGTCACACTCCCGAACCGCCTCCTCGGAGACGCTCCCCTGGCCGAACGAACGGTGGAACCAGACACGGCTGATGCCGCGCTCATTGCACTGCCGCACCAGTTCGATGGAGACACTGGGATGCGTGGCAATCACCACACCGTCGATGGCGCCCGGGATTGAGGTCAGGTTGGGGAAACACTGCACACCCTCAACTTGTGTGGCGGTGGGATTGACGGGCACAGCCTCGTAACCGGAGTCGCGAAGCTTGCGGAAGACGGCGTTGGCCGCCTCTTTGCCGCTTCTGGAGACGCCAGCGACGGCGATGCGCTTACCGCGAAGGAAATCGGCTACGGAATCTGGAAGTGATGCCATGCGTTGCCTCCGTCTGGGGTCCAATTGCCGCATAGTATACCGCAAATGCCACGGAGATTATGTGCCACAGGCGGGCAATGGGCGGCGAAGCGTAACGCAGCGCGTATGGCGCGCCACAAAACACGGCGCCAGACGGCGCACCGGCCCGCTGGCAGCCACAACACGGTCTGTGTGTGGAGGCCCGGGCCACAGGTGAGACTGTAACACTAACCAATTTGGGGTAGTGGTGCCGTTTCGCGTCCACAGCTTATTTATTTGGGTCTTGGGGATTTGTGTGGGTGGTTGTTCTTGTCTGCAAACATGGGCGTACTGGGGCGGATGAGCAGGAATATCCTGCCGGGGTCTTTGTACGCCATTTCAGCCGGCCCACCTGGAGCGTTGAATCCGAAAAACCTCCTCGCGTGTTGTATCCCTACTTCTACTGGAAGGGGTTTCTCCCGCCATGCCAGTGTGAAAATCCGAAGTTTATACAGGACATCGCACAATGTATTGACTGCGTCATGGGAAACGTTGAACCTGCCGCCCTCCTGTTTTAGCCACTGCTGGGCAGGCATGCCTGCCCATTCAGCAGAATCGTCGGTTGCTGCAACGAAGAATATCTCATTACCACCCGGAACAATGTTGGGGCATCCGGCCCACCGTGCGTATCCCGGTGAATCCCATCCTGCTTCACTAAACATGTTCATGATTAGTTGTTCTAATTGAAATCGTTCATCATCGTCGTTCCCGCAGACCACGACAGTCACCCGCTGACCCGCAAACGGTTTAAGAGCTTTTATAAAAACGTCCTTACCGCGTTCAAGCAGTCGCCACCTTGGGCCTTGGGCAAGGATGTCCTGCTCAATGGCGTCTAATTTGCCCGATGCTCTCCCTAGGCGGAGTCTGAGCGCGTCGGCTTGGTTCTCTACGGCATCCGCCCTCTGTTTGGCCGCATCCGCAGATTTTGTGGCGTGATCAGCTGCGGATGCGGCATCTTCGGCTGACTTTTTGGCATCGCCGGCCTTTCTGTTCAAGGCAGCTACTTCGATTTGGGTCTCGCGTATCCCAAGTAAATCTCCCGTCAATCCTAGTATCAGGACTATCGCCGAAATCTTCGCCACTTTCTTTCTGGCGGACTCCGGTTTAATCCATTCGGTTAATTCGGCGACCGTTTCACCAACAACTCCCGCCAAGACTACAAAGGCCGACCCGTATGACCACAACGCGCCAGGGGAGAGAGACGCGGGCCAAAACCAAAGCGGTAATAACCAGAGCGGAGATTCGAGCATGTGGCTCGTTCAAAAACTCAATATCGCTGTCCGTTGTTTTCAGCAGGGCTAAAGCTACACGGCCTGCTAATTGACGAGTCTAGCATAGGCGGAATGGAGGGCATAAATGCATATTAAAGGGGCACTATAACGCTTGACGTTGGCTATGCTTGAATGCATCCCGCCATCTGGCATCAACGGACTTTTCAGACACTATCCAATTTTTGACACCCTTGCCGTTGTCTGGTAGTTCTAATAATTGTAGGAAGCGTGGAAAGCTGCCTAAAGCGATGCCGGCGGCGCGGATTTTTCTAAGCGAGCGTGGTAGTGCAATATGGTCCGTTGGGTGAATCTGGAATTCAAGCATCCGTGGCGGGGTTAAGCGGCCGGCCAGGAGCAGGCAAGGATTTGGAGCGGGGGATTCAAGTGGAATAATGACCTTTGGCGATTGACACGGATTGTTTAAAGCGATACTGTAAAGTTGAGTACCATCCCGCATTCTCTGGGGTAAGCGTTTTCCATGGGAAACTTTGGTGAAAACCTGCGGCGAGAGCGCGAAATGCGCGGCGTTTCGCTGCAGGAAATTTCCGACACGACGAAAATCAGCGTCCGTTTTCTGGAGGCGCTGGAGAGTGAAGATTTCACCAAGCTTCCGGGCGGAATTTTTACGCGGAGTTTCTTAAGGTCTTACGCTACCTACCTGGGATTGGATCAGGACCGGGTTCTTTCTGAGTTTCAAATGCTGGCGCCGGCGAAAGACGCCGGCGATATTTCGCGCATCAGCACGGCAAACCGCGCCCAGCCTTTAACCCCCAAGCGCACTCCGGTGTTGCCGTGGCTTTTTTCCGCAGCCATGCTGGCGGGCGGTTATCTGCTTTACCACTACGGCCACGCGCCGGCGGCCACTCCGGTTGTCACGGAGCCCGCGGTGCAAACGACCGCGGCGGCTGCCGACACAACGTCCAATAGCAGCCCGTCGACACAAATCCCTCCGGCCGCGGGGAACGCTGACCAAACCCAGGTAAGCGGCGCACCGCCCGCGGAGAGTACAGCCGCGCCGGCGCCGGCTTCCACCGCGCCCCAAGCCGATAGCGGCGCAACGCCGCCCGGCGGCACAGCAAGCGCCAAGCCCGCGGCAGGCGATTCCGGCGCAGCTCAAAACCCCTCAGGCCTTGCCGGTGGCAAGACTCAGGCGGTAAGCCAAACGCAGGATGCCGCCGCGGCGGGCGCGGCCAAAAACGACGCCTCGGCAAACGCCGTGCTGGGCCAGGGCGACCTGACCTTGCAAGTGGCGGCTACGGAGCGCACGTGGGTAGCGATAGAGTGCGATGGCAAGACGCTGCTGCAGCGCACGCTGAATCCCAATGAAGTGCGCACCCTGCACGCGCATGATTCTTTCAGCGTTACCACGGGCAACGCCATGGGTGTGGTGCTGACGTTCAATGGACAGACACTGGGCCCGCTCGGCCGCCGCGGCGAAGTGAAAACGGTGCAACTTACCCGCCCGAATTTCAAAGAATCCCAACCTTGAGGGTTGAGCCATCCGCAAGAGCCTGGCTGAAGTTTTGCGCACCTCCGAAGCTCCCGCGGCTATCCGGCGCAAAGGGGCGCGAGGAGAATTGCCGGTTGAGTTTGCGGAAATGGTGGAGATTCTGGCCCTGCTCGGCCGTGACCCGGATCCTGAAATTCAAGCCGAAGCCCGCCACACGTTTGCCTGCCTGCCAAGCCAACCGCTCGCCGACCTGCTGGAGAAGCCGGAAACGTCCGCTGAGATTCTGGAATTCGCCGTTCGCGCCCTGGGCGTGAACCAGGCCCCGGCGGCGGCGGTGCTAAAGGCCAACCCGGCGTTAAGGCCGGACCTGAGAATGCAGCTTGAGGCCATTGGAGCGCCGGCGCCGCCGGAGGCGTACCTGACGCCGCCGTTGCAGCCGCCGGGAGGTGAGAGTGCAGGCCTCGAAGCCCCGGACGAAGGCTTGGAAACCACGCTGCAACGGGTTGCCCGCATGACCGCCCCGGAAAAAATCAAGTGCGCGCTGACCGGCAGCCAGGAGGAGCGCATGCTATTGATCCGGGATGCCAATAAGTCGGTGGCGCGCTCGGTGTTGCAATCTCCCAAAATATCGGAAGCGGAAATTGAGGCTTTTGCCGCCATGGCCAGCCTTTCCGAAGAGGTGCTGCGCCTGATCGCCGGCAACCGGGGGTTTATGAAGAGCTATGCGGTCGGGCGCGCATTGATCAACAATCCACACGCTCCGCTGGATGTAACCCTGCCCCTGGTTACCCGGCTTCACGACCGTGACCTGAAGATGCTCTCGCTGAATAAAAATGTGGCTGACTCCCTGCGCACCGCCGCCGTCAAGCTGGTGCGGGCGCGTACGGAGTCACGCGGACCTTCTTATCAGAGGCGCTGAACGGGGCCGCGCGACCCGGGCATCAGCTCTCCTTCCCAGGCAGAACGTTCCGAATTATCTCAACGCCATCATCAGCGCTCCAAGCAGCGAAGCGCCGGCCATAACCATCATGGGAAGCGCAGGGGAGGTGTGGGCGAGGGCGCCCGCCAGCGTTCCGCCGGCAAAGCTGCCCAAGTATTGCATGGTCTGGTAGGCTCCCATGGCCGTGCCGTAGGAGGTTTGGTGCGAAGTCTTGCTGACCAGGCCGGGCAGAATCGGTTCAAGGCCGGTAAACCCGATCAGGAAGAGCGTGCCCGGAATCAAAGCGGCGCTCAAATGAGCGGGATTCAACCCAAAGCGGCCGGGATTAAACAGCATCCAACTGCTGACCGCCATAATCAGAAACGCCGCCGTGGAGAGAGGCTTTGAGGCGCCGCGATCCGCGCCGCGGGAAAATCCGAACATGGTCACGCCGCTGATGAGCAGCATGGGAATCAGCACGGTGTAAAACTGCGAAAGGCGCAGGTGGTGCTGCCGGGTGAGAATCAGGGGGAAAAAGAACCAGAACGAGGTCATGAAAATATTCATCACCAGGCCGGCCGAATCCAGCAACCAGAGCGGGCGCGAAGCCACCACGGAGAGCAGGGGCGCGGGTTTTTCTGTTCCTGGCGGGGCGTCGGGCAGGTTGCTGTACAGCAGCCACAGCGTGCCCATGCCCAGAATGCCCGTAAGCCAGAAGAGAGCCTGAGTATGAAAAAAGCCGGAGATCAGCGGGCCGGCCACCACGCCGACCCCAAACGATATGCCGATGGGAATGCCGAGCACGGCAAAGCCCGTGGAGCGGCGTTCTGCGGGAAAGCAATCCGCCACGGTGGCAAAGGCGACGGAGGTAATGGTGCCCAGCCCCTGCACGAACCGGCCAAAGATCAAATCGCCAATGCGCCAGCCCGCGGGTAACAAGGGCGGAATGGCGCAAAGAATCGACCCGAGAGTGAAAATGGACATGCCAAGCAGCAGCGCCTTGCGGCGGCCGATGTGGTCTGAAAGGCGGCCCATGGGGATGGCGGTAAACGCCACCGCCATGCCGTAGCAGCCGAAGGCCACGCCGGTAAGCAGGTGCGAGGATGTGAACTGCAAGCCGTAAAGGGTGAAGACGGGAAGAACGAGGAAAAGGCCCAGGGTACGCAGCCCTACCGCGCTGGCGAGCGCCAGCAAGATGCGTTTTTGACCGGTTGTAAATGGAGCGCGGGCGGTGGAAGCAACCGCCGCGTTGTCCCCGCGTTCCAAGCCCTTAACCCTCTTTCGCCGCAGCCTCGGAATAAGAGGCAAACTCCGCTTTTACCGGCGCGGCAAGCAGGTTCTTGGCGAAAGCCTTGTCCAGCAGCGTTTGCACCGCCTCGCGTCCGCGCTGGCCGTAATCCACCGTCCAGTCGTTTACATACATGGAAACGAACTGGTCGGCGGTGGCAACGTTCAGGCCACGGGCAAACTGCATGGCGTAAGCCAGAGCCTCCTCCCGGTGGTCCAGGCTATAGCGAATGCTATCCCGCAGAATCCTGGCGGCCATACGGATGACTTCCTGGCCGAGCGAACGTTTGATGGCGTTGCCACCCAGAGGCAACGGCAGCCCGGTTGACTGGTACCACCACTCGCCCAGGTCAACCACTTTGGTTAACCCCTCCTGGGCGTAGGTCAACTGGCCTTCATGGATCACCACCCCGGCGTCAGCCTTGCCTTTGGCCACGGTGCTTAGAATGCGGTCAAAAGGGACAAAAATTGGGTCAATCTCCGGTTCATAAAGCTGCAAGGTAAGAAAGGCCGTGGTCATTTTGCCGGGCACGGCAATGCGTTTGTGACGCAGCCCGCCGGGGCCCAGGGCAGCCCGCGAAACCACGATCGGTCCGTAGCGGTCGCCAAAGCTGGCGCCGCACGGCAAAAGCACGTAGTGCTCCGCAATATAGGCGTAACCGAAAAAGGAAACGGCCGTAATGTCATAAACGCCCGTCAATGCCTTCTGGTTAAGGCCCTCAATATCCTCCAGGCGGTGTTTAAAGCGCAAATGGCCGGAAGGGACCTTGCGGGTTGCGAGGCCGTAAAACATGAAAGCGTCGTCGGAATCCGGACTGTGCGCCAGATCCAGTTCCAACGGGCTTGTGGGTGATCTCTCACCTTTTTCTGACGAAAGTGTCGACATAGACCCCTCAATGAGGACAAAAACTCAGCGGTGATTTTTCATCGTAGCACAGGAACAGGAGGGCGGCCAAATTGGCGCGCAGGACTTTGAGTCCGCCACCCGTCAACGCGAATCTGTTCCAGCCTCCAGTTGTTTCAAAGCCGCTATTTCTGGCTAATATCTGCTTAAGGAACAAAGGACAATCCGGTTGACTCCGGCCGGGGTTTAAGATACTTTTTCAACCCAGCGCCAAGGCAGCAGCCTGGCGGAATACATGAAAAAACCGGGAGCACGCCCGGCGCATATTCAGGAGGTCAGAGTGAAAAAACTTTGGCGCATTAGCGCTCTTGTGCTGTTTCTGGCAGCCGTTGTCTTCAGCCTTAGCGGGGTGAAGACGCGGGCCCAATCCGACACCTTACCCAAACTACTACCCCGCAGCCCCTTGTCTGGTGGCGTATTGATGGCCCAGGCTCTGCGGTCGGGAGCTATTAAGCTAACCGGTCCGGTTGAGGGCGCACCCCGGGGCGCAAACCTTACCTGTTCGAATGCCCCTTGCACGTTTACTCCGGTACAGGCTTCCGAAGGTGGCCAGCCGGTGGACGAAGACCCGATTGCCTCCAACCCCATAAGCACAAAACAGCTTATGACCGGCGGCAACGATTACAATTGCCCGTCGCTTCAAGGCTTCTACAACAGCAGCGATGGCGGCAGCACCTGGAGCCATACTTGCATGAACACCCTGGCCAGCGCCTTTGGCGATGGCGACCCCGGTGTAGCCTATAACACCAAGGGCCTGGCTGTGATCAGCGGCATCGACGGTTTTTCCAACGGCACGGGCGTTATTGTTTATGAAGCCTCCCGGAACAACGGAGCAACCTGGACGGCACCGCGAGTTGCAGTGCGCGACATTTTCGCCGGTGGCTTCACGGATAAACCCTGGCTGGCCATCGACACCAACAAAACCAGCCCGTACGTGAACAACATCTACATTTCGAACACCATGTTCGACCCCAGCAGCAACTCCGAAATCGGCTTCAGCCACTCTTCGGACAATGGCAAGACCTGGACCACAGTCGGTGTGGATTCCGAGCAAATCTTTCCCAGCGTTGACCAGTTCAGCGACTTCACAACCGGTCCGGATGGCACGATCTATGCCACCTGGATGCGCTGCACGGCCAACGGCGCTGCTGGCGACTGCGGCGGCACGGTAGCGACCATGCTGATGTCGAAGTCAACCGACGCTGGGAACACCTGGTCAACTCCAGTTACTCTGGCAACTCCCACCCTGGCGCCGGATGCCTGCTCCTGTGCCTTTTACGGCAGCCTGCCCAATACCAGCGAGCGCGTCTCCGATATTCCAGCGATCGGAATCAACCCCAAGAATGGCGCCCTAACGGTTGCCATGTACAACTGGACCGGCACCATGATGCAGGTGGTTGCCGTCAACTCCACCGACGGTGGAAACACCTGGAGCGCGCCGGTGGCGGTTTCGCCCACCGGCAGGCACGACCAGTTCTTCCCCTGGCTCTCCGTGAACTTTGCCGGGGTCGTCGGCGTGACCTGGCTGGATCGGCGCAATGATCCTTCCAACATCAGCTATCAACCCATCGCAGCGATCTCCAAAACCGGTGGAGCTACGTTCGTTGGCTATGAGATTCTTAACCCCACTCTCTCCAACCCCTTTAACGACGGGTTTGGCGGGGCCTTCATGGGGGATTACTCCGGCAATACCTGGGTTGGCCCCTCGCTGTACGCCTCGTGGATGGACACCAGTAATGGCGTCAATACGCAGGACGATGTGGGCGGCTTACGTTACTAGGCGGGTCTCCTGATCCATAACGGTATGGCGCAGCGCCGCCGCCCGGCGGCGTTGCGCCGTTCCCCTAATACGACCGTCGGATTTTCTCTCGTTTCAACTTAACAAGCCCTCGTAGATCCAAAATCTGAAGTTCCATCTGTCCCCTGAGTTTTTCGAATTACCCCTCCGGCCGCTGGCATTCGCCTTTTTCGCCGGAGGGCGCTCGCAGGCAAGACTCTGCCAAGGGAATTTCCCTGCACTTGCCGCTTATGGCTGCGTTCTGCCATTTTCGTCAAGGCGGGCGAGTACCGCTTCACGAACTGCGGCCACCTCGCGCGGCAGCAACTTCTCGCCCTCAGAGGTAAGGTAGAAGACGTCGATCACTTTTTGCCCTTCGGTATCGATCAGCGCCACCTCAATATTGCAACCCAGTTCCGCCAGCGCGGAGCTGACGTCATACAGTACGCCCGGGCGGTCCTGGGCAATCAATTCCATCATGGTGGAAAGCGGGGAGCAGTTGGAGTCGAATTGCAGCTGGGTGGGGATGTTGATCTTGGCCTGCGGCCGCGGTCCCTTGTGCAGGCGGCCGCTCAGCAGCGACTGCAGGGCCAATTGGCCGGTCAGCACGTCGCTGATGTTCTGTTCCAGCCGCGCCGCTTCGCTGGGATTCAAGTCGAGCGTGTGGTGCAGGTCATGGAAGCGGAAAGTATCCAGCACTACTTTGGAGCGATTGGCAAAGGCATCCGCCTTCAGAATGTTCATGCCCCACGCGGTCAAAGCGCCGGTCAGGGAAGCGAACAGGAACGGGCGGTCCGTGGTCATCACCTCAAGTTCGTAGAAGTGCGACCGGCGCCGCAGGCTGGTGCGCACGGGCTGCTCCACCAGGCTGCGCGCCCACTCATAATGGCCGGCGATCTGCTCCGCGGAGTGGGTTCCGAGGTAGCGGCGAGGAAAGCCTTCCAGAAAATCCTTCAACCCTGCCGCGTGCGCCGGCGGCACCATGGGCAAAATGGCCTTCAAACGCGATTCCACCTGCAAGCCGCTCTGCATGCGGTCCTCATCCACGCTGCGCGTCAGGTGGTTGAAGGCGGCGGCGTAAAGCTGCCACAGCATCTCTGCTTTCCACGGGGTCAGGGCCTCCGGGTTCACGGCCTTGATATCCGCATAGGTGAACAGGCACAGCATTTTCAGCCGTTCGGTATCGCCCACTTTGGCGGCAAAGGCGCGCACCGTTTCGGAATCAAAAATGTCGCGGCGCAGCAGCGTTGCGGACATTTCCAGGTGGCGCTCGATCAGGAAGCGCACGCTGTCGCGCTCCACCGGCTCAAGCGATAAGCGGGTAAAAACCTGATCAATGGCCAGCAGGCTGCCCGCCACATGGTCATCCGGATGCGTTCCCTTGCCCACGTCGTGGAACAGCAGCGCCAGCATCAGCAATTCCGGCTGGTCAAGCTCGCCGAACAACTCCGCGAACTGATGCTCCCAGGCGGCGACGGGCCCGGCGGGACGCGCCGGCGCCGCACCGCCCGTCAAGGCGCGCGAGTCGGCAAGGTTCTGGAGGGTAAGCAGCGAATGCTCGTCCACCGTGTAGCGATGATAGTAGTCGCGCACCACCAGCGCATCAATGGCATGGAACTCAGGGAAGATGGCGTCCAGCAGACCCGAGCGGTGCATGGCGCGCAGCGCGCTCACGCCCGAGGGCAGCAGCAGAATGCTGCGCAGCGCGGGCCAGAGATTGGGAAAAATTTCCGCCGTGCGGCGGCTGGACTGGCCTAATCCCAGCTTCACCAGAGTGGCAACGCTTTCTTCAACCCAGCGCTCCGCGCCGCGGCCCAAATCCAGCGAGTGGCGCGCCATCATTTCGAAAAGGCGCAGTAAAATCCCCGGGTCTTCCCGCACCATGCCGGGCTGGCGCGGAAAAAGCTGGCCGCGCACCACGGCAAAATCCGAATTGGTAAGCCGCGACTGGCGATCCTTAAACAGGGAAAACAGCGACGACTTTGCAGGCGCCGCCTCTTCCAGCAACTGGTCCGCCAGCCGTTCAATGGAGCGGACGTGGCGAAAGTAGGATTGCATCCAGGCCGCGGGCGTGGGCGGCGGGCTGGAGGAAAAGCCAACGGAAGCCGCCGCGGCGCGCTCCTGCAGTTCATAGGTGAGAGTGTTGTCGTCGCGCCCGTAGTGCCAGTGCAGAAAACAACGAGTGGAGGCCAGAAAGCTGAAGGCGTCCAGCGCGCCCTTTTGCAGTGAAGCCGGCCACAGTTCTTCAGCCGCCTGCCAGTGGCCGCGCTCCGTCAGTTCAGTCAGTGTGGGCAGCCAGCGCGCCACGTGGTAATCCCGCAGCCCGCCCGGCGAGTCCTTCAGGTTGGGTTCAAGGTGGAACAGCGTGCCGCCCTGCTTGGCGCGGCGCCGGCCTGTCAGGTCAATCAGGTTCTCAATCACCAGGCGCCCGTCGCGCCCAAACGTCCGCACCAGGGTGCGCTCGCGCAAGTGCTGAAACAAGCCGGCGTCGCCCGCCAGGTAGCGGCCGTCGAGCAGCGAGACGGTGAACTCCAGGTTGGCGCGGTCAATCTGGCCGCAATCGTCGAGGGTGCGAAAGCTGTGCCCCACGCGCAATCGCAAGTCCCATAAATTGCGTGTAAAGGCGGCCACGGCCTCGCGGTAAGCGGCGTGCTGCGCGGCGCCCGAGGTGAGGAAAAGCAGGTCAACGTCGGAGTAGGGGAAAAGTTCGCTGCGCCCGTAGCCCCCCACCGCCGCCAGGCAGAACCCTTCAGGCCCGGCAACGTCCGCCGCCACCAGTTCGCGGTAAAGTTCCAGGCACAGCTCATCCATCAGCCTTGTGCGCTCGGCGAGCACGCGCAAGCCGTCGCCCGTAGCGGAAAACGCCTGGCGAATGTTTTCCATTTGCCCGGCGTAGCGGCTGGCCAAAGATGTGGTTGAGACGATTGCGCCCATAATTTCGTGTTGCAAAGCCGGCGCGATTCACGCTTGCCTGCCGGCCATCGCGGGTGGCGCCAAGGCGCTGCCCCCGGGGGAACGGCCGGTGATTACAACGCCGCTTCGCCGCGCTCCTCATTGCGAATGCGAATAGCTTCCTCCACCTGATAAACAAAAATCTTGCCGTCGCCAATCTTGCCGGTCTTGGCGGCTTTCAGAATCGCCTGGATGGCCGCTTCAAGCATCGAGTCGGCCAGCACAATCTCCAGCTTGATTTTGGGCAGCAAATCCACCGTGTACTCGTTGCCCCGGTAAACTTCCGTGTGGCCTTTCTGGCGGCCGTGGCCGCGCACCTCCGCCACGGTCATCCCGTCAATTCCAATCTCCTGCAAAGCGTCTTTCACAGCAGTCAAACGCGATGTTTGGATGACAGCTTCGATTTTTTTCATGAGTCAATCGCCTCTACGATTGTGCGCCGCCCGCCAGGCGAGGGCTGCCCGAGTTCGCCCTGTTTAAACCCAATACTGTTCAGTTAAGCCCAAAGCGTGCCTTGGGCGGCCGCTCTGTATCAGGGCATGGCTTTAGCCACTGGCGTCACAAGGGCTAAAGCCCTATTCAAGTCGGGAGATCGGCACGGCTGAAGCCATGCCCTGATACAAAGCACCGGGCAGCGGACCTGGTCTAAGTGAACAGCAATGCGTTTAGACCTCAAAGTTGTAGCCCTCTTCACCGTGCAGCGCCACGTCAAGTCCCTGCACTTCCTGCTCCGGCGATACCCGCAAGCCCACCAGCAGGTCAACCACCTTCAGGATGATCAGCGTTCCCGCAATTGCGATCAACCAGGCTATCGCTATGCCGCCCAACTGGTTCAGCACCTGGCGGAAGTTGCCGTCGATCAGCCCCACGGGGGCAGCGGCTCCGGAAGCGTTCTTGAAAATCGGATTTACCGCCCGGCTGGCAAACACGCCGGTGAGCAGCGCGCCCAGCGTGCCTCCGGCGCCGTGCACGCCAAAGGCGTCCAGCGAATCGTCATAGCCAAAGCGGTGCTTTACGGTTGAAACCATATAGTAGCAGAAAGCCCCGGCAAGAAAGCCAATCAGCAGCGCCGGCATGGGGCCTACAAATCCCGAGGCCGGTGTGATGGCCACCAACCCGGCCACCGCTCCGGAGACCGCGCCCAGCACGCTGGGGCGTCCGTTGCGGCGCCATTCCACCAGCATCCATCCCAGCGTGGCTCCAGCCGCGCCCATGTGCGTGGCCACAAAGGCGCTGCTGGCAAGGCTGCCGGCCGCCAGCGCGCTGCCGGCGTTGAACCCGAACCAGCCCACCCACAAAAGGCAGGCTCCGATAAAGCTGAGCACCACGCTGTGGGGCGGCATGGGCTGGGCCGGATAACCCGTGCGCTTGCCCAGATAAAGGGCGCAGACCAGCGCGGAAACCCCTGAGGTGATGTGCACCACGGTGCCGCCGGCAAAATCAAGGGTGGGAATGGCGCCGCCCAGCGCGGCGTTCAAAAAGCCTCCCTGGCCCCACACCATGTGAGCCATGGGATCGTAAACCAGAATGGTCCACAGGCAAACCAGCAGCAGCATGGCGCTGAACTTCATGCGCTCCGCGAAGGCGCCGCAAATCAGCGCCGGGGTGATGATGGCAAACATCAACTGAAACATCATGAAGGTCTGCTGCGGGATGGTGGGAGCGTAGGCGGGGTTTGGCGCGGCGCCCACGTGGTTCAGGAACATGTACCCCAGCGAGCCGATCCAGGTGGTGCCGGAGTGAAAGCAAAGGCTGTAGCCAAAAACCGCCCATAGCACCGTGACCACGGCCATCAGCGCCAGACTCTGCATCATGGTGGCCAGCACGTTCTTTTTGCGCACCAGGCCGCCATAAAAAAGGGCCAGTCCCGGTCCGGTCATCATCAGCACCAGCGCGGTGCAAACCAGCATCCACGAGTTGTCGCCGGCCGATTGCGCCGCTTCCAGTTGCCGGTTCAGGGCGCTGGATTCGCCGCCTGAGGCCGGGTTGGGAGCCGGTGCGGCGGATGTTGTGGCAGCGACTGCCGCGCTAGCGCCTTGTGGCTGCCGCGGCCGAGCCTGAACCGGACGGCATAGAATTCCTGCCATCAAAAGCGCCGCCGCCAGGCTGAGCATTACACGTTTTCGCAATTTTCATATCCCTTTAAGATGAAGTTTAATCTTTGCCCGCAGGGAATTCTGCGCATTAAAGTATATCCAGCCGGTCAAACCTTAACCACACAAAAAGCTTTATCACAGACATAATTCCTGTCGGGATTTAACGCGGCACGGCAAGCAGCCGCCGCGGTGTTGCCCTGCCCGGCGATGCGCTTAGGCGCCTTAGGATGCCTCCGTTCCCGGGTGGCTTGGGTCCGGAGCGGTTGGGAAGACCGGCGGAGCGCTGGCAGTGCCTTCGCTCCCCGGCCGCGCGAAGAAGCCGCGGACTCTTGCCCACAGGCCTTGCGGCTGGGGCGGAGC
>VFSW01009842.1_pt1 | contig 13616 bp, 15 predicted proteins | sample 5358111 | NCBI WGS metagenome assembly VFSW01 (sample SAMN11554181, study PRJNA540505) | mine drainage metagenome | isolation source: sediment from site ElyBrook_90M | place: USA: Ely Copper Mine, Vershire, VT | collected 2017 | reverse complement strand
CCCTGATAATGGTCGAGGCGCGTTAGCGAGCAGTTGTCGATCATGAAGGCGAACCAGCCGCGCGGTGCGAGCCACAGCGCGATGGCGATGGCCGCACGGATCGTCCCGCCGTGCGCAACCGCGACGATGTCGTTGCCGCGATGGGTTTCGGTCGCACGCTCTATCGCGGCGCCGACGCGGGCCACCAGATCGAGGAAACTCTCGCCGTTTGGCGCGCGCTCTTCCGCAGTGGCGTACCAGAAGGAATCCGGCTCCTGCGTGCGGTTCATCAGAAACTCGCGCCGATCGAGTCCTTGCCATTCGCCGAGATGCTGTTCGGCAAGATCTTTGTCTTGCCGAAATTCCGGTGCGGGTTCGAATTCGCCCGCTGCCCAAATCGCTTGCACGGTCTGATGGGTACGGGCCAGATGGCTGGTGATCCAGATGGCGTCGCGCGGCAACAGCGCCGCGAGACCGGAAAAAACCCGCACATCGCTGCAATCGCACGGTAAATCGGTCTGGCCGTAGATCCGGCCCTCGTCTGCGTGCACTGGCGCATGACGGATCCACCACCAGCGCGTGCGCACGAAGCCGTCTGCCGCGGCCTTGCCGGCGACGATCTGTTCCAGCGTTCCGCCTTCCGACAAACAACGCTCCTCATCCGGTACGCGCCTGCTTACGGTTTGCCGGGTCGGGGTTCAAGCGCAGGTTTTTCGGAGCCTGGACAGGCTTTGACGGCCTGCTCCAGCCACAATAGACCTGCAAAGAACGGCCGGTTACCCCCAAGAGTGACTTTCCGAGAGAACTTTCCCGAGACCTTTTTCAGAGACCTTCCATGCCGCCGCTCAGCAATCTCGCGACCCGCGACGTCGAAACGTTGGTGCATCCCTACATCAATCTCGCGAGCTTCCGCGAAACCGGACCGCTCATCATTGAGCGCGCCCAGGGCGTCCACGTCTACGACACCCAAGGCAAGGGCTACATTGAAGGTATGGCCGGGCTTTGGTGTACCGCGCTCGGCTACGGCAACGAGGAATTGGTCGAGGCGGCCGCCACACAGATGCGCAAGCTCTCGTTCGCGCATCTTTTCACCGGCCGGAGCCATGATCCGGCGATCGAGCTTGGGGAAAAGCTCAAAGAGATCGCGCCGGTGCCGATCTCGAAGGTGTTCTTCTGCAACTCTGGTTCGGAGGCGAATGACACTCAGATCAAGCTGGTCTGGTATCTGAACAATGCGCGCGGTCTGCCGCGGAAAAAGAAGATCGTCAGCCGCATCAAAGCCTATCATGGCGTGACCATCGCCGCCGCTTCGCTCACCGGGCTTGTCGGCAATCACCGCGACTTCGATCTGCCGCTGCCGGGCTTCCTGCACGCCGGCTGTCCGCATCACTATCGTTTTGCGCACGACGGCGAGAGCGAAGAGGAATTTGCGTCGCGTCTCGCCGACGAGCTTGACGCTCTGATCGTCAAGGAAGGCCCGGAAACCGTAGCGGCATTCATCGCCGAACCGGTCATGGGTGCCGGCGGCGTCATCGTGCCGCCGCGAACCTATTTCCAGAAAATCAACGCAGTCTGCGCCAAGCACGATGTGTTCGTGATCAGCGATGAGGTGATTTGCGGGTTCGGGCGGCTTGGCACGATGTTCGGCTGCGAAAAGCTAGGCTTTCGCCCGCAATCAATTTCGGTGGCGAAAGCGCTGTCGTCGGCCTACCTGCCGATCGCCGCGGTGATGATTCCGGAGTTGATGTACGAGGCGCTGCTCGCCGAAAGCAAAAAGATCGGCGTGTTCGGCCACGGCTTTACTTACGGCGGTCATCCGGTTTCGGCGGCGGTCGCATTGAAGACGATCGAGATTTACGTGCGCGATCGCATCATCGAGAAGGCCGCCAAACGTGCTCCGCTGTTCCAGGCGCGGCTCATGGCGCTCAATCAGCATCCGCTGGTCGGCGAAGCGCGCGGACTTGGCTTGATCGGCGGGGTAGAACTTGTCGCCGATAAGACCGGCAAGCGTTCGTTCGACCCGCGGCATGGCATAGGTGCTCGGGTGGTTCGTTTCGCAGAAGACGAAGGCCTGATTGCGCGTTCGGTCGCAGGCGACATACTGACGCTGTGCCCACCGCTCATTATCAATGCGGCGCAGATCGAGGAACTATTCGATCGGCTCACGCGCGCGCTTGATAAGGCGCTCGATTGGGTTACGCGCGAACGGCTCACGCAGGCGTGATGGTTCGTTGATTGGCGAAGCGCGCTCACGAGCGCGGAAACCATAACCGCAAAAGGTATGGAAATTGCGGATAGAACGGCGTGCCAGCGCAGCTTGGGCACGCTAAGACGCGCCTTATGAAGGTTGTGCCACAGGCGAAAATTGAAGACGGTGCAAAACACATTGGTGGAGCGCGCGTAACCAGGCGCCAGGTGCTCGCCGGGACGGCCGGACTCCTTGGCCTCTCCGCGATCGCCACCGGCGCCTACGCCGGCGGCGTTGAGCCGCACGGACTTGCGGTGACGCGTTACACGCCTCGACCCGCGGCTTGGCCTGCGGGCCGCAAGCTTTCGATCACCGTGATCGCCGATCTCCATGCCGGCGGCCCGGACATGACGCTGCCGCACATTCGACGGATCGTCGAAACCGCGAATGCGTTAAAATCCGATCTTGTCGTGCTGCTCGGCGACTATACGACCAGTTATCTGTTCGTGGACAAACCTGTCTCGCATGCGGTATGGGCCGCCGAACTGGCGCGGATCAAAGCTCCGCTTGGGACCTGGGCGATCCTCGGCAATCACGATTGGTGGAACGACGTTGCGGGTATCCGGCAAGCGCTCGCCGATGTCCACATTCCCATGCTCGAGAACCTTGCGGTGATGCTGGGCGAGAAAGGGAAGCGCTTCTGGCTTGCCGGTCTTGGCGATCAGCTTGCCTATCCGCTCGGGCACCGCCGTTTTCGCGGCGTCGATGACTTGCCGGGAACGCTGGCCCAGGTCCGAACCGACGACCCCATCCTGCTGTTGGCGCACGAGCCGGATATATTTCCGCGCGTTCCCGCGCGTGTGGCGCTGACGCTATCCGGCCATACTCACGGCGGCCAAATTCGACTGCCGCTGATCTGGCCGGCGTTCGTACCTTCCAAATATGGCGCCCGCTTCGCCTACGGCCACGTTGTCGAAGATGACCGGCATCTGATTGTATCCGGAGGGCTCGGCACGAGCTTCGTTCCAGCCCGCCTCGGCGTGCCGCCCGAAATCGTGCACATTCAGCTCGGAGTTTGAGGCTTCTGAAATGATAATGCCCGACACGAGGCCGGGCATTAGGAGCCGGAATTCGGAGGATGCGATCAGTTGATGCCGCTGCCCGGCGCGAGCGCCAGTCGCGGACTGAACGGCGTGTCGCCCTGGTGCGGTCCAAGAACAATAACCAGAGTGCCGACCTTGACGTGATTATACAGGTCGATGGCATCCTCGTTGGTCATGCGAATGCAGCCGGACGAAACCGCGCTGCCGATCAGCTGCGGCTGGTTGGTGCCATGGATGCGGTAGAGCGTGTCCTTGTTCCCTGAGTACAGGTACATCCCGCGCGCGCCCATGGGATTGTGCGGGCCGCCCGTGACGTAGGCCGGTAACGGACCAAGACGCGCCTGTTCGCCGGACGTCGGGATCCATGGCGGCCACTCTTCCATACGGCCGACCTTGGCGATGCCGCTCCACGCCTGCGCGTCTTCGCCGACGGCAATGCCGTAGCGAATGGCTTTGCCCTGCGGCAGTACATAGTAGAGATATTTGGCGTCGCTATCGACGAGGATAGTGCCGGGGCCTTCCTTGCGGTGATACTCGACAATGCTTCGGCGGTAGCCGTCCGGAACCGCCGTCTGGTTGTACGGCAGGTTGGACATCAAATCCTTGTCTTTTTGCTTCCACCCAGCCTGACTCGACGGCTCAAGCGTCCCGGTGTCCGGAATGCAGCCGCCAAGCGCAACGGCGGCAACCACGAATGCTAGCGCACGCATTATCATCAGCTTACCTGCTCTTCTCCCGCCCAACCAAGAAAGTGCCCCAGTATTTCCCACGTGAACCCCATAGCGAAATCGTCGCAATCATGCCAGCGGTGCCGCCACAGATTGATCCATGTCAATGCCATGTGTTGCAGGAATGTCGCACTTTCTCATTGCTTACGCGATCCCTAAGGCAGCGTCAGCAATATGTTTCGCACACGTTAACCAGGGGTTTACCGGCATTCTATCAGCTACAGGACGGGCTGAAGGCGACGGCAAAGTCATGCCGGTGGACGATTTGCCGCCCATTTCCGCCCGACTCAGCGCTCAGAGCTGCAACATCTTTCACGAGAATGGGAACGGGGTTCGATAATGAAGGATATCTCCGCCGATACGGCCAATAACATCGAAAACCAACCAGCTAAAAATTCCGGTCAAAGTACAGCGCTTCATCTCTGCTACGGTCGAATCGGAATTTCCGCCGTCGCGGCAGCTGCGCGCTACCAGGGCGGAGCCAAGAATCCGGCTTACGCCCCGGTTGCGATCGCATCGTACAAGGACGAAGCCACGGTTGCCTGACCTGCCGGCTTTCGGCCGGCATGATCGGCCCTAGCCCGATCAAAGGGGGGACCGGATGTCCCCCTTTTCATTTTTGCGCCCTATAGCGCAACGACCGGCGGTTACGATAAGGCACAGCAGGCCTCACATATCGGCCGACCCATGAGCACCGTGGCCGATTTTTCCAGCGCCGAGATCGAAAGTGGACGCCGTTTGTTTGCCGGCGAGTGGAGCTTTTTGTCGGCGGCCGGCTCGGCCGATTCGCTACCGCGGCCAACTGGCCTCGAAGTTGCGTTCGCCGGGCGGTCAAATGTCGGCAAATCGAGTCTGATTAACGCGCTCACCGGGCGCCGTGCGCTGGCACGTACCTCGAACACGCCCGGCCGAACTCAAGAACTGATCTTCTTCGGCGGAGCCGATCGCCTGGTGCTGGTCGATCTGCCGGGCTACGGTTACGCGGCGGCCGCCAAGAGCAAAATCACCGCCTGGACGCGTCTCATTCACGATTACCTCCACGGCCGCGCCGCGCTTGGTCGCGTCTATGTTTTGATCGACGCGCGCCACGGCCTGAAGGCCGTCGACGAGACCATTTTAGACACGCTCGGCGAGGCCGCCGTCAGCTATCAAATCGTACTGACGAAATGTGACGAGGTGAGCGAGGCCGAAATCGCAAAACGTTGCGCGTCGGTGAAAGCCGATGTCCGAAAACGGCCGGCGGCCTTTCCCGATCTCATCGCGACCTCGGCGAGAACCGGCACCGGCATCCCGCACCTGCGTGCGGCGATTGCGCGGCTATTGATGGAACGTCGCCGGTAAACGCATTGTCGTTGAGCCGTCGCGCAGCTACATACACTGCGCCAAACGCACTCCGCCGAACGCCGGAAAATTGATCAATGAGCCAGAGCGATCCCGTCAGCCCCGAGGTGCAGGCCCGCATCCTGTCGGAAGCGCTGCCGTATATGCAGCGCTACGATGAGGAGACCATCGTCATCAAATACGGTGGCCACGCCATGGGCCAGGAAAGCCTGGCGCGGGAGTTCGCCCGCGACATCGTGCTGCTGGAGCAGACCGCGATCAATCCGATCGTCGTGCACGGCGGCGGGCCGCAGATCGAAGCCATGCTCAAGCGGGTCGGGGTCGAGTCGCATTATGCTGCAGGACTTCGCGTCACCGACCAGAGGACCCTTGAGATCGTCGAGATGGTGCTGGCCGGCTCGATCAATAAGGAACTGGTCGGCTACATCAACGCAGCCGGCGGCAAAGCGGTCGGCCTTTGCGGCAAGGACGGGAACATGGTGACCGCGCGGAAGCTGACGCGAACCGTGGTCGACCCCGATTCCCACATTGAGAGGGTGGTCGATCTCGGCTTCGTTGGCGAGCCGGACAAGGTGGACGTCACCGTGCTCAATCAGATTCTCGGCCGCGAACTCATTCCGGTGCTGGCGCCGGTCGCTGCCGCCGCAAACGGCGGCACCTTTAACGTCAACGCCGATACCTTCGCCGGCGCCATTGCCGGCGCGCTCAAGGCCAAGCGGCTCCTGCTCCTGACCGACGTACCCGGTGTGCTCGACAAATCGAAAAATCTTATCAAGCAACTTTCTGCCGACGACGCCCGCCGCCTGATCGCCGACGGCACCATCTCCGCCGGCATGATCCCCAAGGTGGAGACCTGCATCGATGCGCTGGAGCGCGGCGTCGAAGGTGTCGTCATTCTCGACGGCAAGGTGCCGCACGCCGTGCTGCTGGAGCTGTTCACCGAACTCGGCGCCGGTACGCTGATCCACAACTGAAAAAATGCACGCCGCGTAAGATGTGGTTTACGCGCCATTAACCGCGCGAGCTGGAGGCGCACAACGCCGCCTTTACCAATCGCCGCGTAACACTTGCGCCGGTAGCACGTTGCGGAGGCGCGCTTGGATTTCTCGCCGGGCATTGCGTATTTTTTCGGCCAGCTAAGCAAAGCGTTCCTGTCGCCCGGTTCGCATATTTCGCTGCTGTCGCTGTTCAGCGCGCTCGGGGTTGCGGTCATCATTCTAGCGGCACGGCGATACAAAAAGGGACGGCGGATCCGCCCAAAGACGCTGTTCCGCGCGCTATTCCCGAAACGGATCGTGTTGAGCAAGTCGAGTTTCGCGGACGTCGGCTATTTCTATTTCAACGTCTTCGTCTTCGGCATTATCTTCGGCTGGGCCCTGCTTTCCTACGACACGCTCAGCCGCGGCGTTGCCGATGTTCTGACAAGTACATTTGGCGCGATGCCGCCGGCGCCGCTGCCGGCTTTCGTCTCCAGATCAATCGTCACCGTCATGCTGTTCCTGGCTTATGAGCTCGGCTACTGGCTCAACCATTATCTGTCGCACCGTATACCGTTGCTCTGGGAATTTCATAAAGTTCATCATTCGGCGACGTCGCTGACCCCGCTGACGAACTTTCGGGTGCACCCGATCTACATGTGCATCTTCATCAACATTCTCGCGATCTCGATGGGGATGGCGAACGGGATCGGCGATTACCTGCTCGGTCAGCCGGCGTCGCAATATGGTCTTTCCGAGACCAACATCATTCTCGTGTTCTTCATCTACGTTTACGTGCACCTGCAGCATTCGCAGTTGTGGATATCGTTCACCGGCTGGCCCGGCCGTCTGTTGATGAGTCCCGCGCACCATCAAATTCATCACTCGCGAAATCCGGCGCATTTCAACAAGAATCTGGGCAGCTGTCTGGCGGTGTGGGATTGGATGTTCGGCACCTTGTACGTTCCGTCTGCCGAACGCGAAATGCTCGAATTCGGCGTCGAGCCGGATCGCGAGCACGCCCACACCATTCGGGGCGAACTGATTTCGCCGTTCGTCCGCGCGGCGCAGCTGGTCAAGGAGCGTTTCGCACCCCGGCCGGCGTCGGCAACGCTGCCCGCGCCGGAGCAGGAAGCGGTCTTTACCGAGCGGGCGTAGTCGCTTTCGAAAACCGCCGGGCGTTCTCCCGGACCGGGCTCTGAGCACCATCCGGGTTGCGGCGCGCGCTGCCGCCGCGTATTCCCTCAGCCGGAATTCCACACGAGTTGTTCCGCTTGACCTCCCGCTGGGTTTTCTCCGTTGCGCCCGGTCTTGCCGCGGCGCTCGCGCTCGGCGTTGCCGATGTGCTCGCCAAGATCATTATCGCGTCGCACTGCGACGTGCTCACCATGCTGTTGTTTCGCAGCGTGGTCGGGCTCGGCCTGATGGCCGCCTGGCTGCAGCTCGGGTCGAAGCCCGTGCCGATGAATGCACGCGGACGCCTGATCTCGATCGGAATTGGCGTGCTGTTCTCGGTGCTGATCTTTTGCCTCTTCAAGGCGATCGAGGCCGACGACGTGCCGACGGCGGTGCTGACTTATTTTATCTATCCGCTGCTGACCGGACTGGTCGCTTCGGCAACCGGCTTCGAACGCCTGCGATGGCAGGGTGTCCTGTGCGCGCTCGCCGCTTTCGTCGGGCTGGCGATCATGATCGGCGCCCACCCAGCCGGCCTCGCGCTTGCCGGCATCGCTTATGCGATTGGCGCGGCGGGCTGTCGCACCGGCGTGCTCATTTTCACGCGCGCATTCCTTGTCGGCGCCGACGCCCGGCTGACGCCGTGGTACTCGGTGGTCGCGCAGCTCGTGATATTCCTGGCCGCATCGCTTGCTACGCAGACCTTAAAGCCGCCGCAAACCGACGGCGGCTGGGTAGCGTTGGCGGCCCTGAGCGTCGCCACCACGGCCGCAATCCTGTTCGTTTTCGTTTCGACCGTTCGCATTGGGCCATTCCGCACCGCGCTCCTTACCAATTTCGAGCCGATGATCGCGATGGTTCTCAGTGCATTTGCTCTCGGCGAAGTGATCACGCCGATGCAGACCGTCGGCAGCGGCATCATGCTGGCGGCGCTGATCGCCTTTCAGGTATTCAAATGACGACATCAAACTTTGGGTGCCGGCTCACGACGTCGATACGTGCGGAACGCGGCGAGGTGCCGTTGATGCCTTGTTTCACAAACCATTCGTCACAAACTCGACCAAGTTCCGGGCGATGCTTTGCCATTCGGTAAATCCGGTGTCCATACAATCGCGGCGAGGAACGGACCATGCGCGGGTTCCACGTTTCGTCGTTTGATCCTCAGACGCTCGTGATCCTCGAGACCGCCTTCGACGAGGCGTGGTTGACGCTCAAGGCCGTCGGCAACTACACAGTACGTCCTGACGAACTGGCGCGCTCGGTGCTGCGGTTGGCGATGGAGGGCGAGCGCGACCCCGCGCGCCTGCATGACGGCGCGCTCAAGGGACTGGTGCCGGCGGCGGCGTGGCGGGAAGCGGTCTGAGCTGCGGCAAAACGTCCGTCAGGTGTGGGAAACCAACATCGCCAATCCGGTCAGCGCCGCGGCAGCCAACGTACCGATGAGCGCCGCCTGAACAAACGGTATCGAGCTGCGCAACACCTTTCGCATCATTGCTCCCGGCTGGCCGACTGCTAATAGTGATTCGGCGTGGCTCAAAACCTCCTCGCCCCGAAGTATGGCAACAACGAGTCGCTGGAATGATCGAGCGCCAGATGGAAAACCAGGTCCGCGCGCAAGTTCGTGGCTTCGGCGCGGTCGAGACCTGGGTGTTCGATCTCGATAACACGCTTTATCCGCATCACCTCAATCTCTGGCAGCAGGTCGATGAGCGCATCCGCGATTACATCGCCAGCTTCCTCCGCGTCACACCAGATGAGGCGTTTCGCGTGCAGAAGGATTATTACCGCCGCTACGGCACCAGCATGCGCGGACTAATGGAGGAGCACGGCCTTAACCCGGACGAGTTTCTGGAAGTCGTGCACCAAATAGATCATTCGCCGCTGACGCCGAACCCGGCGCTCGGCGCTGCCATCGCGCAGCTTCCCGGGCGCAAGCTCATTCTCACCAACGGCACCCGTCGGCACGCCGAGGCGGTGTTGGGGAGACTGGAAATTGCCGAACACTTCGAGGAGGTGTTCGACATTGCGGCCGCCGACCTCGAGCCGAAGCCGCGCGCGTCGGTTTACGATCGCTTCCTCGCCCGGCACAATGTCGACCCGCGGAAGGCGGCGATTTTTGAGGACCTAGCCCGTAACCTTGAAGTGCCACACGCGCTCGGCATGACGACTGTGCTGGTGGTGCCCGGCGGCACCCGAGAGGTATTTCGCGAGGAGTGGGAGCTTGCGGGACGCGACGCCGCGCATGTCGATCACGTTACCGACGATCTCACCGGCTTTTTGCGCGACGTTGCCGAGACGCGCGGTCTTGGCTTCGCTCAGAAGTAGCCGGCGAGTTCGCCGATATGCCAGGTCACCGGAATGAGAACCGCAATGGTGAGGGCTGAGTCGCGCCGAAACAGCCATTGTCTTTGATTGTCGCCGCGCAGCACGTTCAAGCCGCCATAGACGATCGCGTACGTCAAAATCCAGAACGCCAGTTTGTACCAGCCCAGCCAATAAAACACGCCGGCAAGGACTGCTATTCCCATTGTAATCATTTGACACCCTTCGGTCGCGTCGCTTCCAATTGCGCTATGCAAGAAAAGTTCCAATTTGTACGCCGCCGCCAACTGAGGCACTACCGCGGACGCGCAGTGCTTGACATCGATCAAGCGCACTCCGACAAAACCGCCGCAAAGGGGGATTTTCTGCATGTCGGCTGCCGAACTCGCCAAAACCCACACAAATTCGCTTGCCGAAGCCATCGAGGTGGCGTTTGAGCGGCGCGATGAGATCGGCCCGGCGACGTCCGGCGCGATTCGCGAGGCTGTAGAGGATGCGCTCGACCTTCTGGACCGGGGCGAGGCGCGGGTGGCGGAAAAGACCGCGGACGGCGCCTGGCAAGTCAATCAATGGCTCAAAAAGGCGGTGTTGCTGTCGTTCCGCTTGAGCGACATGAGCGTCATCCCCGGCGGGCCCGGTCGCGCCGCATGGTGGGACAAAGTCCCGTCGAAATTCGACGCTTGGGACGACAGGCATTTTCGCGCTGCAGGATTCCGCGCCGTGCCGGGCTGCGTCGTGAGGCGTTCTGCCTATATCGCACCGGGTGTCGTACTGATGCCGTCTTTCGTCAACCTCGGGGCTTACGTCGACAAAGGCACCATGATCGACACCTGGGCGACGGTGGGTTCGTGCGCGCAGATTGGCAAGAACTGCCACATCTCCGGCGGCGCCGGTATTGGCGGCGTGCTTGAACCGCTGCAGGCAGAGCCGGTGATCGTCGAAGACAATTGCTTCATCGGTGCGCGCTCGGAAATCGCCGAGGGCGTGATCGTGCGCGAGGGCGCGGTGTTGTCGATGGGTGTCTTCATCGGCGCTTCGACCAAGATTGTCGACCGTGACAGTGGCGAGATCCTTCAGGGTGAGGTGCCGCCTTATTCTGTGGTAGTGCCTGGTAGCCTTCCAGGCGCGGCGCGCCCGGGCGGCAAAGCGAGCCCAAGCCTCTCGTGCGCCGTCATCGTCAAGCGCGTCGACGAAAAGACGCGGGCCAAGACCAGCATCAACGAATTGCTGCGGGACTGAAAGTTTCGCGTCGCACCGATGGATTGGGCTTACCTCCTCAACGGCTTTCACGGCCGCATCGGCCGCCAGACATTCTGGTTCGCAATGGGTGTGCTCGCCATTGCCGAAATCTTCGGCCATCTCATCGCCGAGCAGATTCAGGGCGATCGGCTGAGCGCGATCGTCGATCTTGCCTTTACCTATCCGGAATTTGCCGTTGCGCTGAAGCGCGCCCACGATCGCAACATGCCGGCCTGGCTGTTGATGATTTTTTTCGGCGCCGGCGCCTTGCTCGATCTCTTTACGGTGCTCGGTGTAGCCGGCAATGACGAAGCGCCGAGCATGCTGTCGCTGGTGATCGCGGTGCCGTTCACAGTCTTTGGTCTCGCATTGCTTGTCGAACTTGGCTTTCGCCGAGGCACGGTCGGCCCGAACCAGCACGGTCCCGATCCACTGGCGAAGGTTTAGTGGCCATGCCTGCCGATCCCGTCGCCATCGCGCGCGATCTTATTCGTTGCCGCTCAATCACTCCGCAGGAGGGCGGCGCGCTCGGTTATCTGCAAAGCGTGTTGGCGACGGCGGGCTTCACCGTTCATCGCATGACCTTCGCCGAACCCGGCACGACACCGGTCGAAAACCTGTACGCGCGCGCCGGCACCGAAAAACCCAATCTGATGTTCGCCGGCCATACCGACGTCGTGCCGCCAGGTGATGAGACAACCTGGCATCATCCGCCTTTTGCCGGTGAGCTGGCCGGCGACAAGATCTACGGCCGTGGCGCCGTCGACATGAAAGGCGGCATCGCCTGCTTCGTCGCCGCGGCTCTAGACCATCTCAGTGCCGGCGGCGGCAAGGCGAAGCACGGTTCAATTTCACTTCTGGTCACCGGCGATGAAGAGGGTGTCGCGGTCAACGGCACGATCAAGATGCTGCAATGGGCGGCCGAACGCGGTGAGACCTTCGATCACTGCATCCTCGGCGAGCCGAGCAACGTCGAGGTTCTCGGCGACACCATCAAGGCCGGCCGGCGCGGCTCGCTCAGCGGCACGCTGATTGTGACTGGCCGGCAAGGTCACGTCGCGTATCCCCATCGGGCCGACAACCCAATCCGCGGGCTCGTCACGCTTGTTACCGCGCTACAGGCGCCGCTCGATGAAGGCAGCGCCCATTTCGATCCGTCGCATCTCGAATTCACCTCGGTCGATGTCGGCAACGAGACCGTCAATCTCATTCCTGGGCAGGCGCGGGCGCGTTTCAACATCCGCTATAACGATTGCCACAGCCCCATCGCGCTTAAGACGCTGATCGAGCGGCGCGCACAGACCGCGGTCGCCGGCCGTGTGCACTATGCCTTCGAGTGGCAGCCCTCGAACGCCGAAGTGTTTCTCACCAAGCCGGGCCCGTTCACCGATCTCGCCATCGCCGCCATTGCCGAGGTTGCGGGCCGCAAGCCGAAACTCTCGACTTCCGGGGGCACTTCGGATGCGCGCTTTATTACAAAATACTGCCCGGTGCTCGAATTCGGCCTGGTCGGGCAGACCATGCATCAGGTCGACGAATGCGTTCCGGTCGCGGACCTCGCGACCCTGACGGCGATTTATCGCCGAATTATCGAGAAGTATTTCGGCTGACAGCCGCTCAATACTCGACCCGCACCAGATAAAGTCCGTGCGGCGGGGCGACCTGGCCGCAGGCGGCGCGATCGTGGGCGGCGAGCGCTGCGGCAAGATCGTCGGCGCTCCATTTGCCTTCGCCGACATGAACCAGCGAGCCGACCATCGAGCGCACCTGGTGATGCAGGAACGAGCGCGCCGCGGTCGTAATCCGCAACTCGTCGCCCTCGCGGGCGACATCCAGACGGTCGAGCGTCTTTACCGGCGACTTGGCCTGGCATTCGGTGGCGCGGAAGGTGGTGAAATCGTGCCGGCCGACGAGCCTTTGGGCTGCTGCGTGCATCGCTGCGCTATCGAGCGGTCGCGGTACGCGCCACGCGCGGTTTAGCTCGAGCGCGAGATCGGCGCGTCGATTGATAATGCGGTAGAGGTAATGCCGCTTGGTCGCTGAGAAGCGCGCTTCGAAGCTGTCGGGCACGCGTTCCGCGGTAAGCACCGCGACCGGCCGCGGACGGAGATGAAAATTGATCGCGTCGCGCACATTGTCGACGTCCCAGTCCTTGGCCAGATCGACGTGTGCGACTTGGCCGAGCGCGTGGACGCCGGCGTCGGTGCGGCCTGCGCCCTGGAGTACTGCACGTTCACCGGTAAATGCCGCGATCGCTTCGGTGATCGCACCCTGGACCGAGACGCCATTGTTCTGCACCTGCCAGCCGACGAACGGCGTGCCGTCATATTCGATGGTGAGTTTGTACCGCGGCATGATCGCGTTACCTCGGCAGGCACCCCCGGCGCGTCACGCCAGCACGCATTCGCGCCCGATCGGCGTCCCGCGCAAAAATTCGGCCGCCGGCATCGGCTGGCGGCCGGCGCGCTGCAGTTCGATCAGACGCACCGCGCCTGCGCCGCAGGCGACGGGCAGACGCTCGTCGAGCACTTCTCCGGGGTTGCCATGGCCGTCGCCCTTCGTC
>VFSW01009841.1_pt1 | contig 13616 bp, 9 predicted proteins | sample 5358111 | NCBI WGS metagenome assembly VFSW01 (sample SAMN11554181, study PRJNA540505) | mine drainage metagenome | isolation source: sediment from site ElyBrook_90M | place: USA: Ely Copper Mine, Vershire, VT | collected 2017 | reverse complement strand
TTTACCACCCCCTGCTTCCACCGCGCGCCGCGTGGAGAGGCGCGTGGGGAGCCGTGTGACGCGGGACGAGGGCGTGATGGAATCACGCCCCTACGCAACCAATGCCGTATGCGGATTCATTTGTTCAATACAATCATCACGCCCTGCTCCTATGCGCAAAAATGTTTGACGGAACTGTAGGATAACGTAGTCCCGCATTGTGAATGCTAACGAAGTGATGAAAATGTACAAACATCAAAGAACCATGACCATGATATTTACAATGTTGTCACGCGCATTTTAATACCGTTGAGCGGCAGACCTGTGCCACGGTAGAACTGTATGATTTCCTGATCGGGCGTAAGTTCCAGTTTGTAGCGGCGCAGGATGTGCGAAACCATCGCCTTGATCTCCACTTTGGCGAAGTTGACGCCGATACAGATGCGCGGACCACCGCCAAAACCGACCAGTGCATACGGATTCTTCTTCTGCTCTTCGCGGGGCGAGGCGAAACGGTCCGGGTCGAACTGTGTCGGGTTGGTGAAAATGCTGGGTAACAGGTGTGAGGCGACGATAGAGTAGAAGACATGCGTTCCCGCTGGCACATAGTAGCCATTGAACTCGAAGCCTTCGCTCACGCCGCGTGGACCGTTGGCGACTGGCGGATACATGCGTTCGGCCTCGCTCAGCGCGTTCTCCAACACTTTCATTTTCTTGGTATCCTCAAGCGTCGGCTCTTCGTTGCCGCTGAAGATTGACCACTGTTCATCCAACACGCGCTTCGTATAGTCAGGATTTTGTGTGAGCTGGTAGAGTAGCCACGCGCTGAGGCTCGTCGATGTTTCGTGACCCGCGACGAGCAGGATATTGGTGTGCGCGATCAATTGTTCGTCGCTGAGCGCGTTGCCATGCTCGTCACGCGCACGTACCAGCATACCAAGCACGTCGCTGGTTGGATGGGCGCGCCGCTCCTGAATTTTGGGGATCAGTAGGGAGTGCAGGCGCGTTTGCAGCACTGCCATGCGTCTGTTGTAATCCTCTTCATTTTCCGCGACCATGCCCAGGTTGAGAATATTGACAAAGATTTCGCGGAACTCATCGACTTCTGGACCTGCTTGCAGCCCCGTCAGTGCTTCTGCTGCAACATCGAAGGTGATCTTACGCGCCTCTTCGTAAATGTCGATCTCACCCTGTTCGGCCCAGGATGCGATACGCTCGCGAATGATGCGGTTCATGATTGGCAGATAGCTATCCATATAGCTAATTGTGAAGGCCGGATTCATCATCTTGCGGTGCTGATCGTGTTCCTCGCCATCCATCGTCAGCAGACCATTGCCGAAGAGGTAGGAGACGCCAAACCATTTGCCCCAGCCCTCGTGATGCGAGAAAAACTGGCGATGGGTCGAGAGCACGAACTTGTTTGCCTCTGGCCCAACCAGATAGACGACCTCGCCAAAGAAGAGATTGGCGCGAAAGATGGGGCCATGCTCCTCATACATCTTAGCAAGAAATGGTCCCATGTTGGTTGGGTAGTCTTCGGGAAGCATAACCTCTGGAATGTCGCGTAGCGTGCGTAGCTGAGATTGTGTCATGATGGTTCCCTTTTCTATCTTGAATGTTGGTCATTAATCTAACAAAGTTCGATAAAGCGCAAAAAAGAGATGCGCCTTCAGGTATAGAACGATGGACGCGATAATGAATTTTAACAACATAACGTGGGAAAAGGCGTAGGGACCGATTCATCGCGTCCGTTGTGCCTATGCAGCAATTTTTCCATCATGCACCTTCTGTGCCTGAGAGAAACGAGCATCGTGAGCGCACGGGCGGCGGACGCGATGAATCGGTCCCTACGTTTCTTTCCGACATTTCAGGCAAAACATGACAAGCACCACACCTCCGACGGATTCCCACCTTGTATTGTTACACTTCATAATCGGTTTCTATGTGCGCCATGCCTGCAACAAGGAGCGCAATCCTTGCTGAATCAGTGCTTTGGCGCGTTGTTGTCCGTCGATGAGATGATTGGCCATCGTCAGTGAGACTAGGCCGTGGGCCATGCCCCACATGATCTCGACGCAATTGTCGAGGTCCGGTACATTGGCGTGTACTGCCTGTGTCCATGCTTCCAGGGTATCACGTGCTATCATAAAGACCTGCTCGGCCTCGATTGGGCTGTTAAAACACTCGAAATCAACACCGTCTAGCCCGTGCATGACCTGATAGAGTTCTGGATGTTGCCAGGCAAAATTCCAGTAGCCATCGATCAGGCGCATCACACGTGTTTCTGGGTCGCCTTGAGCTATTGCTGCCTGTAACTCTAACAAGAGCAGATGGAAGCCCTCACGTAGCAGTTCGGTCAAAATGGCCTCTTTGCTCGCAAAGTATTCATAAATGGTCGGCGGACTATATTCGATGCGTTCCGCGACTTTGCGGATGGTAACCGCCTGCCAGCCTTCGTGCCGCGCGATCTCGCGTGCTGCTGTCAGGATGCCCTGGCGCACCTCTTGTTTTTCGCGCTCTCGTCGTTGTTTTATCCCCATTGCCCACTTAATCTTTGTTTTAAAATCTAACATTGTTCAGAAATAAATGTAGCATCGATTTGCTTGCTTGTCAAGGGTAAATGGGAACCAATTTAGCGCAAACAATCGGCATTCCTTCACTCATTCCGCAGTCGTGAGTTGTGTAAACTCCACGCGGTTACCGAAGGGATCGCGGAACTCAAAGCGGTCATGACCAGGGATAAGAATGGCTTCGATGATACGAATGCCGTTTTCTTGTAGTCGTTGTCGCCAGTAAGCGACGTCGCTGACCGCGTAGGCCAGATGGGCTTTGGTTTTCGTGCGATCAAAGTCATCCTCTGTGCCGACATGGACCTGACGATCTCCGACCTGGAGCCAGATGCCGCCGCGATCTTTGAGCGCGTCCGGTTTCTCGATTTCAGGCAGGCCGAGAACTGCGCAATAGAAGTGGCGTGCCTCGTCCTCTGCTCCCTTTGGTATCGTAATTTGTGCGTGATGCAGGCCAAGGATAGTCATGCGCTTTGCTCATCCTTCCCATCATTGACAATCGGGTTATAGCGTTGTGACGAGACGTGGAAGGTTCCCAACACGCGCCCGATCAGGCGGCGTTCTTCGCCCTCGATATTATAGACACTTGATTCTACCACTGAGATAACACGCCCTTGCTGAAGGACTGTTGCCTCGGCTACAATCTCACCCGCCCGAACTGGGGCAAGATAATTGATTTTTGCCTCAACCGTACTGAATCGCGTGCCAACTGGCAGCAAGGAGATCATTGCCATTGACATCGCGGTATCCGCGAGCGTGAAAATTACGCCGCCATGCACAATCTGCTGGGGATGCATCAGGCGGTTATCAACCTTGATACGCACCGTGCCTTTGCCATCCCCGGCATGTTCGATATGCATGCCGAGGAGTTGCGCATAGCCAAAGGCGTTTATATTATTCAGTACATCTTGTAGTGTTGGGCGTGTTTCGTCAACTGCTGCCATGCTGTAATTACCTTCCTCGCACAATACGTTCGATCTCGCGCTTTGTCTCGCGTTCTGCGATAGCGTCGCGCTTATCATAGAGTTTTTTACCGCGACAGAGACCAATCTCGACTTTTGCTTTGCCGCCTTTGAGGTAGAGTTTGAGGGGGATCAGCGTGAGTCCTTTGGTTTCTACGCGCTTCAAAAGCTGGTCAATCTCGCGGCGGTGCAGCAAGAGTTTGCGGTTGCGCATCGGCTCATGATTGTAGCGGTTGCCATGCTCGTAGACCGCGATATGCGCGTTCTCCAGCCATATCTCGCCTTTGCGGGCCATCGCGTAGGAGCCGCGTAGGTTGGCATGCCCTTCGCGAATCGATTTAATCTCTGTGCCAACCAGCGAGATACCAGCTTCAAAGGTTTGCTCGACGAAGTAGTCGTGGTATGCCTGGCGATTGACCGCGATGACCTTGATCTCTTCATGCTGAGCGGAGGGTTTGTTTTGTTCTTGGTTAGCGGATGATTTCGCCATCGAAAAACTCCTTTATCTCAGGACGTTATCTACCATTGTGATGCTCATTGGACAGGTAGTATGAGCATCTAGGTAGGAACACTGCTTGCGCCATTGAGCATGTGCGAGCAGGAATGGCCTGCTTCCCTACAACAGGCCGGAGGGTTTGCATCAGAGTAACTGTAGTGTATCATGAAAACGTGTCTTCTGACAAGAAAACGTAGAGGTTGTGACTGAAATTTGATGACAACAGTTGTTGACGTGCGATAGACTTGTAATAACACGGGATTACCCCTCAGTGAAGCAGTGTGCGTCATTGATTGTGAACAGAGGATGATGACTTTTTTCATGCGCAGGTATTTTGCTTCCTCTATTCGCATGTTTCATACAGAAAGGCTTTATCATGTTCTACCATCTGGGCAAGATCGCCACCCGCTTCCGCTGGTTGATTGTGGGTATATGGATGGTTGCTGTTCTGGTCGCGTTGCCGTTTGCGCCACAGGCCAGTCAGGTTTTGCAACCGGGCGGCTTTACCAGCCCTGATGCGCAGTCACAACGCGCTCTTGACTTGCTGGCCCAAAAGACGCACTTGAATACAAACATCGTGCAGGTGATTTTTACCAGCCAGCGCTATACAGCGGACAGCCCACAATTTATCGCGGAGGCGCAGCAGGCATTGGCAGGTTTACAACATTGGTCAACAGTTGCGCAAATCGTCTCTTTCACGGATAATCCGCGTCAGATTTCGACTGATCGCCACGCGGCCTATGTTAACGTCATCGTAAATGCCGATCCCAATAATGTTTCAGCATTTTTGCCTCAACTTGAGCAGCGTCTGCATGTCGTGCCAGACCTCAAAACGAGCGTTGGCGGTGGAGCTGTCTTTTATCAAGATATTCAAGTCGTCAGTGAGAACGATCTGCGCCGTGCTGAAATTCTCGCCTTTCCGTTTGCGGTGATTGCGCTCTTGCTCGTGTTCCGTTCGGTGATTGCGGCCATCTTGCCAACGCTGGTTGGTGGGTTTGCGGTTGTCATCGCGCTTGCGCTAATTTTTGGCATTGGACATCTGACACCGCTCTCTATCTTCGTCTTAAATATCACAACGCTCTTTGGTCTGGGCTTAGGAGTTGATTATTCGCTCTTTATCGTCAGTCGTTTCCGCGAAGAGCTAGGGCATGGACGAAGTATTGAAGATGCGGTGACGTTGACTGTTGCGACCGCCGGACGCGCAGTTGCCTTCTCTGGTCTGACTGTCTCGATTGGTCTTTTTGGCCTGACCTTTTTTCATATCAATATGTTGCGCTCAGTGGGCATGGGTGGTGTGCTGGTGGTCTTGCTGGCCGTGCTGGCGGCAATCACTCTGTTGCCCGCTATGCTCGCGATTATTGGTCTGCGAGTGAACGCCTTGCCCGTGCGTCTTCCTGCCTTTTGGCGGCGGTCGGCATCGGCATCAAACGAAATTCATCATGGCTTCTGGTATCGGCTCTCGAATTTTGTGATGCGCTACCCGGTGCGTGTCTTGGTGCCTATTCTGCTCTTGCTACTTGGCTTTGGTGCACCTTTTCTGGGCGTGCGTTTCTCCGCGCCCGATGCCTCAATTCTGCCGAAAAGCGTGCCATCGCGTGCCGCCTATGATCTGATCGCGCAACGCTTTGATGCCAGCGAGACGACGCCGATTATCCTGGCTGTGCAGACACAGGGCAATGTACTGACGCCAGATAATATTCGCAACCTGTATTATTACGTCAAGCGTATCGAGGCTGACCCCAACACAAAGCGCGTGGATAGTATCGTCAGTGCTGATCCGCGCCTGACACTCGCTCAATATCAATTGTTGTATACGCATCCGCAACTGATTTCAGACCCGTATCTCGCAGCCTTGCTCAAATCGACGGTTGTGGGCAATACGCTTTCCATCCAGGTCATCAGCAAATATGGCATGATTGATCAGCATTCGCAGGCACTTGTCGAAGCGATTCGCAATACCAACCCTGGCAACGGCATCGTGGTTCTCGTGACTGGTGGCACGGCTGCTGATATTGATTACGTCAATTCGTTGTATGGCGATTTCCCAATTGCAGCATTGATCGTAGCGATCACGACCTACATCGTGCTGTTCCTGCTCTTCCGCTCGGTCGTGCTGCCGCTCAAAGCGATTATTATGAACACGCTCTCCATTCTGGCAAGCTATGGCGCGCTGGTCATCATCTTCCAGGATGGCTTTCTGCATCAAGTGTTAAACTTCACACCGTTGGGTTTTGTGGAGGCGACAAGTCCGATTCTCCTCTTCTGTTCGCTCTTTGGTCTCTCGATGGACTATGAGGTGTTCTTATTGTCGCGTGTGCAGGAAGCTTTCTGGCAAACGGGCGACAATACGCGCGCAGTCGCATTGGGCTTGCAGCGCAGTGGAGGTATCATTACCAGTGCCGCGGTGATTGTTGTGGTGGTGAGCCTGTGTTTTGCCACTGCGGATGTGATTCTTGTCAAGGCGCTTGGTATCGGTATGGCTCTGGCTGTCGTGATTGATGCTACCTTGGTGCGTGGCCTGCTGGTTCCTGCCACGATGCGCCTGCTTGGAAACTGGAACTGGTGGTTGCCGTTCGCTGGTGTACAGAGACATCCGCCCGCATTGGCAGAATATGCGCTAGAGGCAGAGTCTGCTACTGCTGAAGGAACAGGGAGTGAGAGTGGACAAACGAATGTCGAGATTGGAGGCAAGCGATGAACTTTCATGCAAAGAAACAGCGTGTAGTAGCGGCGGGTGTATTGGCACTGCTTGCACTCTTGTTGGCTTCGTGCGGATTTCCAGGTGTGGTAGCATCCTCGGCCCAATTGCCCGCTGTGAGTCAGCAGCAAACGGCCTTGCAATTGCCGCCCGTGCGTTTCCCGCAGGATGAAGCTGCGCATCGTGACTTGACGGAGTGGTGGTACTATACAGGTCATCTAAACGCGACTGAGCCGAATGGACAGGTCCATCGCTATGGCTTTGAGTTTGTGATTTTCCAGGCTCTGCGCAGCGATCTGCCACCCGTGTATGCCGCCCATTTTGCCATCAGCGATGTTACTGGCGGGCAGTTTCACTATACACAGCAGATTGAGACAGAGCCGAACGCAAATATTCCTAACGGCACATCCACGGCAGGCTTTAATGAACAGGTTGGCAACTGGTTGATGCAGGGCGTAAATGGTTCAGATCATCTTGTTGCTGCCATGCCCAACTATGCGCTTGATCTGCATCTCCAGGGCTTAAAGCCTGCTGTGTTGCATAATGGCAATGGCCTCATTACCTATGGTCTGGGTGGTTTCTCGTACTACTACTCGCGTCCGCTGATGGCTGTTTCTGGCATGCTGATCGATCACAACCAACCTGTGCAAATCACTGGACAGGCATGGATGGATCATCAGTGGGGCAATTTCCTCTCATTGACAGGCGGCGGTTGGGACTGGTATAGCATCCAACTGAATAATAACACGCAGATGATGCTCTACTTTATTCGCGATGCAGCAGGCAATGTCATCTCGACTTATGCTGGTTATATTGATGCTAACAATACCGACCATCTCATCCCTGCCAGCTCACTACATACGGCGGTTCTGAGCCACTGGACTAGTCCGGTTACAGGGGTGACCTATCCTTCTGGCTGGCAATTGCAGGTCAATGATCCACAGTTGCATGCCTCGCTCACGCTCATGCCGCAACTGAAAGACCAGGAACTGGTTGTCTATCAATCAACGGGTAACAGCTACTGGGAAGGAGCGGTCAGCATTCAAGGACAGGCTAGTGGCAAAGCTGTGCAAGGCGAAGGCTATGTTGAACTGACGGGGTATACGCATTAAATAATCGCTCCTTACCGTTTGATTTGTACACTTGCTAACACATCCATGCCTTTCTCATCAACGATGCCCATATAGTCCTGACGCAGTGTATAGCCGTCGGCGTGGAGCTGTACGGTGATAAACGCGAGTGCGTTTTGCCAGATAATCGATGAGCGTACAGGTTGGTGTGACGGTTTATAGAGAGGAAGCATGCGCATAGAGAGGCCGCCATAGCTGATGCGTGTCATGGTGGATTGTAGTTCAATCTCCTTGCGACTGCTGGGACTGAGTACATTCTGGAAGGGGGTCGAAACAAGTTGATAGAGAACGTTTTTTGGCTGACGTATCGTGCGTCTGGCACTCATTGAATAGGAGAAATGCACATCGCCAGAGAGGGCTACGATATCTGCTGATTGGGTATCGAGCAGGTGTAGTAGCTCTTGCCACGTGTCGGTAAAGAGCGGCCAATGATCAAAACTCGTTTTGAGTGTGACCCATTGTTGTATTCGTGCCAGTTGTAGCCCGACTCCTCGCAGCAGTCTATTTTGCTGAAATGGGCGCAGCCCCATCAGATATTCCGCGAGACCGATCACGGGTGGCAGTAGGATTGGTACGGATGAGATGAGTAGCGCAATAGTGTTTTGCTGCTGCATCCATTGCTGTAGTTCTGCCATCTGTTGCTTGCCCAGGATACGCGATGACTCATAAACCTGTTCCGGCTGATCGCTAAAGACCGATGTGCGGCCAGCGCGTGCATTGGCGACAAAAATAGAGGGCGTAGTAGGAATAACATAGTGCCAGGAACGCTCAATAGAGCTGACTGTTTCCTCGCGTATATAGGCGCGCAATGCCTCTAATATATCGGTTTGACTCTGCTCCCCTTCACGCATAAGCGCAAGGAGTGGATGCTGATTATTGGCTTGTTGCAGATTGCCCCAGCCCTGATAGACCCAGTAGGCGACGATGGCATCGACTAGTAAGCCTTCCTGTCCCTCTTGGATACGTTGTTCGCGCCAGGAGGGGACATTATTCCAGTTATTGGTGACTTCATGATCGTCGAAAATCATAAATGTGGGTAAAGCAGCTAATACCTGTCTGATCCCTGTATCACAGGTCCAAACATAGTGATACATATCAGCGAAATCGGAAAAAGTTTTTGCTCCCTCTTGTAACTGTGGATAGATGGCAAGCATTGGTGGTGTGGGTTCATCCGCATAAATTTGATCGCCAATGAGTAGGAGTAGATGGGGCCAGACACTTTCACGTTTGTCGATATGCTGGCTGAGCCAGGAGCCAGCGGCACTCAGGGCATCGATTGCTGGATAGCCTGCTTTGCGGCAGGAACCATAGGCTATGCGTAAGGCAGGTGGTATGAGCGTTGCTTCTGGATGGTGTGACTGGTTGGGAATAGTGATATCGAAGGTGCGAAAGCACTGGGTCACGCTCGCAGGCTCAAGAGCGTGTTCTCCAGATTCTGTGTGAATAACGATTTGATAGGTATACCACGTTGAGGGATGTAGGCCGATTAACTCAGGTGCGGCGTAGTAGTGGGAGCCGACGGTGACGGTATGCATCTGTGCTTCCGAAATGGCAAGCTCAAAGAGCGTATCGGCTTGTAACGCGGGTGTTGCGATCACCGTCACATGGCATGGCTGTGAAAACTCGGCCCAGATCACGCTACTGGTAGAACTCGTCGCCCGCACAAGAGGGCCAGTGTGTACATAAGACATTTTTCCTATATCCTTTCACGCTTTTATGATTGTCATAGAAGCGTTTTCTTGTCTTCTCTTAGAGAAGACAGGCAGAAGACACTACTGTATTATAGCGAATTGAAGAGAAAAGACATAGTTCTTTTTTGTAAAAAAACGTGATCTGCTCCTGCAAAATGGTCAAAAACCGTAAAATTCTATTGGTGCAAGTGCCTATTGAGTGAAAAAAAACGCTTACACGCTGGAAGCATATGCGATGAGGGAGCGAAGGGCGGTATGGTAAGCTATAGATGAAGGGAAGAACTCATCAACTCATCAGGTGATATTGACGAAAACCCGTGCCCGTATGGTATACTTTGTTTCAGTATAAGATGCACCGTATGTTCATCACACATTGTCATTGTTTTGTGTGTACATTGCATACAAATTTTAGTGCGTATGTCTTACGATGGTGTTCATGATGATAGCTTTTCGGTGTGATAAATGCTTGGTAAGCGACATGGGAAATGATGGAAGCAAGTAGCCATACATTACATAAACAGGATGATGCGATGCGCGGGCTGGAAGAGTCGGCAATTATCGAACGAGTTGCGCGTATCGTTTCAAGTGTGCGGGGCATAAAACCTGACTATACGCGGCTGGCGGCAGAGTTAGCTCAAGCCATCCCTTTTGATGTGTTTGGCATTGTCCTTTTGCGCCATGATCGACAAGCAGCTCGCCTGATGATTTGTTTGCGGGAGTCAAAAGGGAGCAGTGAAAACAGCGTGTTAGGGGAAGAGTCGGCATCTGGTGAGGTCATACAATGGGTGATGAGGCATCAGCAACATCCTTTGAAAGACTCCATGCTAGAGCGCATGCTCGAAGCGACCGAGCCGCTGATGCTGAATTATCCCGACGGAATTTCAGGTGGGCCGGCAGAATGTGGTGATGCTCTGAGCCGCTATCCGCAGGTGCGCTCTATCCTCATTACTCCTTTACGTGTAGAGGGGCGCGTGTTGGGAACGTTGGAACTGGGTTGTATGAGTGTGGACATGTATGCCAGTGAGCACTTGCAACGCTTAGTACGAGCGGTGGCTCCGGTGATCGCCACCGCGATTGAGGGAGCGCAATCAGGTGGCAGTGCTGAGATTCAAGATCGGCAACGCGAAATATTGAAGACTGTGTCCAGTGCATTAACTGGAAAAGTGGACCGTGCCACTATTTTACAGCAGATCGTGAGTGGTATTGCCCAGGCTCTCAATGTCGCATCGGCAATCATCACCTGGGATCGCAGTGAGGGGCGGCTACATCTTGAGGCGCAGAGCGGTCTTGATGCCCAGCTGATGAGTAAAATCCTCTATGAACATTTTCCTGTCTCAGATACCTGTCTTATTGGTTATTCGCTACGCCACCGCCAACCGTGTGTTTCGTTGGATATCGCGCTTGATGCACGTTTCCCGTCAACTTCTACGCTCTATACCTATTTTGGTGTACACTCTGTCTATAGCTATCCTTTAATTTCAGACTCAGCGATCTACGGTGCGCTCCTGCTCTGCTCGCACGAAACTGATGGTTTTACACCCCTCAAAGTTGACATCATCTCTCTTTTTGCTAGCCAGGCGACGATAGCGATTCGGAGCAGTTTGCTCTTGGAATCGTTGCAGCAACGCATGCATTTTCAAGCAATGGTAGAGCAGTTGGAACAAACAGTTGAGCGCGAGGAAAAGAAACAGGAAGAGCTTGTGCCAGAGATGTATACCCTATTGAGACAGGTGCAGAAGGAGACCCAGCGCATCTTTGGTGTGAATTTCACAACGTTGTTGCATCTGGTGAGTGACCATTTGTTAACACGTGGGGAGCGCGGACTAGTCGAGATATTTTCGCCGGATAGTGCAGTTTCCGAACCACACGATCAGGGCAATGCGGGGCAAATAGAATCTTTAAAGCAGGTACAATTTGTAGAAACGGAGCAGAGTGGTGATCTTGCCAGTATGCCGAGAAGCGCGGATGTGGGCGTAGATCATGCGTTGGCCGATACGCTGCTCGTGTTGACGCGAACGGCGGAAGCGGCCCTCGTGCGCGCTGGTATGTTAGGCGAGTTGAGCGAATTACTTATCCGTTTGAAGCAATCAGCCAATGTCGTCAAGGAAGCGTGGTTTATTTGTGATCTGTATGGAATCTGTATCTACATGAATCCATCTGCGGAAGCTGTGTGTAATGTGCATCTCAGCGAAATGGATGGCTATTCGGTGCTTTCTCTTTTGCAGGTATTTGCGAATATTATGCCGTATCTGCGCAATCGTGAAGAGGTATTGCGCTATTTGCAAGAGATTACGCGGGGCAATGTGATGCGCCAAGAGCAACATTGCGTAGTGGCTTCACAGCCGGTACAAGATGTTGATGAGACGCAGTGGAAGATGCAAGGGCAGGAGACACTTTTTTCAGATCATCATTATCGATTGAGCTGTTATCCATTGCGCAATGAGCAGGAGCAGCTTGTTGGTTGTGCGCTACATATGAGTGATATCACCGAGCAAGTGCGCGATGAAAAAAATCGTTCTGCGTTACTCTCGGCGGTGTCCCATGATTTACGGACGCCCCTTACTATCATTAAATCTGCGGTGACTGGTTTGATGCAAGATGGAGATCGGTGGAGCGAGCAAGATCGCCAAGCCACGCTCGAAGATATCGATACGGAGGCTGATCGCTTGACCGTGCTGGTGAATGGCATTGTTGAGTTATCTCGTATCGAAATGGGGGCATTGACGCTGGAAAAAGAATGGTGTGATATGGTGGAGGTGGTCAGTGGGGCAGTCGAGAAGGCGCATCGTGTCCTGGCCGGGCGTGCAGTTACCATGCATGTTCAGCAACATTTGCCACTGGTATTGGTCGACCATGTGCAGATCGAACGTGTATGCTACAATCTGCTTGAGCATGCCGTTGGCAATAGCCCGGCGCAGTCATCTCTTGTGCTGGCTTTAGACCTCGTGGCGGAGGAGCATATTGAGAAGCGGGCAGCATGGCATGGTGTGGTTTCACTGACTCCACAGCGTCAGAAAGAGCCATTATTGCTACGTATTCGCGTGATCGATCAGGGAGAAGGCATCCCGGAAGCCAGGCGAGAAGAGATTTTTAAGTCATTTTCGAGTATCGGCTCCTATAAAAATAGGCTAAACTTGGCTCTCTGTAAGGGCATTGTTGAAGCGCATCAAGGCAGAATATGGGTAGAGTCTGCTCCTGAACAGATCTATTTAGGAGCGTATGAGGTGGTGGCTCTCGAAAAAGTTGCAGCAGGCTCATGTTTTACCATCATCTTGCCAACTTATTTCGAGAATGTGCGGTAGGAGGAGTGTATGAAAGCTTTTTATAATAGCGAGAAGTGCGAATCTTAGGAATATGAGGAGTACTTCATGAAGATAAAAGGGAAACGTATTCTAATTGTTGATGATGAAGCCCCGATCCAGCGTATTTTACGAAAAAACCTGTTGATGAGTGGCTATGAAGTTTTTGTTGCCGGAGATGGGAAGCAGGCGGTGGAGATGGTGAAGTTGCATCAACCGGATTTGATTCTACTCGATTTGTGTTTACCTGGCGAATTAGATGGCTTAGAGGTATGTGTGCAGGTAAGGCAGATAACCAATGTGCCAATTATTGTGTTATCGGCATTGACAGAAGAGCGACAAAAAGTACGTGCCCTGGATTTGGGGGCGGATGATTATTTGACAAAGCCATTTGGGAATGAAGAACTGCAAGCCAGAGTACGTGTGTGTTTACGTAGAGTTGCTACGTTTGAAACACTGGGCGAGAATGAAGAGGAAGCTAAGATGCTGGAGAGCGGTGATGGCTATATTCGCATGGATGTGGAGCAACGCCAGGTCAAGGTTGGCGAGCAAGAGATACGTCTGACTCCAACAGAATTTGAACTACTCAGACAATTGATGCTGTATGCGGGGAAAGTCTTGACGCATCGTTCTTTATTACGAGCGGTCTGGGGACCGGAATATGGAGAAGAAGCGGACTATCTCAGGGTGTATGTGCGTCAGTTACGGCGGAAGGTTGAGAAGGAGCCATCACGCCCACACTATATCGTAACGGAACCAGGTATCGGATATGTGTTTCGTTCGCAGGGGGATGA
>VFSW01009840.1_pt1 | contig 13617 bp, 9 predicted proteins | sample 5358111 | NCBI WGS metagenome assembly VFSW01 (sample SAMN11554181, study PRJNA540505) | mine drainage metagenome | isolation source: sediment from site ElyBrook_90M | place: USA: Ely Copper Mine, Vershire, VT | collected 2017 | reverse complement strand
TTCTAAGTGGTAAGTGTGGGGATTTCATGCTGATTTTGCGTTAGGTCTTTTTGACCGATTGGTTATATTGAACCGCTTGCCACGCTGGGGGACTTGACGCAGTTTCCTGCGTCATTTCAGTAGTTCCACCGACCGACAATCGTTCAGGAATGTGCGCAGTATTGGTTTTTGTCCGATTCAAGTCAATCTTTTTTTGCGAAAAAAAAATCTTTTTTTCTGAAAAAATGTAATGCGTCAGTCACGGATGGCAGGGCAACTCGCCGATCCGTCCGCAGGATATCCTTGCCGCGGTGGTCGCCTCGGCGAGGCAACCCCTGGAGATTGGACATTTTACTGTACGTTGGATGCCACTGAACGAATTCCTCACGCACAGGTCGCAAAGGAAGGCATTTTTTCTTTGCGTCCTTTGCGCCCTTTGCGTGAGGCACCGTTTGTCGGCGCCCTGGCTCTTTTTGTGCGAGGCGGAGGTTTCGTCGCGTCGGCGCGGGGCTGGATGTTGCAAAATGTCCAAATTCCAGTGGTCGCCTCGGCGAGGCGACCCCACCATTCCCGGCCCAGTCAGTCACGGGTGGTTTCGTTGCGCACGGATCGGCTCGCGCGATTTTATTCTCGTTGTCTGGCGCGCCGCCCTGTTTAAAATGGCGGGCATGGGCGGACTGATTTCCCAGGCAACCGTTCAACAAATCCGCGCCGCCGGACTCCATTTTCCATCCGTGTTATTCCAATTCACGTTCAAGATGAGACTAATTCGCTTGCTCTTTGCGTCTCTGGCCTCGTTGCTCGCTCGTTGCAGATCACTGCGGATATGCGCCTCGCCAGAGGCACAAAGCCCGGCGGGCATTAGTCTTATCTTGAACGTGAATTGGAATTATAGAGGGGTCCGCAGCCTGAACCCCGCAGTCGGCGGCGTGATCGAGAACGGGTGTCGGTTCCAGTTATTTGCAAAAAAATCCTCCCGGCAGGCTGCCTGGTGCTGCGACAATTTAGTTGCGATACATGGTCGGCGCGTCTTTTTCGGCCAGCCTGCGTTGCTCGCTCCTTGCAGACCGCTGGCGGGTACGCTCGTCGCTCGCGCCTTGTCTGGCCAAAAAAATCCATCGCCCCTCATATATCGAAACTAAATTGTCGCAGCACTAGGAGGATCACATGCGCCGGGCGCCGACTCGCCCGGCCCTATCTTGTGGTGGAGAAAAGCGGCGCAGAGACTCCAAAAACACCAATTAACGATTAGCGGCGGATGGAGGCGTTAGAATCCACACACTTCTCCACCCGCCAAAATGGCATTTGTCAACGCGCACTCTCTTTCCTTAAAACGCAAACGTCACGGGGTGGAGTATTGGCGCCCGCCGGGTTGCTGCGGCGTGGTGTTGGCAATGCTGATCGTGGTGGGATTGGCAGGCGGAGGCGTATAGGGAGGGCCGAGACTTGGCGGTGACAGTGACGGCAGCGCGGGCGTCGCCGGTGTTGTCGCGGTCAAAGCGGCTGACGCGCTTTGGTTCAAGACCGTTTGGACGGGGACGTTGCCGCCACCCAGCGCAACGTTGGCAAGCGCGTTCTGAATAGAGAGTTGCAGCGCGGGGACGTAATCGGCGACGGCGAGCAGTATTTCGCGTCCAGCCGATGGCGCGCTTTCCGCGGCGGCCACAGCAATGACGTTGTAATCCTGGGGGTATTCTTTGAGCAATGCGGCAACAATCCTGGCGGCGTCAGCGGGCGCCGCAGCCACAGCGGCCTTGACGATTAGGCCGATCTGCTTGTGTTGGAGTCTAACGGCGGCGAGGGCGGCGACCGGCGCGACAGCGGGATTCCTGCCGGCCACAGCGGACACAATGGCGACGGTTGCGGCGGGATTTAGTTTGACAGCCGCCTTCACAACTGCGGCCGCGACCTCTTGTTGGTCGGCGGACGCCGCGTTGGCAACGATGCTGGCGGCCTTCGCGGGAAGTTCCAAGGTGGTTGACGTCGAGAGAGCCGGCGTCATGTCAGGAGGGTTTGAGGCGATGGCCGCGGGAGCGCCAACAAGGCCCGCGATCAATGCAACGCCGGTTATCACGTTAAATGTCTTGATTTTCATATGGTTAATGTTCAAGTTTCTGGTTGCCAATAAAACTGTCTTTTGAGCTGTCTGTTTAAACTTTTTCTGTTTCCAATGTGGGAATCGTAACCGGAAATGCAACCAAGTCAAGCGAAAGTTAACACAAAAAGTGGACTTTCGTAAATTTGTTGGGTTTACTCGGCAAATTGGATCGTTGGCGCTTTAAAACTTAGGAATATGCCACATTGGCGTGAATTTTGCTCTCCTGCATCATGAAACATCAGAACCTCGATCGGCCCGCCAGAATTAACCGGAACGTAGATCGCCCGCGATTTGCCCGGAGGACTTTAGCGATTTGCTGCTGCTGGTTGCTGACAGCGGCCCAACCAGCGCTCGCGGCTATCAATATGGTGACGACCACCGCTGACAGCGGCCCCGGTTCCTTGCGGCAGGCCATTCTCGACGCGAACGCGAGCCCCGGGCCGGATTCCATCGCGTTCAACTTATCGGGGACAGGCCCCTTTACGATCACGCCCGCGTCGCCATTGCCGACAATCACGGATCCGGTGGTGATTGACGGTTCCACACAAGCTGGCTATGCCGGAATGCCGCTCGTTGAGATAAACGGTTCCAATCTGGCGGCGAACTCGGACGGCATCCACATTACCGCGGGCGGCAGCACGGTGCGCGCCCTGGCGATCAACCGGTGTCCCCGGGACGCAATTCGGATAGAGAGTTTGGGCACAAATGTGATCGAAGGCAATTTTCTGGGCACCGATCCCTCCGGCGCGGCCGCTCTGCCGAATGGCGAAGGGGGCGTGATGATCAATGGCTCGCCGGGCAACATCATTGGCGGGACCAATGCCTCGGCGCGAAACGTCATTTCCGGCGGAAACCAAAACGGGATTTACCTGCTCAACTCCACGGCGATAGGCAATGTGATCTCTGGAAATTATATTGGCACGTCGGCGACAGGCCTCGCCGCCCTGGGGAACGTTTACAACGGATTGGAAATCTCGGATTGCTCCTCGAATCTCATCGGGGGCGCGGTTGCAGGCGCGGGCAATGTTATTTCCGGCAATGGCCTCAGCGGCATCTACCTTCTGACCTCCGGAGCAACGGCAAATGTCATCGAGGGAAATTACATCGGGTTGGATAAGAACGGGCTTACGGCCGTCAGCAACGCCCAAGACGGCGTGACGATTTATGGCGTGGCAGGAAACACGGTTGGCGGGACGGGCGCCGGCGCGGGGAATATCATTTCTGGAAATGGGGCCGCCGGCATCGATGTTTTAACGGCCGGGGCCACAAGCAATTCGATATTGGGAAATTATATTGGCGCGGATGTCACAGGGAAATCGGCGGTTCCCAACCAAGCCAACGGCGTGATCATTGATGGAGCTCCCGGGAACACGATTGGCGGGACCACCGCCGGCGCGGGCAATGTTATTTCCGGCAATCAGCAAAACGGGATACTGATCATCCACGCCGGGGCCTCCAACATGCTCGTTCAAGCCAACTTTGTCGGCGTCGATGCCACCGGAAGCAACGCCCTGGCCAACACCTACGACGGCGTCACAGTGGACGGGGCGGCAGGCAACTTGATTGGCGGGGCCAACGGCGGGAATGTGATTTCCGGGAACCGGGGAAACGGCGTGTTGTTGGTGGATTCCGGCGGGGGCGCCAATCAGGTGCAGGGCAACTTGATCGGCACCGATTATACTGGGAAAACCGCGGTGGCCAACGCCCAGGCGGGAATTTACATCGAAGTGCCGGGCAATACGATTGGCGGTCCGAGCGCGGCGCTCCGCAATGTGATTTCGGGCAATTTCCAGAACGGAATTTTCATCTATGGCGCAACCGCCAGCGGCAATTTGATTGAAGGCAATTACATCGGCCCCGATGTCACCGGCCGCGCGGCTTTGGGAAATGTTTACGCGGGCATCTCCATTTCCAATGCGCCCGCCACCAGCATTGGCGGCACGAGCGCCGGAGACGGCAATGTGATTTCGGGCAATGGCGACAGTGGAATAACCCTGGGCGGAAGCGTGACCGCGGCGACGATTATCCAGGGTAACCACATCGGAACCGACGCCACAGGCAACGACGCCCTTCCTAATTCCAACGGCGGAATCTACCTATACGGATCGGGCACGAACACCATCGGAGGCGCGCTTGCCGGCGCGGGCAACCTCATTTCCGGGAATTTCCAGGAGGGCGTATCTGTTGGCGACCCCGGCGCTAACTTTAACACCATCCAGGGCAATTTCATTGGCACCAAAGCGGACGGTGTAAGCCCTTTGGGCAATCAGGCGCACAACATCGATTTTCTCGACACGGCCAGCAATAACCTCGTGGGTGGAACAAGCCCCGGCGCGGATAACCGTCTCGCGTTCGTCCAATGGAGTCTCTATGACGGCGTTCGGGTGCGCGTGGGATGCCCGGGCAATTCTGTCAGCCGCAACAGCATCTTTTCCAATGGATTCCTGGGGATCGTTATCGGTCCAATCGCCGGCATCAACCCCACCAACATGGTCACGCTCACACAGGCGGCCAGCGACGGCGCGACGACAGGCATTCAAGGCTTCTTGACCACCTCCGGCGCCGGGCAGTTTCTGGTTCAATTCTACGAGAATATCGAGCCCAACAAATCTGGTTATGGCGAGGGCCTTACATACATCGGTGCGACCAACGTCACAACCGGCGCCGACGGCCACGCCAGTTTCAGTTTGAGCCTGCCCGTGGGCGTTTCGCCGGGAAGGTATCTTTCCGCCACAGCGACCGACGGCGCAGGCACCACCTGGGAATTTGGCCCCGATTATCAAGTGTCATCAACTCCCGCGGACGGCTCAATCCAGGTGACAATCAGCCCGCCAGAAGCGGTAAAAGCCGGGGCAATGTGGCAGGTGGATGGGGCGCCCTTTCAGGGCAGCGGCGCAACGACGGTCAACCTGTCACCAGGAAACCACACAATTGAGTTTCGGCCCATCAGCGGCTGGAACACGCCTGCCAACCAAACCGTCGCCATCGCAGCCGGTGCAACCAGCACGATTGCCGCATCCTATACCGTCGCAACTCGCGGCGAAACAGCCCGCCTGGTGGTGGGCGCCAACGGTTTGGGCGTGGTAAGCCCGAATTATAACGGCAAGCTGCTCCAAATTGGCAACGCTTACGCCATAGTCGCTCTTCCCGGACGCAACCAGATGTTCTCCAATTGGATGGGTGGGGCGCCGCAACCCTTGTCAGTGCTTTCGAGCAATTCGGAATTGAAATTCATCATGCAATCCAATCTGGTGCTGCAGGCCAATTTCGTAACCAACCTTTTCCTTGCGGCCGCAGGCTCTTACAATGGCCTTTTCGCTCCCGCCGACATGCAACGCGCGCAAGGCAACTCCGGTTTCTTTACGTTTCAACTTGGCATCGGCGGCGCGTTCTCGGGCAGACTGCTGCTGGCATCCAACGCGCTGCCGTTGACCGGCAGATTCGATGTCGCCGGGGCCGCGCGTGTGCTATCCACAGAACGCGATAAAAAGACGCTTATCACCACCTTGCAATTGGATATTGCCAACCAGGCTGTCAACGGCACGGTCAGTGACGGCACATTTACCGCGCAACTGCTGGGAGACATGGACATATTCGGCCCCGGCAATAAGGCGACCAACTATGCGGGACGTTACACGCTGATCATTCAGGGCGCCAATGATCCGAGCGTCGGGCCGTATGGGACGAGTTATGCCGCTGTAAGCGTAAACACCTTCGGAATCGTCACGCTGGCGGGGAGCCTTGCCGACGGGACGCCAATCAGCCAGTCAAGTATCCTGTCCAAAGATGGCTATTGGCCGATGTATTTGCCGTTGTATAACGGCGGCGAATCCCTGTGGGGTTGGAACTATCTGTCGAATCGCGCGATTGTTTCGGCGCCGCTCACAAGTTGGATCAAGTCAACGAATTCGTCAAAGACAGCGCTTTATCGTTCCGGATTTACCAACCAACAAGCCGCTCTGACCGGATCCTATTATGATCCATCCGCCGCCCCGCTTTTGAATTTTACCAACGGGGAAGTGCTTCTCGAAGGGGGCGGATTGCCGTTACCGATCACCGTCGATATCACCCTTGCTCGCAATGACGCCATCATTGTCGCCAAAGCGGAAAACACAAACCGTCTGACGCTGCAAATCAACAAGACGACCGTCATCGTGGTGGGCAGCTTCATCGATCCGGCCATTTCCCGGCAGCCCATCAGGCTGACTGGAGCCTTGAGGCAAAGCCAGGATAGCGCCGCCGGGTATTTCCCCGCTTTCGGACAAAGCGGCTCGTTTCTCCTCCAGCCGCGCTAATTAACACCATTTCAAGTTTTGCCGCCCCAAAGGCGCCGGCGATTTGCCGCGAAAACGACGGCGAAAGTTTTTCGTGCTCTGGCGGGGCCGTTTGAGTTATCGTCCGCGCGGTTGCAGTTCGGTCCATTTGTTATATGATGAAACGTCTGTTCTTCCGCTCTCTGTTGGCGGGCGCGTTGGCCCTTGGGGGACTCGTGGGTTGTTCGGACCGCCAAATGCACCTCGACAAGCTCCAGAGCGCGTTCGAGTCGGCCCCTCCAAACTCCAAAGCCGAGGTGGCCATGGCAGTCGCGGACATTAATGCCACCAATTACCCCGCCGCTTTGTCGGTGCTGCAAAAAGTCGCGTTCGCGACCAAAATGACCGGCGAGCAACGCAAGATTATGGAGGACACTCTAAGGAAAGTGCGGGACAAACTGCCGCCGCCAAAATAATGTTAAATCAGGAAACCATTATCAATGCGCTCAAGGCGATAAAATACCCGGGCTACTCCCGGGACATTGTCTCATTCGGGTTGGTCAAGAATATCGCCGTCAACGCCGGATCGGTGAGCGTTTCTCTTCAAGTCACGGGCGGCACGCCCGCCATCGCCGCGCAGATTAAAACCGAGGCCGAGAAAATCTTGCGCGCCCTGCCGGAAGTTCAGCGAGTTCAGGTGGACATCGCCAGCGCTCCGGGCGCGGCCGTGGCTCAAACTCCCTGGGCGCAACAAAACAAGGTGCCCGGCATCCGCCGCGTCGTGGCGGTGGCCAGCGGTAAAGGCGGCGTGGGCAAATCCACTGTCTCGGTCAATTTGGCGTGCGCCCTGCGGCATCTTGGGGCGGAGACGGGCTTGCTGGATTGCGATATTTACGGTCCGAGCATCCCGCTGATGATGGGAATCAACCAAAAGCCGACAATCAGCGCCGCCGAGAGGCTTGTCCCGCCAGCCAAGTACGGCGTCAAGCTCATGAGCATGGGCTTTCTTATTGAAGGCGATGCGCCGGTCATTTGGCGCGGCCCGATGATCATGAAGACCATCCAGCAGTTTATCGGCGAGGTGGATTGGGGCGCGCTGGATTACCTGATCGTGGACCTGCCGCCTGGCACAGGCGACGCGCAACTATCGCTTTGCCAAACCGTTCCACTGGACGGCGGCGTCATCGTCACCACTCCCCAGGAAGCCTCGCTGGGAGTGGTGCGCAAAGGCATGGCGATGTTCGAGAAGGTCAACGTGCCCATTCTTGGAATCGTCGAGAACATGAGTTATTTCATCGCGCCGGGCGGCGAGCGCGTCGAGATATTTGGGCATGGAGGCGGGCGCGCGGAGGCCGGCCGTCGCAATGTGCCATTCCTTGGGGAAATTCCCATTTACATGGCGATCAGGCTTGGAGGAGACGAGGGTGTGCCGGTGGTGGTCAGCGGCGCTAATGATGCTCCTGGCCAGGCATTTATCGCAATCGCTAAAGCCTTGCGTGAACGGCTGGGTTGAAGTATTATAAATATAGCTTATGGAAAATCGTTCAGAAATGCTCGATTCGGCTCCCTTGCCGCAGCCATCAGTCCAGCCGGCAAACGGCCAGCTCGCCTCGTCCGACCTCGAAAAACTGGTTTGGGCGCAACTGCGCGAGTGTTACGATCCGGAAATCCCCTCGAATATAGTGGATTTGGGGTTGGTTTATGACGTGTGCGTCCGAGGCGGCCAGGCAAATATCAAAATGACGCTGACCTCTCCGGGCTGTCACTTGGGCGGCCAGATCGCCGGCTCCGTCCAGGAAAAAGTCCTCGCGTTGGACCAGATCGAAGAGGCAAATGTGGAACTGGTCTGGGACCCGCCCTGGCATCAAAGCATGATCAGCCCCCAGGGACGCAAAACCCTGGGTTTGGAGCCTCCTTGATTTTGATTGATTCCACCCCGCCCTTTCTGTAACCTCGGCGTCACAATAAGACAGACCAAACCAACCAATTATGTCGCCCCAAACCGAAACCTCAAACGGGAGCGACCTACTACGCAAATCTTCTTTGTATCGCGAATTCCAGGCCGAACGCGAAGAGATTTTGAAACACAAATGGCTCGAATCGGAAAAAGCAGGCCATGACATCGGTTTTGAGCGCGCACTTACCGATTGGATCATCAAGCATCGCAGCAAATGGCGCAAAAGCCGCCAGGACCGGCATAGCGATAATTAACACATTGATTCTCAACGCGGTGGCCGTGCAACGGGCGCTGGCGCGTATCGCGCACGAAATTGCCGAGCGCAACGAAAATCACGCGGAGGTCGCCTTGATCGGCATCCAGCGCGGCGGTGTCTTCCTGGCCCGGCGCCTTGCCAGGATTTTGGAGGGCATTTGGTCGCAGCCCGTCCTGGGCGGCAGCCTCGACGTCGGCATGCACCGCGATGACCTCGGCCAGCACGCCGCCCCGGCCATGCGACCGACCGTCATTCCTTTTGATGTCACCGGCAAGACTGTCATTATTGTCGACGACGTTCTCTTTAGCGGGCGCACGACGCGCGCCGCCCTGGATGCGTTGACCGATTTTGGCCGTCCCAAACGCATTCAACTGGCTGTTTTGATAGATCGCGGCCACCGGGAATTGCCCATCAAAGCCGATTTCGTCGGAAAGAACGTGCCCACAGCCATCAGCGAACGCATCAATGTCCGCCTGCGCGAAGTCGGCGGCGAGGATGAAGTCACGCTGGAGAAGCATGAACCTTAGCTGGAACCGCAAACATCTTCTGGATATTGAATCGCTCAGCGCGGAGGAAATCCTCATCGTGCTGGATACCGCCCGCGCGTTTCGCGCCGTCGGCGAGCGCGCCATCAAGAAAGTTCCCGCCCTGCGCGGCAAGACGGTGGTCAATTTGTTCGTCGAGCCGTCCACCCGCACACGCATCAGCTTTGAATTGGCCGAGCAACGGCTCACGGCCGACATCATCAACTTCACCGCCGAAGCTTCCTCATTGAAGAAAGGCGAAACGCTCAAGGACACCGCCCGCAATCTCGAGGCGCTCAATGCCGACATCATCGTCATCCGCCACAGCGCCAGCGGCGCGCCGCACTTTTTGTCCCGCTTCCTGCGCGCCCGCATCATTAACGCAGGCGACGGCGCGCACGAGCATCCGACCCAGGCCTTGCTGGATGTGTTCACCATCCGCGAAAAAAAGCCCGCCATCGCGGGGCTTCATGTCACCATTCTGGGCGATATTCTTTACAGCCGCGTCGCCCGCTCCAACATCTGGGCCCTCACCAAGCTGGGCGCGCACGTCACCCTTTGCGGCCCGCCGACCCTGGTTCCAAAGGTCTTTGAACAAATGGGCTGCCGCGTCACCTACAATGTTGACGAAGCCATTGCCCAGGCCGACATCATCAACCTCCTGCGCATCCAGCACGAGCGCCAGCGCAAGACCATGTTCCCCAGCCTTGGCGAATACACCAGCCTCTTCGGCTTGACGCGCGAGCGCCTCAAACGCACCAAGCCCGGCGCGCTGATCATGCACCCCGGCCCGATCAACCGCGGCGTGGAAATTGACAGTGAGATCGCCGACTGCGATCGCTCGCTCATTCTCGACCAGGTGACCAACGGGCTGGCCGTGCGCATGGCCGTCCTCTTTCTAATCAACGGCGGCAAAGGTCCCCAGGAAGTGGAGGCTTAGCAATCAGGAACGCCGATGAACGCTCCCACCGCAGCGCAACAATCCGCCGTCAACGCGCGCGGCAATGTCCTGGTGGAGGCCGGGGCCGGCGCCGGCAAGACACGGACTTTGGTGGACCGCTGCCTGCACTGGCTGGAGAATGAGGACTCTCCCGGCTCTCTGGACGAGATTCTCATGGTCACCTTCACCGAGGCCGCCGCCGCCGAAATGCGCCATCGGCTGCGCGCGGAATTGGACAAGCGGATCGCGGGCTCGCTTTCACCGAAGATGGCCCGCCACCTGGGCGAGCAATCGGCGCTGCTGGACACGGCCTGGATATGCACCTTGCACAGCTTTTGTTTTCAATTGGTGCGCCAGCATTTTTATAAGCTGGGCCTGGATCCCCGGCTGGCCCTCCTGGCGCCGGAACGAACGGCGGTCTGCCAGCGACAGGCGCTGACGGCGATTCTGGATCAGCATTACCGCAATGAGACGCCGCAGGCCCACGCCATTCTCCAGTTGATCGAAGCCCACGGGCGGGATTGGGACAAGCCGGTGTGCGATCTGATTCTGCGACTGCACACTTACGCTCAATCGCTCCCCGACCCGGCGGCATGGTTCGACGGCCAGCGCGCCAACTTTGAGCAGCCGCAACCGGATCAATGGCGCGCGTGGCTGATGGCCGAGCTGGCCGAACTGCGCCCCAAATGGACGCGCGCCTTCCAAACGCACACCGCCCAGAATGCGGTGGCCGGTCAATGCGCCGCCATCTTGCTGAATTTGCCGCCGCAGCCATCGCGAGAACAGTTTGCCGTGGCGTTGGAGGCAATTTGCGCCCCGCGCGAGGCCCGCGCGCCAAAACCGCCCAAAGCGACCGAACCGATTTTCAAGGAGGCGCGTTTTTTGCGATCACTTTGCGCCACCACTTCAATCGATCCGCTCGCTGAGGACTGGGATTGGGCGCGCCACCCAATGTTGACCTTGCTTGCGCTGGCGCAGGAATTTGGCCGGTCCTACGCGCGCGTCAAACAAGACGCCGGCGGCGTGGATTTCCAGGACCTGGAGCAGTTTGCCCTGCGGTTGCTGTGGGAGCGCGCCACGGCGCGGCCCAGTGAAATCGCCGCGCAATGGCGCAAGAAATTGCGGATGATTTTTGTGGACGAATATCAGGACATCAATGGCGCGCAGGAAGCCATCATCGCCGCGCTGGGCCGCGAGGGCGCCGAGGCCAATCGTTTCCTGGTGGGCGATGTCAAGCAGAGCATTTACCGATTTCGCCTCGCCGATCCGCGAATCTTTTCAAAACGCAAGAACGCCTGGAAAACCGAGGCGCGCGGCAGGGTCATTGCGCTTTCGGAAAACTTTCGCAGTCATGAGGCCATTCTCCATTTTGTCAATTCGCTGTTCGATTCCTTGATGTGCCAGGAAATCGGCGGGATTGACTACGATTGCGATGCCAGATTGCGCTTCGGAAACGCCGCGCAACGCGTCCACATGGCCGCCGGCAATGGTCCGCCGCCCGTCGAGTTGCACCTGCGCCTGGCCGACGGCCCCGCGGACGATGGCGAGGGCGCGCCGTCTTCGGACGCGGAAAAAGAGGCGCGCATCGTCGCGCGGCGGCTGGCTGATCTTAAACTCCAGGGAACATCGGTTTGGGACAAAGACCACAACGAGCGCAGGCCTGTCAAGTGGAGCGACATGGTCGTCCTGCTCCGCGCGCCCCGCGGCAAGGCGGAGACATACGTCAAGGCGTTCGAGGACGCGGGCGTTCCGCTGGCGGCGGCGCGCGCCGGCTTTTACGACAGCCTGGAGGCGCGCGATTTGATCAGCCTCTTGACAATACTTGACAACCCGCTTCAGGACGTTCCGCTCCTCGGCGTCCTCATGTCGCCATTGGCCGGACTGGCCGCCGGGGAGTTGGCAACGATCCGCCTTGCGCGGCGCCCGTGCCATTTTTGGTTCGCGTTGAATCATTGGCACGAGCAGGCCGCCCGGCCCGGCGGCGCGGCTTCGCCGCTGGAGAAGCGGCTGCTGAACAAGGTGTCGCGCTTTCTGGATTTTTTCCGCGCGTGGCGGCGCCTCTCGCGCCAGCGGCCCGTTTCGCATTGCCTGGAAACCGTGCTCGACCAGACACACTACGCCGATTGGCTGGCCGCGCAAAAACGCGGAAGGCAGCGCGTCGCGAACGTCGGGCAGTTGTTGCAGCTGACAAGACAATTTGACAGCGACCGCGGCGAGGGCCTTTACCGGTTTCTCAAATTTGTTGAGGCCCAGCAAAAGCACGAAGTGGACGTCGAACCGGCGGGCGCGCCAATGACCGACGCCGTGCGGCTGATGAGCATTCATCAAAGCAAGGGCCTGGAATTTCCAATTGTCGCGCTGCCCGATTTGGCCAAGAAATTCAATCTCCAGGACACCCACGCCCGGGTGATTCTGGATGAGCGCCTGGGATTGTGCCCGCAAGTCAAACCGCCTGGCGGCCGCCGTTTTTATCCGAGCCTGGCCCATTGGCTGGCCGCGCGCCGTCAAAAGCGCGAGACCTACGGCGAGGAGATGCGCCTGCTCTACGTGGCCGCCACCCGCGCGTGCGAGCGCCTGATTCTTAGCGGCGCCATCGGCCAAAAAACAGTGCCGGAAAAATGGCCGGATCTGGCAGCCACGGAAAAAGGCGCCGCGCAAGTGCTGGCCGCCGGAAGTTATCTTGACTGGATCGGGACCTGGCTGGCCAAAACAAACGACCCCGCCGCATTGGAAGCGGACGGCCAATCGTCATTGTTGCGCTGGTTTTATCACAATGAGGCATCCGGGCATTTGCCTTCGACAACGCCGCCAACCGAATGCGAAGCGGACGCCGGCGACGGCGGCGCTTCCACGCCGGTTGGCGCTTTGGATTTGCGGCGCATTCGCGAACGGTTGCAATGGAACTATTCATTCCAGCCGGCGACTCGATTGCCCGCAAAAACCGCTGTGTCGGGTCTGCGCCGCCAAATTGCGCCGGCCAATGATGAGGAATCCCAGCCATTGTTCTCGCTTGGACCGTCACCGCTCTCGCGCCGGGCAAAAGCAAAGCCCGGCCAATTGAGCGCCGCGGAATCCGGCCTGGCCCACCACGCCTTTTTGGAGTTGGCGCAACTGGATCGGCTCTCCAGCGCCGCCGGCTTGAACGATGAGGCCGCGCGCCTTTGCCGCCAAAGACTTCTGTCGGCGGACCAGATCTCCTGCTTGGATTTCGACGCGCTCGCGGCCTTTTGGCAATCAGACATTGGACGCCAGTTTTTGAGTCAAGCAGAATACATCCGCCGCGAACTGGCTTTCACGGCGCGGTTTTCGTGCGGCGAATTGTTCCAGTTGGGCGCCGCGGAGTTTGCAGGCGCCGGCGAAAAGGAATTTGTCGTCGTCCAGGGCGTGATTGATCTGGCCGCGGTTCTGCCGGGGGAACTTTGGCTGCTCGATTTCAAGACAGACCGATTCGCCTCCGCGCAACAGGACGCCAGAGTGGAAATGTACCGTCCGCAATTGGTCCTCTACGCGGCGGCGGCCGCCCGGATTTATAGGCCGGCGGTCACACCCCCCTGGGTGCAGTTTTTAACGGCGCGAAAGAGCGTAGCACTTGAGTAATGCTTAATGCAAT
>VFSW01009839.1_pt1 | contig 13617 bp, 11 predicted proteins | sample 5358111 | NCBI WGS metagenome assembly VFSW01 (sample SAMN11554181, study PRJNA540505) | mine drainage metagenome | isolation source: sediment from site ElyBrook_90M | place: USA: Ely Copper Mine, Vershire, VT | collected 2017 | reverse complement strand
GTATCGCCGTCATGCAGGACGCGGTCAACATGCGTCGGGGGAAACCACATGGATTTGTCGTCGGCGTAATGAAAATCGTTGCGGCCGCCGGATTCGACAACGGGCACGTCGGCATCCATAACGAAGTATTGGGCTCCGGTCATCTTCTTGACCTGGGCGCTGCCTGCGCAGTGGTCGTAGTGGCCGTGGGAGATGAGGAGGATCTTGATATCGGCGAAATGGAAGCCGAGCGCCTCAACGCTGCGTTTGATCTGCGGCGGCGAGGACTCCAGGTTGCTGTTGATGAGAATGTCGCCCTGGGGCGTGGTGATGAGGTAGGCGGCGAGGTCTTGGCTGCCCACGTAGAACAGGTTGCCGGCGATGCGGAAGGGCGGAAAGGGGCGGGTCCACGCTGGGTCGAGGGCTGCGGCAAGCTGGGCAGAAGCAGCGAGCAGAATGAGAAGGATGAAAGTGGCGACGCGTTTGGGTTGAATCACTTGGCCTCCGCCGGATCGGCGTTTTGTCTTGCGATTTCGATAGCTCGCTCGAGGTGAACACCGCGCGAGCCCTTGACCAACACAACATCGCCGGAGCGCAGGTTGCGGCGGAGCCAGTTTCCGGCTGCCTCGGCATCGGGTAAAAACAGGGCAGCGACCCCGCCGGTGCATGCGGCGGCAGCGAGGTGCTCGGCATTCCCACGCACTCCCACAACCAGATCGATGCCGGCCTGGGCGGCATCCTTGCCGCAGGCGGCGTGCATAGCGGGACCGTGTTCGCCGAGTTCGAGCATTTCGCCGGCGATTAGGATTCGGCGGCGAGCAGGACGCGAGGCCAGGGTACGGATCATGGAGCGCAATGCTTCCGGATTGGAGTTGTAACTGTCATTGAGCAGAACGGCACCGTTGATCTCCATTACTTCGCCACGCTTGTCGCCCGCGGAAAGCGATGCGAGGGCGGCGGCAGCGGCCTCCAGATCGACACCGGCTTCGATGGCCACGGCCAAACCCGCCATGGCGTTCTGCGCGTTGTGCGCGCCCAGCAGGTGCAGGGTGAGCTTGCCTTGCTGCGTGCCGGCGCGGAAGCTTACGTGGAGTCCGCTGAGATCCTCAGTGACGTCGAGGATCTGCGGGTCGGCGCATGGGCCGGCGCCGAAGTACACTACTCGCCCCTGAAAGCCGCGTCCGAATTGGGAGACATAGGCGTCGTCGCAGTTGAGGAAAGCCACGCCGTTGGCAGGGAGCGCCGCTACGAGTTCAAACTTGGCGCGGGCAATACCGGCCTGGGCCTCAGTGAAGTTCTCAATATGCGCAGTGCCAACGTTGGTGACCACGCCCCAGTCGGGCGCGGCGATGCGCGCGAGGGCGGCAATTTCGCCGAGGTGGTTCATGCCCATTTCGAGAACGGCGAATTCGTGTTCCGCCTCAAGGCGCAGTAACTGCAGGGGCAGGCCGAAGTTGTTATTGAGATTGCCCCTGGATTTGAGCACGTTGAACTTTGCGCCGAGGGTAGCGGCGATGGCTTCCTTGGTGGTCGTTTTGCCAGCCGAACCGGTGACGGCGACGACACGCTTTCCCCAGAGCCGGCGCACGTGGGCGGCCAGCGCCTGGAGCGCGATGAGTGGGTCTTCCGCAATGAGCAGAGGCACGGCAAGCGCGGAATCGGGCAACGCGGCCACGCGCGCACGGGAGACCACCGCTGCAATGGCGCCGCGCTCCACTGCCGCAGCCACGAAGTCGTGCCCGTCATGGCGCGCGCCTCGTACCGCGAAGAAAAGATCACCGGGGGAGACGGTGCGGGAGTCGATGGAGAAGCCATTCGCCATCAGCGCGCCCGCGTTCGGCACACTGGCCGGCGCCTCCAGCACGGTGCTGGCGCCGATGGCGGCTTCTGCAAGTGTGAGCTTCATTTCGCACCACCATCATCCACCCTGAAACCAAATTGAGCCAGAGCGGCGAGGGCGAATTCGGCATCATCGAAGGGAATGGTGCGGCCGGCAAGGATCTGTTCTTTTTCATGGCCCTTGCCGGCGAGCAGGACCACGTCACGCTCCTTGGCTTCTTTGAGGGCAACGGAGATGGCAGTGGCGCGGTCGGGCTCAACGGTGTAGCGGACGCCGGTGGCCTTCAGTGCAGGCTCGATTTCGGCAAGGATAGCGAGCGGATCTTCAGAGCGGGGATTGTCGCTGGTGGCGACTACGAAGTCACTGCCCTGCCCCGCTGCCTGACCCATCTTTGGACGCTTGGTGCGGTCACGATCGCCGCCGCAACCAAAGAGCGTGATGACGCGGCCGCCCGACGGAGCGGTCATCTGCCGGGCGAGCGCTGTGAGGTTGCGCAGGGCGTCGTCAGTGTGAGCGTAGTCCACGATGACCGTAAAGGGCTGTCCGGCATCGACGGGCTGGAATCGGCCGGGTACCGGCTTGAGGTTCGGTACGTAGTCCACGAGGTTGTCGAACGGTACGCCGCGCGCGTGGGCGGCAGCGAATGCGGCGAGCAGGTTGAGGATGTTGACTTCACCGGCGAGGCGCGAAACTACCCTGGCATTTCCCGCGGGGGTTTCGAACTCGATGATTGCGCCGCCCGGGGTGAGCGTGTGGCTTGCGGCGCGCCAGTCTCCAGCGCCGATGCCGTAGGTGCGCACTTCCGCGCCGGCTTTGCGCGATGCGGCGGCAAGCTCCGGGGCGCGTGGATCAAGTGCGTTGATGACGGCGACGCGGGGCGCGGGATAGAGGACGCCGTCGAAGAGCAGTCGCTTAGCCGCGAAGTACTTTTCCATTGTGCCGTGATAGTCGAGATGATCGCGTGTGAGGTTGGTGAAGACCGCCACGTCGAAGTTGACACCGGAGGAGCGGCCCTGGTCGAGACCGTGGCTCGATACTTCGGTGATAAGTTCCGTCGCTCCACGGGCTGCGCCCTCGGCCATCAGTTCAAACAGGTCACGGGACTCGGGAGTGGTGTGGATTGAAGGACGTATTTCGCCGGCGACGTGGTACTCGATGGTGCCGATGAGTACCGTTTTGCGCGACGCGGCGTTAAGCAATGCCTCGGCGAGAAAGGCGGTAGTGGTTTTGCCGTTGGTGCCGGTGATGCCGGTGGCCGCGAGCTTGCGTTCGGGATGGCTAAAGAATGCTGCAGAGGCTTGCGCCAGGGCGCGACGGCCATGCTCGACCTCAAGGACCGGAGTGCCTGCCTGGTAGACGAGCAGGTGATCGAACATGGGGGCGGAGTCGGTGATGATGCCGAGTGCGCCGGCAGCAATGGCCTTGTCAACGTAGCGATTGCCGTCGGTGGATCCACCCTTCATGGCGACAAAGACAGCGCCGGGTCGCACGCGGCGCGAGTCGTATTCAACGCCGGTGACGGGTTGCGCGGAGTCGCCAGAGGAACCTACGGCGGTGATTTCCTTGATTAAATCGTTCCAATTCATCTCGTGCTCGATTGTAGAGGTACGGGCGGCCGGAATTCCGTGATGGAGCCCGGATTATCGGGAGCAGCGAACAACGATGCGGGTGCCGGGAGGGACCATGGTATCGGCGGCGGGCGCCTGCTCACGCACGGTGCCGCTGCCGGAGACCTGAACCTCAAGACCGGCGCCGGCGGCAACTTCGACGACTTTGCGTACCGGAAGTCCGACCAGCGATGGAACTTTGAGTTGGCTCGCTGTGTTCATAACTACGGCTGTGGTGATTTGCGACGGCGGCGGTGGCGAGTGATCTGAAGGGGGAGTCAAATCGACGGGCGCCGGGGCCTGGACGCCGCCTGATTTGGCGACGGCGGCGTTTGCCGATTTGGTATCGGCCTGCGCGTTGGCTGGCGAAGCGGCGGGCTGGCTGGCCTGGATGCGCAAGGGATCGTCGGCGGGAAGATCGTTGACTGCGGCAAAGAGCGCATTGATATCGCCGGCATCTTCCTGTTCATCTTCGTGAGCGGGTTTCTCAGGCTTGGTGGGCGTTTTGGGGGTTCGGACTTCAATGTCGTGCGGGACGCCGAGGTATTCAAGAACCTGCTGCGCAACCTCAGTGAAGACGGGAGCGGAGACGGCCGCTCCATAGTAGGAGGCTCCCTTGGGTGTGTCGATGATGACGGCTACTGAGATGACAGGATTGTTGACGGGGGCAATGCCGGCAAAGGACGCCACGTGCATGGTCTTGGAGTAGAGGTGCGTGGCGGGGTCGACCTTCTGCGCGGTGCCGGTCTTGCCGCCCGAAGAGTACCCGTTGAGTTGCGCCGCCTTGCCGGTGCCGTAGAGGACGACACCCTCCATCATCTTGCGCATCTCGGCCGCGGTGATGGTGGATAGGACGCGGTGAGCGCCGGGGGGCAGCGGGTTGGGCAGGTCGCCGACGGGCTTGAAGGGCGAGGGCACTTGTACCTTTTGGCCGTTGGCATCGAGTTGAGCAGGCATCAACACGTGGGGAGGGAGATAGACGCCGCCGTTCGCAATTGTGGAGACCATTGAGACCAGTTGCAGGGGGGTAACGCCCACCTCCTGGCCGATGGCGATGGAGCCGATGGATGACGATCCCCATTTGCTGGGAGCCCTTAGAAGCCCGCGCGTTTCTCCCGGAAGTTCAACACCGGGGCGGCTGCCGAAGCCGAAGTCACGGATGTATTTGTAGAAGTTGTCCGGGCCCATTTTGAGCGCGAGCTTTACAGCGGCGACGTCGCTGGAGTGCTCCAGCGCTTCATGAACAGTGATGACGTGGTAATGATCGGCCTTGTCGTCGTGAATGACGCGGCCAGCAAGGGTGATCGCGCCGCCCTGGCAGTCGATCATGTCGTCCGGCTTGGTGACGTGCTGGTCGAGCGCGGCGGAATAGGTGACGAGTTTGAAGGTGGATCCAGGCTCATAGACATCGCTGACCGCATGGTTACGCAGGAGCGCGGGCGTGGTGCGGCGGAAGACGTTGGGATTGAAGGTGGGGCGAATGGCAAGGGCGAGAATCTGGCCGGTGTGTACGTCCTGCACTACCACGGTGCCGTTGGCAGCCTGCGTCTTCTGCATAGCGTGATCGAGGGCGCGCTCGGCAAGGAACTGAATGTTTTCGTCGATAGTGAGAACGAGATTGCGGCCGGGTTCGGGTTCATGCTCGCTGGATACCAGAATGCGGCGGCGCGCGTCCATCGCCGTCAACATGCGGCCCGGCACGCCGTGCAACTGCGGCTCGAACTTCTGCTCAAGACCACCGAGGCCGGTGTCATCCACACCTACGTAGCCGAGCACCTGCGCTGCGATTTCGTTATCGGGATAGAAGCGCTGAAACTCCTTTTGAAAGTAGACGCCTTTCAAGTTCATGCTCTTGACGCGCGCTGACACCTCGGGTGTGACGCGGCGCGCCACCCAGGCAAATCCGTTGTTCTTATTGAGTCGGGTCGTTATTTGATCCTGGCTGGTCTGCGCGTCGTCAGCATCGGTGTGCACCGCAGACGCCAATGCCTGCGCGGTGGCCGGCTTGTTGTCGATCTCGGTGGGGACCGCATAGATGGAATCCACCTGAACGGTCATGGCGAGCTCGCGCAGGTTGCGATCGTAAAGAACGCCGCGACGAGGAGCAACTTCAAAGGTGCGCTGCTGTTGCTTCTGTGCGCGTTCGAGGTACTCCTGGTGGCGGAGGATCTGCAGCCAGAACAAGCGGCCAGAGATGGCAATGGCCCAGATCAGGAAGAAGAGGCAGACAATCCAGAAACGCGCCATCCGGAGAGGGACGGCGCGCGGCAAACTGCTTCGGTTGCGGTTGGCGCGAACTGATGCCTGCATGGCGAATGGCTCCGTGGATCGAGTTCAGCGCGCAAAGGTTTATTGTACCGGCGGCGCAGGCGGAGTGACTTGCGCGAGCGACGGGGCACTGGCATCCGCATGAGCGGTGGGGTGAATGACCTGCCCGGGCTGCGGCTCGGCCAGACCCAGCCGGCGCGCCATTCCATCAATGCGTGTGGGTTGCGTGAGCTGGGCTTCAGAGAGCCGCAACTGGCGATTCTCTTCGCGCAACTGGTCGCGGACCTGCTTCTCGGACTCGACGGTGTAGGAACTCTCGATGGCGCTGAAATGCTGCAGGCCATAGATCATGATGATCGAAAAGAGTACCGTGACGGCGGCGGTGAAGACACGCATCTCACGCACACGGACGGGGTCGGCCGCCTTGACCAGGCGGCTGTTGTCAAAGTGCTTGGCGAAGTAGAATTCCGGCGTGCGCACGCCGCGGCGACGCATCTGCTGGCGGGCCAGCAACTGGGCGTTTCGCTCGGCCACGCGGGCATCCCAGCTGCGGCCGGTTTCGAAGTAAGTGGTTGTGCATGCCGCCATGGTCGTTCTCCATTCAGGAACCGGTGATCAGTGATAGCAACCCAGTTCAATCAATCTTTAGCTCGCAAATGAGGCCGGTACTTCGATGCAATTTGCGATTTACCGCAATCTCGACTTCTCAATTCCCTGCTTCACCGCATGAACCGCTGAACACTTTTCAATGACATCTGTTCACTGTCTTTCCGCTGCTCTCAACTTTGCACTGCGCGAGCGCGGATTGCGCTCGATCTCTTCTTCGCCTGCCACGGCGGGCTTCTTTGTGAGGATCGTCCAGATGCCTTGTTGCGCTCCCTGGCGCAGGCTGTCTTTCACGATGCGATCTTCCAAAGAATGAAAACTTATGACGGCCAGTCGTCCGGAGGGCTTAAGCAACTTTGGTGCAGCCTCCAACAGCGCCCGTATCTCGTCCAATTCGCGATTCACATAAATCCGGAGGGCCTGGAACGTCCGGGTTGCCGGATGTATTCTGTCCTGTTTCATTGCCGGGGCGGCAGAAGCCACAATCCGTGCTAATTGCGCCGTGGTTGTGATCTGCCGCCCTCGAACAATGGCTCTGGCGATTCTCCGCGACCTCCTTTCCTCTCCGTATTCGTAAATGAGATCCGCTAATTCGTTCTCCTTGGCCTCATTCACCACTTGTGCGGCGGTGGGACCCTGGCGCGTATCCATGCGCATATCCAAGGGCCCGTCCGCCATAAAACTAAAACCTCGTTCTGCTTCATCCAGCTGCAGGCTGCTCACACCGAAGTCCGCCAGCAATCCGTCAACGGAAGCGGGCTGCACATGCAAGGGCGCCGCGCTGAATGCTTCGCCGATCAACTTCACTGCCGGGGCCTGGCTGCCCAATTCCCCGCAAACCCGGTCGAGCTTCTCTTTGGCCAGCGCCAGTGCCTGGGGATCGCGATCGAAGGCGATCAACATGCCCTGGGGCCCGAGCTGCCGGACGATTTCCGAAGCGTGTCCGGCAAGTCCGAGCGTGCAATCGACGATCGTGCTGCCGGGCCGCACCCGGAGGTACTCCATCGCTTCTGTCAAAAGAACCGGCACATGGCGTTCAATCGAATTCGTCATGCGCTCCCCTGGGGGACTGGCGGTTCAACTCTTACGGCGGAGAATCTCCGCCATTGCCTTGCGGTCGTCGGCGGTCATCGCGTTGGCAGCCATATTCCGCTCGAAGATTTCGCGGTTGTGGACTTCGATGTAAACTCTCATTCCAAAGACCGTGACCTCCGCGTCCAGTTGGGCCGAGTTGCGCAGAATCTGCGGCAACAGGATCCGGGCCTGGTTGTCCATCTCCACCTGCTGCCCGTAATAGCTGGTCAGGTTGAGGTATTTCTTGACGGCTTCGTCCATGTCGCTGGCATCGGCCAACTGCTCTTCGCGTTTTTCCCATTCCGGGAGAGGCCAGATTTCGGCACTCTTGCCGTCGGTGCTGGTGACATAAAACTGCGTCACGTTGGCGGCATCCACCAATTGCTTAAAGGCAGAAGGAAGCTTAAGCCTGCCCTTCTCATCGACCTTGGCTGGGTGATTACCGCGAAACATGGTGTTGCCTCTGTACGTGTTGTTCCGTTGGGAGCCGATTTACTACAGCCTGTATGGCCGGATACTGCTCGTTTGATCTATTCCGGTTTGCGAGGCTGGTTCCCCAGTACATCGGCGCCCGATTTCTATGGAGATAACGATGAATCCGGAGTAATCTTGCTCTTGAGATCGATTACTTGACTCCACCAGACTCCCCTTTACTCCACTTTAGAGACGATCATAGCCCACATCGTTGCCTGCTGAAACAGGAAAATGTCGAGGAGAAGCGGGAGCGGGAAAGTGCTGGGAGCTAGCCCGCCTAATAGTCAGAAAGATTCATTCAGCCACAATATGTAGTGTTTATCGGTTTGGTTCGCTGATTCAACATGGGTCTATGCAAAAGAGCGGGCAGCATTTATAGAGAACAAAAAGCGAAGATAGATCGAGGGACGATGACAAGGGTGCGAGTTTTCCACAGGGCATGTCCGACTCATCGGTGACTTTTGCGTTTTGCCGAGTCGACGATCACCTTGAGCAGATAGAGAAGCACAAGGATGTTGATGACCAGGAGACTGACCCGGATCCAGGTGAGCTTGCGAACCAGCTCGTGGATTTCGAAGGGCAGGAAGGAGGCTGTGATGATCAAGGTGAGGTACTCGGCCCAGGCTTTTTCGAGATAGAGGCCTATTCCTTCAATGATGCCAAGCGCTGCATAGCAGAAGGCCGCCAGGCCGATTCGCCGCAGCATGGGATCGTTGAGGAGAGAGGCCTTGTCGAGGACGAAGTTGACGAAGCGCGACTCGGGGTTGAACCGCAGGTCGCTGGCGATGCGGGTGAGAACGTCGTCGATGTCCTTGTGAAGCAGGCGCATCGCGCCAACGCCTATGCCGATGAAGAACAAGGCCAATAGAAATTTATAGGCGGCAATTAAAACCAGCCCCGTATTGTGGCCGTGGGGCTTCTTGGCGTGATGCGCTGAGGAACGGGTCATGATCTCCGAAGATCCGAGATTTTAAAACGAATCGTGAATTCAATCTTACGTCACCGGCTGCGGAGGGGGCGCGCGCCGGCGGTGGAGAATGAGCCGGATTGCGGCGCACGGGAATCGACGCGAAATCCCCCTTGCTTTCTTCCCACCAATATTGCCGCTCCGTTTGTGGATGCCGTGGAACCGCCGCAGGAAGGCTGGAATCCAAAGGGGGGTGCGGCGCGTTAACACACTGTAGTCATTTCAACGGAGGTTGTACATCGCATGTTCAATACCAGGAAAATTGTCGTGGCCGCAGTGACGGTCGTTGCACTTTCACTCTCAACGGCGTCGGCGTTTGCGGCGAAGGATCCCGACGTGGGCGGGTCCGCCATGTATCCGAGCAAGAACATTGTTGAGAACGCGGTCAACTCGAAGGACCATACAACACTGGTAGCCGCGTTGAAGGCCGCGGGGCTGGTTCAAACGCTCGAGGGCGCGGGGCCTTTCACCGTATTCGCGCCTACCAATGAAGCCTTTGACAAGCTGCCTGCCGGCACGGTGGACACGCTGCTGAAGCCGGAAAACAAGGGACAGTTGTCGAAAGTGCTGACCTACCACGTGGTGGCCGGCAAAGTCGGTGCGCACGACCTGCTCAAGATGATCAAGGCCGGTGGCGGCAAGGCTGAGTTGAAGACCGTGGAAGGCGGCACGCTGACCGCGACTCTGCAAGACGGCAAGGTGATGCTGACCGATGAAAAGGGCGGCATGGCCACGGTTACGATTGCCGATGTGTACCAGTCGAATGGCGTGATCCATGTTGTGGATTCCGTTCTGCTGCCTAACTAACGACGCACATACAGATCCCCGATAATATGTGTTGAAGTTGCGGTCAGCGGTTGCAAGTTGCTGCCGCGGACGCGGAGGCCCCGCGCAGCAAGTGCGCGGGGCATTACCATGAAGCCCATGACTGAGCGCTTTGAAACCCGGCAGTGGGTGCCGTTTCCCGTGGAGCTGGCGTTTGCCTTCTTCGCCAACCCATCGAACCTGCCGCACCTGATGCCCAGGAAGTTGAAGACCCGCATTGAGGATGCCCGCATGAACCCGCCTCCGCCGAGGCCGGTCGCGGCGGATCCGGCGCGGCGCTTTCGCAGCGTGGCGGCCGGCGAAGGTTCGGAGATTCTGATCAGTTTTTGTCCCGTGGCATGGCTGCCGCAGCGCGTGAGCTGGATGGCGCGCATCGTGGAGTTTGCGTGGAACAGCCACTTCGCGGATGAGCAGGTGCGCGGACCGTTCAAGCAGTTTCATCATCGTCATGGAGTCGCGGCCGAGGTGCGCGACGGCGTGGAGGGAACACTGGTGACGGACGCAATTGAATTCGCGCTGCCTGGAGGCGTGTTTGGAAGCCTGGCGAGAGGAGTGGTGCGCCGGCAGTTGGAGAAGTCGTTTGAATATCGGCAGAAACGGCTGCCAGAGGTGCTGGCTGCGGCGGCGCGGCAGGCTATGCAGCGGGGCTAATACAACGATGTGCCTAGTGACCAACCTCAGAACTGCATGCAGATCTCGGTTCCAAAACGGCGCGTCAGAAACTGATAATCAGGTCGCTCTGTACTGAGCGAGATACGAATGCTGACGGCTCCCGCGCCATAGACGCGACCGTTGGTTCCCGCTCCGGTATCGCCAGGCCAGGTAATCGGGATTTCTAGTTCATGAGTTCCCCGGGTGATGGGGACCGTTTTCACGGCCGGCGTCTGCACATCGGACCCTGTGCAGCCTGTGCGATCGGCGAACTGGTCAAGGCTCAGCGAGAGTCGAGCACGCTCAACGGTAGTGAGTGTGTACTGGACTTTCACGTTCCATACCGCAGGATTGCCAGATTTCAGACTGATGCCGCCCGGCTCGCCCGGCTGATTGACCGAAACGACCGCAATCGAATCAGTGGGTACAGGGAACGAATCCGGAGGAACAGGGGGGGTGAAACGGGTCGGACGTCCATGATGGCAACCAAGAGCAAGAAGAACGGGAAAACACACTGACCCTCGTTTGAACACGTAGGTTAGTAGCTTCATTGGTCGGCAGTCCCTCCTTATCGATTGATCGATTCGAACTACACGCGAACCGAACCTTACTTCTTGGCGTTCAAGAGCGCTTCGCTATCGAGCACGTTGCCTTCGAGAATGAGGGCGGAGATGCGGCGAACGTTCCAGATGCTGACGGTGGGGTCGCCATCGACGACGAGGATGTCCGCGCGGCGGCCGGGGGCGATCTTTCCGAGATCGTTCCAGTTGAACTGAAGGGCGTAGTTGTTGGTTGCTGCCGCCAGCGCTTCGCGTGGGGACAGGCCGAGGCGCACCATCATCTCCAGCTCAGTGTGCATGGAGATGCCGGACATGGTTCCGCTGACAGGTGCGCCGGAAGCCGCAAGGTAGTGTGGATAAGCAGCGAAGATGGCTTGATTGAGGTGCCAGAAACGCATGGCCGATTGATCCGCCTTCTTGCGCAAGTTCTCTTCCAACCAGCGCTGCGAGATCGAGGGCAGACGGCGTGCCCAGGATGGAAGCGGGTACACCATTTCGCCGGTTTCGCGATCGGGAGGATCGAACATGCGGGCCGGATCGAGCAAGGCCGCAGCCGGCTCGCGCCACAGGTTGCGATGGTCGGGCAGGCGCAGAAAAAACATGCTGAACATTGGCATTAAAGCGGAGTGATGCGAGGCGAGGAACCGGGCGTATGCGCGCACATGTGGATCGGTGGGCGGCAGGCGCTCAGAGTAGTCGTAGGCGGTGGAGGCGGCAGGGCCTTCAGGGTCGTCTCTGAGCGGTCGCTGGAGCTCATCCGGGAGGACACCCAACTCGTACTGGCCCATATGCAGGAGTGCATCGACCCCGGCATCCACGCCAACCTCGTAGGGAGTGGAGACGAACTCGCCATAGGTGATGAATCCCATCTGGTGGGCATGGGAGATGATCCATTGCGTGTTGGCGGCTGTGATGTTATGGCCGAGCCACACCACCTTGGTGCCCAGCTTTGCGGTGTCGGCGAGCTGCTGGAGGGTGTCTTCAGGAGTAAGTTCGACGGGATGGGCGCCTTCGCGCAGCTTGGTGGTCCATCCGGGATGTCCGATGAGCAAGCTCCAGTCGTCGGTGGAACCGACGGAGTCAAGCAGGACCAAGTGGGGGCTGGGATTGGCGGTGAAATCGATGTGGCCGCGGTGGCTGTCGGAGCTGGCGACGACGGTGGTCACGCCCATGTAGAGATTGGCGTTGGCCTCTCCCTGGTTGTTCATACCGGCAAAGCCATCGACCAGGCCGGGGATGATGAATTTGCCTGTGCAATCGATAACGCGGGCGCCCTTTGGAACGGGAAGGGCGGCACGAGTACCGACGTCTGTGATGCGGCCGTTCTCCACAATGACGATGGAGTCCGGCTGGTCTTTGGCGGAGCGGCCCCATTCGGAGACGTCGACCACCGTGCCGCCGGCGAGCACCAGCGGGACGGGGGCTTGCGGCCAGGCCAGGATGCTGCCCAAGGCCAATCCACCGATCCACATCAGGAAGACACGAACACGTCGCATATCAAGAATAGTCTGATGTGGATTGTCGCACAGCGGTTTGAGCAAGGTCAGACATGGGCCGGGTGCAGTTGCTCCTCGCTGCGATAAGTAGCAAGGGCGCCGCGAGGATCGTGGGATTTTGCCCGAGGTAAAAAGACAGGGACGCGCCGAAGGTGGGGCACACGGAGCCGCGAGAGGCAGCAGCCTATTGCGCAGATGAACGACGCAGCGGATTAGCTGGCGACCAATGCGCGGCGTTGGCGGCGCGCGAGCAGGGGCAGAACTTGAGTCTGCGCATCTTCCACAGTCAAACCGTACCTGGCGCGCAACGCTTCGACTTTACCGTGCTCGATGAAGCGATCGGGCCAGCCGATGCGCACGACCGGAATGGCGAAGCCCATTTCATCGAGAGCCTCAAGCACCGCGGAACCGAAGCCACCCATGATCACGTGATCTTCAAAGGTAACGAACGCAGCAACGCGACGGGCGTATGACTGAAGCATTTCGCGATCCAGCGGCTTGACGAAGCGGGGATTGATGACAGCGGCGGAGTATCCGTCGTGCTCAAGCCGCTCCGCGAGTCCCAAGGCCAGCGAGGTCATGGGACCAAGTCCCAAGATGGCAACATCGGAACCGTCCGCCAGCACCTCAGCCTTGCCAATGGGCAGGATCTGCGGTTCAGGTTTGCGGGTCACGCCAGCAACGGCGCCGCGAGGGTAACGAATTGCACTTGGCCCGGGTAGCTGGAGACCTGTCTTCATCATGTCGGCCAGTTCGTCCTCATCCTTGGGCGCCATCAGCACCATACCGGGAATGCCGCGCAGATAAGCGATGTCGAAGAGGCCGTGATGCGTAGGGCCGTCGTCGCCGGAGAGGCCTGCGCGATCCATGCAGAAGAGCACGGGGAGATTTTGCAGGGCCACGTCGTGCACGATGGGGTCGAAAGCGCGCTGAAGGAAGGTGGAGTAAATGGCGCAGACGGGGCGGAAGCCGCGCGTAGCCATGCCGGCCGCAAAGATGACGGCGTGCTCTTCAGCGATGCCCACGTCGAAGTAACGGCGGGGATGGTGAGGTCGGAAGAGATCGAGGGCGGTACCGTTGGGCATGGCGGCGGTGATGGCAACGATACGCTCGTCTTTGTTAGCCAGATCGACGAGCCTGTTGGCAAACACTTCAGAGTAAGTGGCTTCGCCTGCGGGGCGGGTTATGCCTGTTTCGGGATCGTAGGGGCCGAGACCGTGGAATTTTTTCTGCAGATCGAGCGCAGGCTGGAAGCCACGTCCCTTTTGGG
>VFSW01009838.1_pt1 | contig 13617 bp, 15 predicted proteins | sample 5358111 | NCBI WGS metagenome assembly VFSW01 (sample SAMN11554181, study PRJNA540505) | mine drainage metagenome | isolation source: sediment from site ElyBrook_90M | place: USA: Ely Copper Mine, Vershire, VT | collected 2017 | reverse complement strand
ATGCTATTGACGCCGCCGCGGCAGTACAATTTGCTCTTAATGTTGTGGAACCCCAGTCCTCGGGTATGGGTGGGGGGGCATTTATTTTAGTGTATATCGCTAAAACCCATCAGGTTTATGCAGTGGACGCAAGGGAGGTGGCACCGCAACTCGCTACCCCTGATCAGTTCATGGGGCATCGGTTTGAGGAAAATTCCTCTAGTGGCATTAGCGTTGGGGTTCCGGGGACGGTGGCTGGGTTTAACGCACTATTGAACCAATGGGGCAGAATGACTTTGGGCCAAGTATTGCAACCTGCCATGCGTTTGGCGCAACAAGGATTTGCCGTGACACCCTATTTGGCGGGAGCGCTAAAAGATCATCGAGCCAAACTTCTGCGTGAGTCAAACAGTCCTTTTTTTAATCAGGATGGCACGCCCTTGAGGGTGGGTCAGCGCCTAGTTCAGGTTGAACTTGCCCATACCTTTGAGATTCTAGCTAAAGAAGGGGCGACCTCCTTTTACCGAGGGGAGATAGCCCACGCCATTGTGGCCGCTCAACGGAGTTCAAGAATGGGCCCGGCTGGATGGGGTCGTATGAGCTTGACTGACTTGGCTAACTATCACGTGTATATCAGAAAAGCTTTAGCGTTTGATTACCAGGGTTATCATTTAGTGGGGATGCCCCCGCCCTCATCGGGAGCCAGTAGTTTATTTGAAGCCTTGGGTATTGTGTCCCCCTATACCCATGACAAGACATGGCAAGATAGGGCTTATCGAGATCACCTCTCCTTGCAGGCCTTATCCATGGCTTTTCAAGATCGAGAGAATTTTTTTGGTGATCCGGAGCAAATGACCTTAAACCCTAACGCGGTACTCACTCCCTCCTTTCTCGATCAACGCAGTAAAGCCCTATTGTTAGGCAAGTTGCCTAATCAACTGATTCCCTTGCCAAAGCCTAGTGGGACAAACACTACTCATTTTTCTATTGTAGACAAAGAGGGTAATGTGGTGAGTTGTACGAGTACCGTTGAGCAATTATGGGGCAGTGGGTTATGGGTCAACCAATATGGTTTTTTATTAAATAATGAATTAACAGATTTTGACGCAAATCCTCTGTTGGCGGATGGCAAGCCCTCGCCCAACCAAGTTAAGGCAGGATTGCGACCAAGAAGTAGTATGTCGCCTATATTGGTCTTTCACCAAGGACGGTGGATTCTCGCCTATGGTTCTCCTGGCGGACCGACTATCATTAGTACCTTACTGCAGGTAACGCAGGGGCTGTTGGATTTGCACAATACTCCCCAGCAGGTGATCAGCGAACCACGCTATGCGGTAATGAATGGGGCTGGCTTCACTTTAATTGAACAGTCCTTCCCGGTAGCGCTTGAAAACGAGCTTAAGCAGCTTGGCCATCAACTAACGGTTAATCCAGATGCGCAAGGGTCTGTGCAAGCCGTAGGCTTAGATGAGGAGTATCATTATTACTGGGGAGCAGCGGATCCACGGCGTGATGGCAGCGTGGGTTATCAATAATTGCCCTCGTATCATTATGTTTGCATAAAAGTGGGTTTTAGACGTATAATGCAAAGCTTTCTTATTAGTTAATACAGTTTGGAGATATCCATGGCAAGCACTGCCGCAGAAAAAGCACAAATTATGGCGGATTACCGTCGTGCCCCCGGTGATACTGGGTCACCTGAAGTACAAATCGCTTTGTTAACGAATCGCATTAATCAGTTAACAGACCATTTTAATCCCACGTTAAAGACCACCATTCTCGTCGTTGTTTATTAAAACTCGTGAGTCAACGTCGCAGCTTACTGGACTATTTCAAACGCAAGAACATTGACGGTTATCGTCAGTTGATCGGCCGTTTAGGTATTCGCAAGTAATTGGGGACTTGCCCCTGACTATACATAAACGCGGTGTTGCCTCACTCAGGTACACCGCGTTTTAATTTTAATTTCACATTCAGGAGGATTTTCCTGTGAATAAAGTCACAAAAACATTCCAATGGGGTCGTCATCAAGTCACGCTTGAAACTGGCGAAATCGCTCGTCAAGCTGATGGCGCTGTGATGGTGAGCATGGATGACACCGTGGTATTGGTCACCTGCGTCGCACAAAAATCAGCCAAACCTGGCCAAGACTTTTTCCCCTTAACCGTGGATTATCAAGAACGCTTTTATGCAGGCGGCAGAATTCCTGGCGGGTTTTTTAAACGTGAAGGTCGGCCAACGGAAAAAGAAACGCTGACCTCTCGACTGATCGATCGTCCTTTGCGTCCCCTGTTTCCTGAAGGGTTTTATAACGAAGTGCAAATCATTGCTACGGTGATGTCCAGTAACAATGAAATTGATCCTGATATTCCAGCCTTGATTGGTGCTTCAGCGGCTGTTGCACTAGCGGGGATTCCCTTTGATGGCCCCATTGGTGCTGCCCGTGTGGGTTACAGTAATGGTCAATATCTGTTGAATCCCCTAGTGAGTGAATTGCCCCAGTCACAGATGGATTTGGTGGTGGCGGGAACGAAAGATGCCGTATTGATGGTGGAATCTGAAGCCATGGAATTGTCTGAGGAGGTGATGCTTGGTGCCGTAGTATTTGGTCATGAGCAAATGCAAGTGGCTATCCAAGCAATTAACGAGCTCGCCCAGGAAGCAGGTCAAGATGATTGGGATTGGCAACCACCAGCTAAGAATGATGCTTTGATCAGCCAATTAGAGGCTTTGGTCAAAGAGGACTTAAAGAATGCTTATCGCATTCATGCTAAACAAGAGCGTAATACAACAATTAGTGAATTGCGCAGTAAAGCCTTAACAACACTATTGCCAGAGAGTGGCAATGCGGACACTGAAAACCATATCAAAACACTCTTTGGTGACCTTGAGGCACGTATTGTTCGTGGACAAATATTAGATGGGGAGCCACGTATTGATGGGCGCGATACCAGAACAGTGCGCCCCATCACTGTGCGCGTGGGTGTGTTGCCACGAACTCATGGTTCAGCGCTATTTACCCGCGGTGAAACCCAAGCTTTAGTGATTGCTACTTTAGGTACAGCCAGAGATGAGCAGGTGATTGATGCCGTCCAAGGAGAATATAAAGAGCGTTTCATGTTGCATTATAATTTCCCCCCTTACTCAACAGGGGAAACAGGCCGGGTGGGTACTCCTAAGCGCCGTGAGATTGGTCATGGCCGTCTTGCTAAGCGCGCCTTGGTCGCAACATTACCTAAACCAGAGGACTTCTCCTATACCATTCGTGTGGTGTCAGAAATCACTGAGTCCAACGGCTCCAGTTCCATGGCCTCTGTCTGTGGCGGATCGCTGGCCTTATTAGACGCAGGGGTACCTGTTAAATCCCATACCGCAGGAGTTGCTATGGGATTAATTAAAGAGGGTAACCGTTTTGCTGTATTAACAGATATTTTAGGCGATGAAGACCATCTGGGCGATATGGACTTTAAAGTGGCTGGAACAGATAGTGGTGTCACTGCTTTGCAGATGGACATTAAGATCACTGGTATCACTAAAGAAATTATGCAAGTGGCTCTGGCGCAGGCCAAAGAAGCACGTATTCACATTTTAGGTATTATGAAACAAGCGGTACCTCATGTGCGTGAAGAATTATCGAGCTTTGCGCCACGCATTATTACCATGAAGATTAATCCAGAAAAAATTCGTGACGTCATTGGTAAAGGTGGTGCTGTGATTCGCGCTTTAACGGAAGAGACGGGAACCACCATTGAAATTCAAGATGATGGAACCGTCAGTATTGCTTGCGTTAGCGGTGATGCTGGAGAGTTAGCAAAGAAACGCATTCAAGAGCTTACCGCTGAAGTGGAAGTGGGTCATGTGTATGATGGCACAGTCCTTAAATTATTGGATTTTGGTGCCATAGTGAGTGTTCTCCCAGGGCGCGATGGCTTACTGCATATCTCACAAATTGCTCATGAACGAGTCAATGCTGTGGGAGACTACTTGAAAGAAGGGCAGCAGGTGAAAGTGAAAGTTCTTGAGGCCGACGAGAAGGGACGTTTACGCTTAAGTATGAAAGCGTTAGTTGAGCCTCCCGTGGCTCCCGCAGCACCGGTTGAGGAAGGGGTATAATACGGCTGTAATTGAGCGGTATTAAACTGGTTTTTTAAAAAATTAAATTAAGCTCCATTAACGAAAAACGAGTTCAAGGTTATGGCAGAGACATTAAAACAATTTAAGCCCTACGTCCCTAAAAAGGGCGAAAGCTATATGAACAAAAAACAACTTGAGCATTTCCAGGCTTTGCTTGAAGATTGGAAATCAGAGTTAAGTCAGGATATCGACCGAACTGTTCATACTATGCAAGATGAAGCCACGGTATTTGCTGACCCCAACGACCGTGCGAGTCAAGAGTCTGACATGGCTTTAGAGCTTCGTAACCGTGATCGTGAGCGCAAGTTAATCAAGAAAATTGATGAAACTATCGCTAAAATCGAAGCTGGGGATTATGGTTATTGTGGCAGTTGTGGCGTAGAAATTGGTTTAAACCGTTTGCAAGCTCGTCCTACAGCCAGTTTATGTATAGATTGTAAGCAGCTAGAGGAAATGCGTGAGAGGCAGGTGGCCAAGTAAACCCCACCAATGCTTCTTATAAAAAACCCTGCTTTGGCAGGGTTTTTTGTGGGTGATGAGATGACGTTTTTAACTGTTAAAGAAGAAGGTTAATTTGACGCCACTGCTCCTCCCAACCATCAAGAGGGCGACGTTTAAACCCAGTTTTGGCGAACTGATGCCAACGTCCAATAACAATACACATCAGTAAATTAGCGCTAACAGAAGGCTGCGTTGTTTGAGTGGCAGGATGCTCAGCAAGTCGTAGGCGTATGGCTTGGCGCAGCGTAGCCTCAACTCGGTCATGAACTTGATTGACGCGTAACTGCAGTCGATCATTCTCGTGCACCAGAGCATCACCAATTAACACTCGGGTCATACCGGGATTCTTATCGGCAAAGGCGAGTAATAAAGTCATGATGGATTCAATTTGATTGAGCGGGTGGGGCTGCTCTTCGATGATGCGATTCATGCGTGTAAAAAGGGTCTCTTCAATAAATTCTATTAACCCCTCAAACATCTGCGCTTTACTTGCAAAATGACGATACAGCGCCGCCTCAGACAGGTTAAGTTTTTCAGCCAAATAAGCGGTGGTGGTTTTAGCAAGCAGGGGTTGCTCTAAAATACTTGCTAGGGCTTGTAGGATTTGATTGCGTCTCTCGCCACTCATCATTGATTGTCATGAATAAAATAGGATTGTGGCATGGTATCACATCGGGCTGTTCAACAGTGTTTAACGACGTGTTCTTGAGGACATCCATGATAAAATAGGTTTTTTTATTTTCAGAGGGTGGCAATTGTGGCAGGACACTCAAAATGGGCCAATATTAAGCATAAAAAAGCAGCAGCCGATGCGAAGCGGGGCAAGGTTTTTACTCGGTTAATTAAAGAGATTACGGTGGCTGCCCGCCTGGGGGGTGGCGATGTGAGTATTAACCCACGACTTCGCCTCGCCGTGGATAAGGCCTACGATCAGAATATGCCAAAGGACACCATTGAGCGTGCCATTAAGCGCGGTTCTGGGGATCTTGAGGGCGTTAATTACGAAGAAGTGCGGTATGAGGGCTATGGCATCAATGGGGCCGCAGTGATGGTGGATTGTTTAACCGATAACCGCGTGCGAACTGTGGCTGATGTGCGGCACGCATTCACGAAGTATGGTGGAAATTTGGGTACTGACGGATCAGTGGCTTTTTTATTTACGCATTGCGGACAATTGATGTACGCTCCGGGTACCAGTGAGGATCGCTTGATGGAAGTGGCCCTTGAAACCGGTGCCCTTGATGTGTTGAGTCATGATGATGGTAGCTTTGAAGTGGTGACCCCACCCTATGAGTTTTCTCATATTAAGGAAGTTCTTGAGAAAGCAGGGTTAGTGGCTGAGTTTGCTGAGGTGTCTATGAAGCCCTCAACGGACACGGAATTATCGGGTGATGAGGCGATAACAATGCAAAAATTGTTGGATGCGTTAGAAAATCTTGATGATGTTCAAGCGGTGTATACCACTGCCATGATCATTGATTAATTCATTATTAGGAGAGCCTCTATTCGTATTTTAGGACTTGATCCTGGTTTGAGAGTGACAGGGTATGGGGTGATTGACCATCATCGGTCAGCGCTCACCTATGTGGCGAGCGGCTCCATAAAAACAGTCACAGATACTTTGCCAGCAAGGCTTAAGATGATTTTCGAGGGGGTTTGTGAGGTGATTGACAGGTATCAGCCTGAACAGGTGGCAATTGAAAATGTCTTTGTCAACATTAATCCGAAATCAACGTTATTGTTGGGGCAGGCCCGTGGCGTTGCTATTGCGGCGGCGGTTCATAAACAGTTACCTGTTGCAGAATATACAGCGTTACAAATTAAACAAGGGGTAGTGGGCTATGGCCATGCCCAAAAGGCACAAATTCAAAATATGGTAATGCGACTGTTACAGCTGCCAACCCCTCCCGCAACGGATCCCGCTGATGCCCTTGCTTGCGCCATACGCCATGCTAACGAGCAAGGTAATCCCCTATTGCCCCCCCGCTTAAAAGGGTTGAAGATGCGACATGGTCGATTGGTGAGCCTATGATCGGACGACTGCAGGGGACTTTGTTAGTGGTTAAGCCGCCACGCCTGTTGGTGGATGTGATGGGAGTGGGCTATGAGGTTGAAGTACCAATGAGTACCCTCTATCAATTGCCGTCTATCAATCAAATTGTGACTCTTCTTATTCACCATGTGGTGCGAGAGGACGCTCAATTACTCTACGGTTTCTATACGGATCTTGAGCGTCAATGGTTTAGACAATTATTAAAAATTTCTGGAGTAGGGCCTAAGCTGGCTTTAAGCGTATTGTCAGGCTTGTCGGTGGAGGAATTGCAGCGCACTATCATGACCCAAGACGCTGTTCGGTTAACGCAAATCCCTGGAGTGGGAAAGAAAACAGCGGAGAGATTAATGCTAGAGCTAAAACAAAGCGTTAGTCAATTTGCTGCATTGTCTGACCCCTTGGTAAGTTTGACTCCCTCTGTTAAAGAGGAAGTGATTGAAGCGCTGTTATCCTTAGGTTATCAAGAACGAGAGGCTAACAAAGCCACTGAGTTATTACCCGAATCAGTGTCAGTGGAAGAGGGTATTCGCGCAGCACTCAAGTCTCTAATGCGCGGTGGAGGTGGTAAGTGATCGAAACAGAACGACTTCTTGATGCTAACAGTCACTCCCGTGATGAGGAAGTGCTCGATCGAGCGCTGCGCCCTAAACAATTAAATGATTATATCGGTCAACATAAGGTACGTGAACAGCTAGCTATTTTTATTGAGGCCGCAAAAGGGCGGGGTGAAGCCTTAGACCATACCTTACTTTTTGGTCCGCCAGGCTTGGGTAAGACCACCCTCGCGCACATCATTGCCCATGAAATGGGCGTACAATTACGTCAAACCTCTGGCCCCGTATTAGAGCGTGCGGGAGATTTGGCGGCAATACTTACTAATTTGGAGTCTGGTGATGTGCTCTTCATTGATGAAATACATCGTTTAAGCCCTGTGGTGGAGGAAATACTCTATCCTGCCATGGAGGACTATCAAATTGATATTATGATTGGTGAAGGGCCCGCCGCCCGTTCCGTTAAAATAGACCTACCACCGTTTACTTTGGTTGGGGCCACTACCCGCGCTGGCATGTTGACCAATCCATTGCGGGATCGTTTTGGTATTGTTGCCCGTCTTGAGTTTTATGAGACCGTGGATTTGGCAAAAATTGTTTCTCGCTCCTCTGACCTGTTACAGATGAATATTGATGAGAACAGTATTAAGGAGCTCGCGGGCCGCTCACGAGGAACACCACGTATTGCTAATCGTTTATTAAAGCGTGTACGTGATTTTGCTGAGGTGAAAGCAGGTGGCCTCGTCAATTTGTCAGTGGCTCAACAAGCGCTTACTTTGCTCGAGGTGGATAGCCAAGGGCTGGATGTTATGGATGCAAAATTATTAAGTTTAATCGTTGAAAAATTTGCTGGCGGTCCGGTGGGAGTGGATAACCTTGCTGCGGCCCTAGGAGAGGCAAGGGACACCATTGAAGATGTCTTAGAGCCCTTTTTGATTCAAAAAGGATTTTTACAGCGTACTCCCCGTGGTCGTGTTGCCACAGCATTAGCTTACCAACACCTTGGAGTACATTGGGATAAAACACCATGACCACAGCACATCAAGAGGCACTATTAACTTCTCTAGCCTGCCGTGTTTACTATGAAGACACCGATGCTGGCGGGGTGGTCTACCATGCTAACTATTTGCGGTTTATGGAACGTGCTCGCTCTGAATGGTTGCGGGAGCGGGGCTTTGATCCGCACCAATTAAAAGAGAGTTATCAGCTGCTGTTTGTGGTGCGCTCTATAGAAATCAAATATCTTGCCCCAGCGCTACTTGGAGATTTATTAACCGTCAGCGCGCAACTGTTGTCCCTTGAGCGAGGACTGTTAACCTTTGATCAGCGGGTGTGGCGACAAGAGCAAGAGTTATCAAGAGCATTAATTCGTGTGGTGAGTGTCTCGACAGAAACCTTCAAATCCATTAATGTGCCAAATTCAATGAAACAAGCTTTAGGAGTGATATGGTGAATGTAACAACAGATATATCTTTAATGTCGCTGGTCACCAATGCTAGCGTGTTGGTACAAGTGGTGATGGGGTTACTATTGATAGCCTCACTCTTTTCCTGGACATCCATTTTTAGGAAAATGTTTTTATTAAAACGCGCCAAACAAGAAACTACTTTATTTGAGGAAGAGTTTTGGGCCGCCAAGGATTTGAACGCTCTCTACCAGAGGGTCTCTGCTGACCGCTATAGTGGCTCTTTAGACAAGATATTTGAAGCAGGCTTTAGAGAGTTTATGCGTCACGTTAAAGCAGGCTATGCAGATCCTGCCATGGTTACCAGCAGCGTTGGGCGCGCCATGAAAGCGACTTTTCAAAGAGAAATGGATACTTTGGAATATGGCTTAGCCTTTTTGGCTTCAGTGGGATCAGTGAGTCCTTATGTGGGTCTGTTTGGCACAGTGTGGGGCATCATGAATGCTTTTCGAGGTTTGTCTAATGTGGGGCAGGCTACTCTTGCTAATGTGGCTCCAGGTATTTCTGAGGCCCTTGTTACTACCGCCATGGGTTTGTTTGCGGCCATTCCCGCGGTGATTGCCTATAATCGTTATGCCCATGAAGTGGATCGATTAGCGATTCGTTTTGAGAGCTTCATGGAAGAGTTTTCAAATATTTTGCAACGTCAAATTCAGCAAGGGAAATAGGCTATGTTGCGTAAACCTCGCCGCTTGATGAATCAAATCAACGTGGTTCCTTATATTGATGTGATGCTGGTATTACTGATTATTTTTATGGTCACAGCACCCATGATTAGTCCTGGACAAATTGATTTACCCAGTGTGGGACAGAGCATGGCGACCCCTGCATCCCCCATACAGGTGAATTTACATTTAAATGGGGATGTCAGTATTATTTATGACAACTCTGGAGAAGTGAATATAGCACGCGGAGACTTGGCAACAAAAATCGTAAGTTTACAACATAGTAATGCAAATCGTCCTGTAGTCATTGCTGCTGATAAAAACATTCGTTATCAAGAAGTGTTAAAAATTATGGATATTTTAAAGCAAGCACAGGTGCAGCACATTGGATTGTTAGCAACGCCCAAGGCCATTTAATGCGTCGCTCTGTTTCACGCTCCCCTCGCCGACAAGATAACACCAAAGCAATTATTTTGGCTTTAGTGGTGCATGGGTTTTTCATACTTTTCTTGATTTTTGGTGTTTCATGGCATCGTTCAGTAAGTAGTACCTTTCAGGCAGAGTTATGGACGGATATCCCAAAACCCGAGGCGCCGAGTAGTCCGCATCCTACTTTAGCACCTCAACCTGAGCCGCCACAGCCCCATCCCAAGCCTGAACCGCCCAAGCCTGAACCGCCCAAGCCTTTGCCGCCGCCTGTTAAACCCTTGCCTCCGGTGGAACCTTCTAAGCCGCAGTCTACTCATCAGGTGGATGTGAAAGAGCAGAACGCTGACATTGCTTTAAAGAAAAGGAAACAAGCTGAGGAAGCAAAAGCTAAGGAAGCAAAAGCTAAGGAAGCAAAAGCTAAGGAAGAAAAAGCTAAGGAAGCTAAAGCTAAGAAAATAGCACGAGAAAAACAGATGAAGGAGTTGCTCAAACAAGAGCAGGAAGAGGCTCGTCAGGAACTCCTTGATGATATTCGTCATCAAAAAGCCAAGGCTGCGGCAGCTAAAGTGAAAGCCCTCCAGGAAAAGAAAGCGGCGGAGGCAGCAGCAAAGCAGGCTGCTGAGCAAGAGGTGCAGCTTGACGCTTTTAAGTTAGCGATTATTGCTAAAATTAAACATCATACTAAAGTGCCTTTGTCAGTGCCTAAAGGAAGTACTACCATTATTAAAATTACAGTTTTGCCTGACGGCACTGTATTAAATAAAGTGATTACACAAAGTAGTGGCAATACCGCTTATGATCAAGCAGTATTAGAGGGAATTGATCGTTCACAACCCTTGCCTTTACCAGATGATATAAAATTGCGTCGACAATTCAGAGATATGGAACTTAACTTTACCCATGAAAAATAAAATAATTCGTTTTTTACTATTATTCCTCACCTTCGCTGTGACCCAGGTTCATGCTGAGTTGGCCCTTGATATTACAACGGAGGGAGCTCAGCAATACCCGATTGCAGTATTAAACTTTGTGGATGAATCAGCCTTTGGTAAAAGTGTCACCGATGTGGTGCGTGCCGATTTGAAACGCTCTGGAATTTTTTCGGTACTGGATGCAACGGAAGTCAAACCTATCCCCCCTGATTCCCCTAATATTGCTTGGGCTGATTGGAAGTCACGTAATGCCCAGTATTTAGTGGATGGTAGTGTTACATCAGTTAGCAATGGGCAGTTCCAAGTTTCTTTTAGGCTGTGGGATGTGAACGGTCAAGTTTCACGAAAGGCGTTGTCCTTTACTGGCACACCTAGCCAGTACCGTGCCTTAGCTCATCATATTGCTGATGTCATCTATGAGGATGTAACAGGTATTCGTGGAATTTTTAGCACTAAAATTGCTTATATTGAACAGCAGGGGCAGACAAGAGCATTAAAAATTGCAGACAGTGATGGCTATAACGAAGTGACTATTTTGAGCGCTAAAGCGCCGATTATTTCACCGCGTTGGTCGCCGGATGCCAAAAAAATTGCCTATGTTACTTTTGAATTAGGTCGTCCCATGGTGGTGGTGCAAACCCTAGCCACGGGAAAGCGTGTAATTGTCGCAAAATACCGTGGTAACAACAGTGCTCCAGCCTGGTCCCCAGATGGCAGGTATTTAGCGGTAGTGTTATCAAAAGAAGGGATTGCGCAAATGTACTTAATTCCTTCCGATGGTCGAGGTTATCCAAAACGCTTAACTTATAGTGAAAGTATTGATACAGAACCTACCTTTTCGCCGGACGGGCAATCCATTTATTTTACCTCCGACAGAGGGGGTAACGCACAGATCTACCGTATCTCTGTGAATGGTGGCGAGGCAACTCGTTTGACCTATGGCAGCACATACTGTGTCTCGCCAAGACTCAGTCCTGATGGACGAAAGCTAGTTTATATTGAACGCGATCAGGGATCCTTTCATGTGATGCAAATGGATTTAGCAAGTAATACTAGCCAAATCATGACGGATACAGATTTAGATGAATCTCCAACTTTTGCACCCAATGGTCAGTATATTTTGTACGCCACAAGAATTCACGAGCGTGGGGAATTAGCTATAGTCAGTAGCGATGGACGCAGTCGACAATCTCTTGCTGCAACTAAATGGGATGTGTATGAACCCGTATGGGGACCATTTGAGTAAACCAAATCCGTGAATATGCGTTACAATTAAGGAAATTTTGATTTATAATGCTTTTTTTAAGAATTTAGTTTACTTTAACAAACATCACAACCCGAGGAAAATTATGAAAAAACTAATGTTAGCTCTAATAATGACTGGTGCCTTAGCTGCTTGCAGCTCAACCCCAACCCCAGCCCCAACTGCGGATACCGGTACTAAGACTGAGGCTCCTGCAGCAGCAGCACCCATGGCAAATGAAATGTTCCCTGCTAAAGGTGTAGGCGGTGCATTGGGCCAACGTAGCGTTTATTATGATTTCGATAAATTTGCCGTGAAAGATCAGTATGCTCCAATCGTTACCGCTCACGCAGGTTTCTTATCTAGTCACAAAGCTGCTCATGTCACTTTACAAGGTAATTGTGACGAGCGTGGTAGCCGTGAGTACAACTTGGCTTTAGGTCAACGTCGTGCTGATAGCGTTAAAAAATTAATGATGGCAAAAGGTGTCAATGCTGATCAAATCGATACCATTTCATTTGGTAAAGAAAAACCACACAATCCAGGTCATAACAAAGCTGCTTGGGCAGAAAACCGTCGTACCGACATCGTTTATCGTGGTGAGTAATTAGTTGAAAACAACTAACTGTAAAACAGTAGCCCTGAAAGTTTTCGGGGCTATTGTTTTTTTTACCCTTACCTTTAATCAGGCTTCTGCTGGCATTTTTTCTGATGACCAACAGTTAGCGGATTTAAAAGCCGTACAAAGTAATCTCAATAAACAAGTTCAAGATTTACTAGAGCGTGTGGAGCGACTAGAGGCTGCTAATCAAAACTTACCTGATATGGTGAGTCAATTTGATAACATGACGCAAAGCTTGGCTGATATTAAAGGCAAAATTGACGAATTAAATAATCGTTTAGATCAGATGACTAAACGTAACCAAGAGCTCTACCTAGATTTAGATTCTCGCCTCAAAGTGTTAGAGGGAGGGAATCCACAAGCTTCAATGGGTGCACTGAAGAATAAGCCTGATGGAGCTATCTTGGATAGCAAAGCGAGTTCTAGCGATAAAAAAGAACAACCTGCTGAACAAGTGGTGGCAAGCGATAAAACTGAAAAACAATCTAAACAAAATAGCAATGAACAAGTGACTGCCGACAACACGGATAAATCTGTTCAAGATAATAGCAAAATCAAAGAAGCGCCTGTGCATCATGGACCAAGTTATGATAGCGGATTAAATGCGTTTAATTCAGGTAAATACGAACAGTCAGTGAAGCTTTTGAAAGCCTTTATTCTTGCCAACCCTGATGATGAAAAAATTCCTAATGCATTGTTTTGGATTGGTTTGAATGATTTAGTACTTAAGGAATATAAAGAGGCAGTGATTGTTAATAAGCGTGTTATTAAGGATTATCCTAAATCAAATAAAGTTCCGGATGCCATGTTGAATCTTTCACGAGCCTATAAAGCCTTAGGGGAAAGCAGTAAAGCGAAAGCTATTGAGCACCAATTGGAAAGCAAATTTCCAGATAGTGAAGCTACAGCAAAGCTCAAAAAACATCAAAAAAAGTAACAATTAGTTTGACTAAAAGCCCTTTCATAAGTTAAAATTTTTGATTAATTTAAGGGGTCGGTAGCTCAGCCGGTAGAGCAGCGGACTTTTAATCCGTTGGTCGCGA
>VFSW01009837.1_pt1 | contig 13617 bp, 11 predicted proteins | sample 5358111 | NCBI WGS metagenome assembly VFSW01 (sample SAMN11554181, study PRJNA540505) | mine drainage metagenome | isolation source: sediment from site ElyBrook_90M | place: USA: Ely Copper Mine, Vershire, VT | collected 2017 | reverse complement strand
CAAAATGGGTAACAGGAAGCCGGAAGATATTTGGGATCGTAACCTGGCACTGGAACTCGTGCGCGTGACCGAGGCGGCAGCTTTGGCGGCGTCGCGCTGGATTGGCCGGGGCAAAAAGAACGAAGCCGATGGTGCGGCGGTGGAGGCCATGCGCAAGGCGTTCGATACGGTGGCCATTGATGGCACGGTGGTGATCGGCGAAGGTGAGATGGACGAAGCGCCGATGCTGTATATCGGCGAGAAAGTCGGCATGGGTGGTCCTGCGATGGATATCGCGGTGGACCCCTTGGAGGGCACGTCCATTACAGCCAAGGGTGCGCCTAATTCTATTGCGACTGTCGCGCTGGCTGAGCATGGCAATTTTTTACATGCGCCAGATATTTATATGGATAAAATTGCGGTGGGCGGCGGGCTGCCCGAAGGTGTCGTTTCGCTCGATGCTTCGGTGGGGCAGAATTTGCGTAGCCTGGCGCAGGCTAAAAAATGCGATATTTCGGATTTGATGGTGTGCATGCTGGAGCGCGAGCGCCATGAGGAGATCATCGCCAAATGCCGGGAAGCCGGGGCGCGGATTGTGTTGATCGGCGATGGCGATGTGGCCGGGGTGATTGCGGTGTCGCAGCCCGACACCGGCATTGATATTTATCTTGGCTCGGGTGGCGCCCCAGAGGGCGTGCTGTCGGCGGCTGCTTTGCGTTGTATCGGCGGGCAGATGCAGGGCCGGTTGCTGTTTGAGGATGAGGGACAGATTGAGCGGGCGCGCGGCATGGGCATTACCGACCCGCACCGGATTTATAATACCGCTGATATGGCCAAGGGCGATGTGATGTTTGCCGCCACTGGCGTAACCACCGGCCCGATGCTGCGCGGCGTGCATCGTACTGGCAGCAAGGCGGTGACATATTCGATCGTGATGCGCAGTAAATCTGGCACGGTACGCTATGTGGAAGCGCATCATAATTTCGATACTAAAACATGGTCGCCGGACTGAGTTTTTTGACGGCCTTAGGCGTTGAAAAAAGCCTGACGGGACGGCGGTGGGTTTGGCGCCCGGTGGAAGAGCGGATTGGTCAGGCGATCGCGCAGCAATTGGGCGTGCCGGAATTGGTGGGCCGGCTGCTGGCCGGTCGGGGGGTTACGCTCGCACAGGCACCGGATTTTCTCGACCCCACTTTGCGGGCGTTGCTGCCTGACCCTTCACGTTTGCAGGATATGGATAAAGCGGCGGCGCGTTTGGCGGATGCTGTGCAGGCCGGTGCCTGCGTTGGCGTGTTCGGCGATTACGATGTGGATGGTGCGTGCAGTGCTGCCCTGATGGTGAGCGTTTTGCGTGGCCTGGGTTGCCAGGTTTTGCACCATGTGCCCGACCGGATTTTGGAAGGCTACGGGCCGAATACCGCGGCGTTGCGCAGCATGGCCGAACGCGGGGCGCGATTGATTGTTTGCGTGGATTGCGGAACCACCGGCCATGATGCGTTTGCGCCACTGCATAACATCGCTGATGTGGTGGTGTTTGATCATCATAAATCGGAGGGGTTGCCGCCGCAGATTGCCGCTTTAGTGAACCCCAACCGGCTGGATTGTGAGTCTGGATTAGGCAACATTTGCGCAACGGCGGTGGCGTTTATGGGATGTATCGCGCTGCTGCGCGTTTTGCGGGGGCGCGGGTTTTTTGCGGGCCGTGCCGAGCCTGATTTGCGCGAGTTGCTGGATTTGGTGGCGTTGGCGACGATTTGCGATGTGATGCCGCTGACTGGCTTGAATCGGGCGTTTGTGGCGCAAGGCTTGCGGGTGATGGCCAAGCGTAACCGCCCCGGCATCGCGGCGTTATTGGACGTGGCAAAGTTGAGCAACGCCCCTACCGCGATGAATTGCGGGTTTGCCCTAGGCCCCCGCATTAACGCATCTGGCCGCATTGCTGAGCCCGATATGGGCCTTCGGCTGTTGCTGGCGGATGATGTTGGAGAGGCCACTGACTTAGCCAACACCCTCGATACCGTGAACCGGCAGCGCCAGACCGTTGAAGCCGGCATTTTGCAAACCGCAATGGCGTTGGCCGAGGCGCAGATTGCCGCCGGGCACGCGGTTGTTTTAGTGGCGCAAGCTGACTGGCACACTGGCGTGGTTGGCATTGTTGCCGGAAGGATTAAAGAAAAATTCAACCGTCCGGCGCTGGTGGCGGGCATTGCCGATGGTGTTGCCAAGGGCTCGGGCCGGTCGGTGCCGGGCGTGGATTTAGGAGCGGCCGTGATCGCGGCGCGGCAGTCGGGGCTTTTGAAAACTGGTGGGGGTCATGCGATGGCTGCCGGATTTGGGCTGGCGGCGGAAGACGTGCTTGCGTTTCATGCGTTTCTCGATGAACGCCTGGCACAGGCCAGCACCCTGCCGAGCGCCACTGACCTGACCCTGGAGGCGGTGCTGGCGGTGGCAGGCGCCGATGCCGGACTGGCCGAGATGGTGGGTAAGCTAGGCCCGTTCGGCAACGGTAATGAGGAGCCTTTGTTCGTGCTGCCCAGAGTGCGCGTGGTGAAGTCTGACCGGATTGGAAAGGATGCCGCGACCATTCGGGTGATGGTTGAAGGTGAGGGCGGAGCCCGGCTGAAAGCGCTGCTGTTTCGCGCCAAGGAGGATGAACTGGCGAGCGCCCTATCGCGAGTCGGCGGGGCGCCCTTGCATCTGGCCGGCCATTTGCGGGCGGAAAGCTGGAACGGCCGGGTCACCGCCGGGTTCTTCATCACCGACGCCGCCCCGGCTTGACCCCTGCCGGGGCTGGGGGTAGGCAGGGCGTGCCTCGTCCCGTTCGTCTAGAGGCCCAGGACGCTGCCCTCTCACGGCGGTAACAGGGGTTCGAATCCCCTACGGGACGCCATCACTTTCAACCCATTGATAGATTGAAGTATTTTGACACCACACGCCGGCAGCGTGAGATGGTTTTGTGTCATGACGGGACAGCCTTATGCTCGTGGCATCGTTAGGGGTGGGGCAAGTACTTGATTGAAGGTTGGGGGCATGGCTGAGGGTTCAGTAGCGATTATCGGCGGTGGCTTGGCTGGGCTGTGTGCCGCGCGTTTGTTGATGGCGGCAGAGGTCTCGTTTGTCATGATTGAAGCGCGCAACCGCCTCGGCGGCCGCATCATCACGGTCGACAAGGATGGGCATCCGAGCGAAGATGGGTTTGACCTCGGCCCTTCCTGGTTTTGGCCGCACACCCAGCCGGCAATTGGCGCGTTGGTCGAGGAATTGGGGCTTTCGGCCTTTGGTCAAAGCAGCGATGGTGATGTGATTATCGAGCGCATGTCGCGCGAGACATTCCAGCGTTATCGCGGTGCGGGGCAAGATCAGCAGTCCTTGCGCCTGGTAGGCGGCACTGGTGCCCTGGTGCGGGCGCTGGCGCACAGTCTGCCAATTCAGCATATATGGCTTGAGACGCGCCTCACGGCGATGGCTTTGTCAGGCGATGGCGTGGTGCTCACGCTCAAGCGGGCCGATGGCACGACCGAGATGATAAGAACCCAGCAGGTGATCGCCGCTTTACCGCCCCGGTTGCTGGAGGCCACGGTTACTTTTACGCCCGGCCAGGCGGCAGCAACCGCGCAGCGCTGGCGTGATACGCCGACCTGGATGGCGCCGCACGCTAAGTTCGTGGCCATTTACGACCGCCCGTTCTGGCGGGAGGCCGGATTATCGGGCACAGCGCAAAGCATGGTGGGGCCGATGGCTGAAATGCACGATGCCTCAACGGCAGCCGGTGCGGCCGCATTGTTTGGATTTATCGGTGTGGGAGCCGAACACCGGGCGGCGATCGGCGAAACTTCATTGACCCAAGCCTGCCTCGACCAACTCGCGCGGGTTTTTGGCGCAGAGGCACAGACCCCGCGGGCAACCCTCTTCAAGGACTGGGCGGCTGACCCGTTGACGGCAACGCTGGCGGACCGCGCCATGGGCGGGCATCCATCGCCAGGCGATGCATTGTGGGTCACTGGCCCGTGGCGTGAGAAGCTGGCGTTGGCGGGCAGTGAAACCAGCCCGTCGGAGCCTGGTTATCTCGCCGGCGCTGTGGGTGCCGCGCGGAGAGCCGTGGCAGAAACCCGGGCGAAGTTAGAAGCCAGCGGCCTTGCGTTCAAGTTTTCCTGACATCAGGTCAAGGCTGTTCATTGGCATGCTGCTGGGGCCGGCCACCTGGGTTTATCCACAATCGTGAAAATCCGGGGCACTAAAAAATTGACATATCTTTGGAAAAGATATTACGAAAATCATGGAAATACTTACTTAATCACGCAAGAGTTTAATCTCGTAAAAGTGAGCAGGGAAAAACGCCATGTGCAGAATTTTTCGCCGCCAGGATGCCGCCACATACGCCGCCGAGACACGGGCGGTTCGCCTTAACGGTCACGCGACATCTATCCGGCTGGAGGCCGCTTTTTGGGAGATCCTTGAAGAAATTGCGAGGCATGAGGGTATGTCTCTCGGCCGCTTTGTTTCAACCCTGCACGACGAGATCCTGTTCGATCAGGGCAAAGTTCAAAATTTTGCCTCACTGCTTCGGGTTACCTGCCTGCATTACCGGCAAAACCGGGAGCTGTATCTGGCGGACGTCAGCGCCCGCCGCTTGGTCGCGTAAGGCGGGAGCACCACAGAGACGAGCCGTAACGGCCGAAATATTCATGAATTTTGCGTTAGATTGAAATCAACAGCTTTGTCTTAACGGAATACTACCCAGGGCCGTCTCACCGTTACTACAATCATCCCAATCGTTAAGAACGAAATATTGGGAGAACAGTCCATGTCTTTACGGCTGGTCAGTAAGTGGCAAATCCCCCTTGTGGTAGCGGTTGTGCTCGTGATGGCGCCGGTCGTCTCACGCGCTGACAGTCCGGCTGATTTGTTCGTCGCACAATGCGCTGTTTGCCATACGATGAGCGCCAAAGACCCGATGCGCCAAGGCCCAAATTTGGGAAATGTTTACGGACGTAAAGTGGGCAGTGTTGCCGGTTTTGCTTACTCGCCAGACTACACAAAGGCTAATTTTATCTGGGATGCAAAGCATCTGGATGCGTATCTGGCGAATCCGGCTAGCGTCTTGCCTGATAGCTATATGGCCTATCAGCAGCCTGATCCCGCTATTCGTGCTGAAATCATTGATTATCTGAAGCAGCAGGCCCCTCTTTATGTGGACGGAAAATAACATGGCGAAGATGATCCACAGTATGATCCGGGTTGCCGATGAAGCGCGGTCAGTTGCATTCTATGAATCTGCCTTTGGGCTTTCAGTTGCAGAAAAAATTGCCTTTGATAGTTTTTCGCTCATTTATCTTTCGAACGCTGAGCAGGCATTTGAGCTTGAGCTCACGGTTAATCACGGCCATCCACCGTACGACTTAGGCAACGGGTACGGTCATCTTGCCGTTTCGGTCGAGGATGTAGCCGCAGTGCATGAGCGGATTTCGGCGATGGGTGCCGTCTGCACCCCGGTCAAAGACTTGTCACATGAAGGTAGGTTGATTGGCACATTTTTTTTCGTCACCGACCCTGATGGTTATAAAATCGAAGTTTTAAAAAGAGCTGGACGCTTCAAATAACATCAATGAGAGGAAACGCCGTATGACCATGAGAAAAGTTGATGCCCGCGTTAAAGTGACGCGCCGGCAGTTTTTACAGACCAGCGCCACGGTGGCCCCCGCCGCAACACTTCTTGCAGGCGGCGCCACACTTGGTTCAGAGGCAGCATGGGCGCAGGCCAGCACACTCTCGCCACATGCGATGGCAACGCTGACCCTGATGGCGCGTGATACATATCCGCATGACCAGCTTGGTGATTCCTATTACCGGAGTGCTGTTGCCCATTGGGACGATGATGCCGCCGCCGACGTTGCGAAGCGTCAGATAATTGCCGATGGTGTCGTCGGGTTAGATGCCGAGGCTAATGCGCGCTTCGGTGCGAATTATATTGATGTTGCCTCGGAGGCCGATCGGGTCACAATCCTGCAGGCTGTTGAACCTGGCGCCTTTTTCAAGGCGGTGCGAGCTGATTTGGTTGTTTCGCTGTACAACCAAAAGAAGCTCTGGCCAAAGTTCGGCTATGAGGGAGCGTCCGCCCAGTATGGGGGCTATCTGCATCGCGGCTTCAACGATATCGATTGGCTGCCCTCCACGTAAAGTATTTTCCGGCCAAGCGCTGAGGTTTTTGCCGGGTTTTACCGAACAGTCTCAGCTGATCAGACTGGTTAAAGCGAGGCAGTCTATACGGGTATTTATCTAACGGAGACTATCGAAATGACATTAGCAAAATTTGATCAAAGTGATGATTCCGTTTTCGTTATCATCGGTTCCGGCGCGGGTGGCGGTACGCTTGGCAATGAACTTGCCCAGAAGGGGGTAAAAGTTGTGATGCTTGAAGCCGGCGCACGCTTTAATATCCCAGATTTCGTCAACGATGAGTGGCCGAGTTTTTCGCAATTAGCTTGGACCGATGCGCGTACGACTTCTGGCTCCTGGCGGGTCGCCAAGGATTTCCCTAACCTGCCATCATGGATCGTTAAAGCTGTTGGCGGTACTTCGATCCATTGGGCTGGAGCATCGTTACGCTTTGGTGAGTGGGAGTTTAAAGCCAAAACTACTTATGGTGATATCGACGGAGCCAATTTGTTGGACTGGCCGATTACGCTCGACGAAATGGTGCCTTACTATGCCAACGCTGAAAACCGTATGGGGGTAAACGGCACAAACGGTATTCCACATTTGCCCGGCAACAATAATTTTAAGGTCATGCAGGCTGGCGCGCAAAAGCTTGGCTATAAAACAGTGTTTACCGGCAACATGGCAATCAACTCGCAGCCGCGCGACGGGCGTGGGTCGTGCGAGCAGATTGGTTTTTGCTTTCAGGGTTGTAAATCCGGCGCCAAATGGTCAACCCTCTACACAGAAATCCCGAAAGGTGAGGCCACGGGAAATCTCGAAGTCAGGCCGCTATCGCAGGTGATTCATATCGAACACAACGCCGCAGGTAAGGTGACTGGCGTGGTCTACGCCGATGCCAAAGGGGTGATGCAGCGTCAGAAGGCGCGCGGTGTTGCAGTTGCCGGGAACTCACTGGAGTCTCCTCGTCTGTTGCTCAACAGTGCGTCGGGCAAATATCCTGACGGGTTGGCGAACAGTTCGGGTCAGGTGGGGCGCAATTATATGCGTCATACCACCGGCAGCGTGTATGCCAGTTTTGAAAAGCCCGTGCATATGTATCGTGGCACCACGATGGCCGGGATTATCCGTGATGAGTCGGTGAATAATCCAAAACGGGGCTTCGTGGGCGGCTATGAGATGGAAACAATTTCCCTTGGCTTGCCTTTTGCCGCGGCATTTTTTGACCCCGGCGCGTGGGGTCGTAGCTTTACCTCGAAGCTGGATGATTACGCAAATACTGCTGGAATGTGGATCATCGGTGAGGACATGCCGCAGGAAACAAATCGGGTAACGCTCGATGGTAAGGTCAAGGATAAATTTGGAATGCCGGTTGCAAGCGTGCATTTTGACGATCATCCCAACGATATTGCCATGCGTAACCATGGGTTCAAACAAGGTGGCGCCGTGTATCGGGCTGTGGGAGCGACCCGGGTTGCAGAAGTTCCCCCTTATCCGTCTACTCATAATTTGGGGACCAACCGCATGAGTGCAAATGCGCGTGATGGTGTTGTTAACAAATATGGCCAGACTCACGACATCAAAAATCTGTTCATTTCGGATGGTTCGCAATTTACCACGGGGGCCGGGGTTAACCCAACGCTCACGATTGTTGCACTGGCTGTGCGGCAAGGGGATAATATTGCTGGCATGATGTCGCGGGGAGAAATTTAAGCGGGATTGCCGGCTCCGATGTCGCCGGCATAGGTCGGGGACATAGGTTTTTGCTCGCGATACAAAGCGGATGGGCCGAGAGACCGCGGTAAAAAGCGGTTGTCTCGGCCCTGTTGCTTCTGCCATATCAGGGCGACCAAAATTTTCAGGCCATTACCGCTAAAATTGACATAAATCTGTCACACTTCAAAGCCGTTGGCTGCTGTAGCAGCGGGTTGGGTATTGGTGGGAGCTGTTGTGTCATATCGCGCGGGTGAAATTGGGGGGAGGGCCAGACCCCTGCCGACGATTCATGGGCCTGCGCGCAATGAAGGAATGAGCCATTGCGGATTCTGCTGATCGAGGATGATGTTAAAATGGCAGATTATCTCTGCCGTGCCCTCGGCGTGTATCAATACGAGGTTACGGTGGCGGCCGATGGCCATGTGGGATTACTCATGGCGGCCGATCAGGTTTTTGACGTTATGATCATCGATCGGATGCTGCCTGGGATAGATGGCCTGACGCTGCTTCGTACATTGCGTATGGCCAAGATAAACTACCCGGCCTTATTCCTGACCGCTCTCGACAGTATAAATGACCGCGTGATGGGGCTGCGAGCAGGCGGTGATGATTACCTGGTGAAGCCTTTTGTGCTGGCCGAGCTTGAGGCGCGCCTTGGGGCGCTGGTACGCCGGCAGCCGGGTAACCGGCAAAAGATGCATTTCAAGGTCGGCGATCTCGAACTTGACCGGCTAACGCGCGAGGTAAAGCGCGGCGACCGTATTGTCGATCTGACGCCAAAGGAATTTCAGCTTCTTGCATTTCTCATGCTGTACGAGGGGCAAGCCGTTACCCGCAAGTTGTTGCTTGAGAAAGTATGGAACTATCATTTTGTTCCTGGCACCAAGATTGTGGAGTCGCATATCAGCCGATTACGCGATAAGATCGATAGCGGCAATTGTGATGCCTTGATCCATACTTGCCAAAGGGGCTATCGCATCGAAGCTCATGCCTAAGTTGATGATCCTGCGTGCGTTTCAAAGCAAGGCATTTCAGCTTGCTTTACAAACGACCATTATTTCCGGTCTGGGCGCGGTCGTTATCTCGGCTGTAATCTATTATGCGGCGGAGACGACCATCAAGGGGCAGCTTGATAGCGCGGTCAAAAGTGAGCAGGCCGAGATAATGGCTGATTCCAGTGGCGCGGAGCCAGATATCGAGGCGAGTATACGTGATGAACTGAAAGATTCCTCGGGATTATTTTATGCACTTCTGCAACCGTCTGGCAAGACCCTGGTTGGCAATGTTGCTGTTCCAGCCAGCCTGATAAAGAACTTAAATGTCTACAAGACACTGATCGCTCGGGACGGTTTAAACTTGCCGTCGCATGTGTTGGCAATTCGTGGCATGGCGATAAAACTGGGAAATGGAGATGTTTTATATATCGCCGAAAAAGCCAACGAATTAGTCGCTCTTAACGATTTCTACTCATATTCATTTCTGGTCCTGGTGGGCGGTATTCTGGCCATCGGTATGGCGGGGGGGTTTTTCACTGCACGCAGTGCGTTGCGCCGGGTCGAGGCGATCACCTCGGCCAGCCATGAAATCATGGCTGGTAATCTCGCGCGGCGGATTGATGAAGATGGTAGTGGTGATGAATTCGACCGTCTCATTATCAGCTTGAACCTGATGCTGGATCGTATCCAAGTACTCATGCAAAATGTTCAGCAGGTCAGTAATGATATTTCACATGATCTACGTTCGCCATTGGTGCGATTACGCGATAACCTGGAGCTTTCGCGGACGATGACGCATGATCCCTCAATCGACACTTGCTTTGACGAGGCGATCGAACAGGTTGACGCCGTACTGGGTATTTTCTCTGCAATGTTGAGACTAGCCGAAGTTGAAACCCATTCAATGCGGACACATTTCGTGCCGATTGATATGACATCGTTACTTGAGGATATGGTTGAGACATTCAAGGTCGTCGCTGCAGCAGACCATAAAATGGTTCACGCCGAGATTGACGTGCAACTTTGCATGACGGGAGACCAGGAGTTGTTGGAGCAAATGTTCGTCAATGTCATTGAAAATGCTATTCTGTATTCGCCCTCTGGGGAGAATATATTGGTTAAGGCTTGGCGTAACACAGCTGGCGGCGTGGCCGTAGAAATTGCCGATCGGGGACCTGGCATACCCGCTAGCGAGCACAAACGTGTTCTGCAGCGCTTCGTAAGGCTTGATGCGTCGCGCCATAATCCGGGTACTGGTCTTGGGTTGGCGTTAGTCAAGGCTATCGTAGATATGCATGGTGGAACAATCTCATTCGCCGAAAATCATCCCGGTCTGAAGGTGTTGATTCAGATTCCAAACTAAACCGCAGTATCACCCAGTACCGCGTGCAGCGGTTGAATGACACCGCTGTGACAAAATTCCAAGATCAGTTTATCATTTGGTAATGTTGGGCCAGGTGTTGTGACATCAGCATCTTCACATAAAAAGCCCGGTTTCCCGCAGAAAACCACACCGTTTCCGCGGCGTGGCGGTGTCGCGCTAAAATGGTGCCATTGATTATCGGCGCTTGGGACCTGAAGTGCTGGCCGTTTAACCGATTTGCCACAGGTCTGACGCAAAACTGAAATTGTCGTCGTGGCGCGCCTTCGTTACCAGACGCACCCAAGCTGAATACTTCGGAATTTCGGCGACAATATTTGTGTGAACAGGGGCTATTAGAATGACGGGACCTTCGATGATGCGTGGGATGACGAAGCGCGAGATGACGATACGTGCAATGTTGACATGTGCGTGCTCCTTACGAGCTCTGAGAGTGGCATTACCGCCGCTATTAATGTCTGGTTTGGCGTTGACATATATTTCGCCAGCGACAGCGCAAACCGTTGATGCCGGTACCGTTAGTGCGACGGCGACCACGGTAAATGCGACCGATACTGGTTTTGCAAGCAAGGTGATGGATAAAAAAACAATTCAGCATCAGAGCCAGGCAGTAACCACGATTAGCAAAGATAAAACTGATTTATTCACGCCGCAAACCTCGGGGTTGCAAACCTTGACGGCAACGCCGGAAGTGACAATCAGCGGTTATAATTCTACCAGTGGTACCGCCCGTTCGACGGTTTCAATGCGTGGTGTGAAGGTTGGTTGGAATTCGGTGCCAGGTGATTTGGAGACTAATGGCATTACCGTGCTGCTTGATGGCATTCCGTTAAATAGTTTGATTCAAGGTACGGGCTGGCATTCGACCGAAATTCCGATGGGCACACTGCTCTCGGGAACTAATGTAATTTTCGGCCCTGGCAATCCAACTGATCGTTGGTATGATAGTCTGGGTGGCACGATCAACTTTATTCCAGTTCAGCCTTCTGAAAAACCGGAAGCTAAAATAACGGCTTCGTATGGTAGTAATAATCAGCAAAATATTTCACTCTATGCCTCCAGTGGCGTGTATGATGGTTGGTCATCCGTTGTTGGTTATGCTCATGGGTTTGGTAATACATTCCGCACTGGCGGCTACACCGACCCCGCTCAAGGTAGCCAGTTGTTTGCCAAGGTACGTAAGAATTTTAACGGAGGGCACATCAGCGTTGGTGGCTATTGGCAGCATAGCATTGAGCAGCGCCCAAACGATATTCCCGTAAATCCGATTGCCGGTGTGACAACCGCCGGATTGAACGTGGTAGGTGCCCCGTTATATAGCCAACAGACGTCTGGATTCTATTCCGATTTAAATGCAAATGTCTGGTTTAAAAGAAACCAAATTCAAAATTACATTGGTTATATAAAGTTTTTTGATCAGCTTGATAATAATACGAGTGTGAGTAACCTAACTTGGTATCGGCATGGCCAAGTGATTCATTATCGCGTCAACCCAGGTTTCCAGGCGGCTAGTGCGAATGATAGTGAATATTACAATCCGTATTCCGATACCATCGGCGATAAATTGAGTTTCGAAACCAAGCTGCCTTATAACACCATTAGCTATGGCGGTTACGTTATTTATTCGCATACGGTAGATTCGTATCGCGGTTATCAAACGCTGAGTTACCAGGGTTCGACACCGAGCACGCAGCAGATGCCATTTCAGGCTACGCAGAGTATTTATGACAATCTGTTCGCCGCAGCGTTCCTGCAAGATGATATATCGCCAATCCCGAATTTACATATTGTGCCGGGCATTCAATTGGTTAATTATGGTACCAGCTTTTACAATAATAATGCCAGCTATGCATTGCAATATCCACCGCAACAAGCGGGTAACACCAACCCGAGCGTGACCAAAGATTTTCAGCGCCCAGAGCCTTCCATCGGGATTACCTATGATATTCTTCCGTGGTTGACGCCGTATGCTAACTTTGCGATTACATACCAAAATCCGACGGGTGGTAATTTCAATAATCAACAGACTAATTTGCCGGCATTGAAGCCGGTGAAGAGTACCGATTATGAAATTGGAATTCGCATGCTGCAGGATAATTTCATGGGCTTTGATGAAATGTCCGGTTCGGTTGGGTATTTCCATGATACATTGTCCGACCAGACCATCCCGATCAGTCTCGCCAGCGCACCGAATGTGACAACTTTTGGTTATGCATCAGCCATTTTGCAAGGCATTAACGCCGAATTCGACGGTAAATTGAATTTCAACTGGGATTTCTTTGCCAATCTTGGCTATTTTGATGGTCATTATGTTTCATATATGTCGCCGGCGCAGGTTCAGTATTCCAATGTACCGGTTTCCAACACGCCAACGCTACGCACCAATATCGGCATCACATACAAGCGCTTCTTTGGCTCGGATTTGTTCAAGGCCAGTGTTATCGACCAATATTTTGGTCATAGCTATATGTTTAATAATTCCATTGGCGCTCCAACCACGCAGAAGATTCAGGCTTATAACTTGGTGAATTTCAATATTACCTGGACCACGCCGTTCTTCAACCGCTTTGTGCCAAAACTAGGCGAAGTGACATTTGGGCTCAGCGGGTCAAACATTCTCGACCGGCATTATAACTCCACTGAATATGTGTCCTCAGGAGGTTATTTTGGCGGCTTAGGGGCTGGTTCAGTGATTGCAAACCCAGGCCAGGGCCGCGCACTATATGGTTCTGTCAGTCTGACTTTTTGAGGTAAAGTAATGAACGGTTTCTATTCAATCGCCGTCGCTCTGACGATGTCCATCGCTACGATGGGCATCGCCACGGCGCAGACCTTGGTCAGCGGCGGCAATGTGGCCGCTGGTAAAATTGTCTATCTGCATCAATGCTCCGGCTGCCACAGCAACCAGCCGCATGTGGACCGTTTTGGCCCAACATTGGCAGGGGTTTATGGCCGGATGTCAGGTACTGCACCGCTGCATCATTATTCGGCGGCCATGAAGGCGGCTCATATTTTGTGGGGCGCGGACACGCTGGATGATTTTTTAGAAAATCCACGGCAGGATATTCATGGCACTACAATGCCCTACAGCGGCTTGGCGAGTGCCACGGCGCGGGCGGATATCATTGCCTACCTCAAATCAATTTCTCCTCAGCCTTAAATCATGATGTCTCCTTCAAGTAGTAATCCAGCCATCTCCTTCGGTGGGGATGGACCCGATAAATTCTGGCGGGCCTTTCTCATCGCAGCAGTGATTGAGGTGGTCTGTGTGCTGGCGATTGTCAAAATTTCGGCAACGGTTGGCGTCAAGCATCACGCCACCCAACCCACTATCATGAAAATATCCATTCAACAGCCGCCGCCGCCGGTGCCAAAGCCGCAGCCGCCGCC
>VFSW01009836.1_pt1 | contig 13618 bp, 16 predicted proteins | sample 5358111 | NCBI WGS metagenome assembly VFSW01 (sample SAMN11554181, study PRJNA540505) | mine drainage metagenome | isolation source: sediment from site ElyBrook_90M | place: USA: Ely Copper Mine, Vershire, VT | collected 2017 | reverse complement strand
TTCTTTTCTGCAGCATTAGATGCCGCGAAAGGAAAAGTTTGCCTAGTTCGCATTGAATACAAATACGATGTCGTCAAGATGGTTCGTTGACTTTTCCTCAATCACGCAGTTGGTAAGCGCAAGGATTCCATGCTCATCGCCCGGAAGGAAATCAAACTTGTCCCCTTTTGAGGCAAACTTCGCAGCAACTTTGCCCTTCTCCCATCCTTTACCTTTGTGGTTTGAATAAAGAACCAGGCACATTCCCTCAAGCACAGTAAGATGTTCATGCTTCACATTGTGATATTCAAAGCCGAGCCTTCCAAAACTTCCGACAACAAGGAGTTTCCGTATGTAATCATTTTTGACATCCACATTTTTGAGCGCAACTCCTCCCAAGTTTGTCTTTTCAGTAAGTGGACGATGGCTTTTTATCTGAGAAATCTCTCTTAAGTACATTGGCGAGGATTTGCCTTTCTTGCTTTTTGAAGCTATTGACGTAAGTTTCTTCATTAGAGAAAGGTACTCCCTCCTTGTGGAGAATGAACTTCCATAAAGCGCGCTGGAAAACTTGGATTTTGGATCAATACCAGCATAGTCAATGTAATATTTCATCTATTGTCGCCGCTTCCCTTGATTACTCCTCTCTTCATCCTGCTTTCCAATTTAGCAACATTCTTGTTTGCAATATCATCAAGAGAAAGACCAAGATCAGTAGCCAGAGCGCTCAAATACCACAAAACGTCACCTAGTTCGCTGGCCATATCATCTTTATCGAGAACAACATTGTCTCTCATCTTCTTTTTTACCTTGTTTGCAATTTCGCCGCATTCTCCGCTGAGCCCTAATGCTGGATAATATATGTTATACTCCTTCGGATAAATTGCTGTTTCCTTTGCCTTTTTCTGGTAATCTGAGAAATCCATAGAACCTCCAAGTGCTATAAGCAGGAATTATTTATTATACCTTGCGTGGCAAAATCATTTTATGCAGGTTGTTTTTGTCACCTCAAATGAACACAAGGCAAAGGAGATGTCGCATATACTCGGTTTCAATGTTGACGCAGAGACAATCGATCTGCCTGAGATACAATCATTGTCGGTTGAAGAGGTTGCAGCGACAAAGGCAAAGCAGGCTTATGCTAAGGTCAAGTCTCCGGTGATAGTTGAAGATACTGGAATATACATGGATGCATTCGATGGATTCCCAGGCGCTCTTGCAAAGTGGTTTGTAACAAGCCTTGGACATGAAACTGTCTGCAGATCCCTTGACATTCCCAAAAACAGGAATGCATATGCAGAAACATGTATAGCATTCTATAATGGAAAGAGCCTCAAGACCTTTACAGGAAGGATCTATGGCAGCATATCAATGCATGCAAGGGGCCAGAGCGGCTTTGGCTGGGACCAGATATTCGTACCTACTGGCTACAAACGCACTTTTGCTGAGATGACGATGGAGGAAAAGGCAAAAATCTCCATGCGCGGCATTGCAGGAAGGAAATTAAAGAAGTTCCTTGCAGGAATGAAGAAAGCGTGAGCTAATTTATATCTATCCTGTGTATTCTTAGTGTGATAGAGTGCTTCCGCAATGGCTGGCAATAAAGCCTGCTTCTACTGAAAAGTACAGCTCGATAAAGAATTCCATAACCGAGAAGGGGCTCCATACCGTATGCGTGGAGGCGCACTGCCCCAACATAACCGAATGCTGGTCAAGCGGAACAGCGACATTCATGATACTTGGAGATTTGTGCACGCGTGGATGCACATTCTGCGCAGTTAGCAAGATGGCCAAGGGCGCAGTGATAGACGAGAAGGAGCCTGAGAAGCTTGCCGCAATAGTGAAGGAGTGGGGGCTTGACTACATAGTAATAACTTCAGTATGCAGGGACGACCTTCCCGACCAGGGATCTATGCATTTCGCAAGGTGCGTTGCTGAAATAAAGAAGCTCAATCCAAATACGCTTGTTGAAGTACTTATACCGGACTTTAAGGACGACCCTGAATGCCTAAGCAGGATTGTGCAGTCGCACCCTGATGTGATAGGGCACAACATAGAGACTGTTGAGAGGCTCACCCCAAAGGCGAGGGATAGGAGGGCGAGCTACAGGCAGTCGCTTGACGTGCTCAGGAGGTTCAAGGAGATAGACAGCTCCACCTACACTAAGTCGGCAATGATGCTTGGCATAGGGGAGCGGGAGGAAGAGGTCATAGCCGCGCTTGGGGACCTGAGGACCTCGGGAGTGGATTTCCTGGCCATGGGGCAGTATCTTAGGCCAAGCCAGCACCATCTTGAGATAAAGGAGTATGTGAGGCCAGAGGTATTTGAGCATTACAAGGAGATTGCGCTTTCCATGGGATTTAAGTATGTGGCAGCTGGTCCTTTTGTCAGGAGCTCGTACAAGGCAGGGGAGTACTTCATCAAGTCGATAGTCGCAAAGAAGTAGATTATCTGCTCAGGTTCCATGCATCTGAAGAGTATGTTCCAGTGAGGATCTCTGCCCTGTTCGTTTCGCTATCGCTCAGTTCTCCCATCTTGGTGTTCTTGCCTTCAGTAAGGCCCTTCATCACAGCCATGTAAAGCTCGTTGAAGCTGATGTTCTTCTGCGCAACAGCGGATGTGACCCTCTCCTCTACCCTCTTTATCATCTTGTCCGATATCTTCTCGTTGCTCACTGTCAGGATTGAGAACATCCTTGAAAGGTCAAGGTTGTAGAGTATGGTTCCGTGCTGGAGAAGAACTCCATCCTTCCTTGTCTGTGCGTTGCCTGATATCTTCTTCCCGTTTACTGTTATGTCGTTTATTGGTGCAAAGCCTGCCTCTATGCCTACGCCCTTAAGTCCATTGATTATCCATCCGCATATTAGTGCATAGCTCTCACGTATCCCGGTAGGGAATTCAGACTGCGGGGCTATTATGCTGTATGTGAGCTCGCCGTTGTAGTCATGATAGACTGCCCCGCCGCCTGTTATGCGCCTTACGCATGTTATTCCAAGCTCCTTGCACTTCTGCACGTTCACTTCGTCCATCATAGACTGGAACCTGCCTATGGATACGGCGCTTGGATTCCACCTGTAGAGCCTTATTGTGGGCTTTGATGAGCCGCTCTTGACGTGCTCGAGTATCGACTCGTCTATTGCCATGTTCCTGAAGGCATCGTGCTCCTCGAGCCCTATCACCCTCCATTCGCCAATCATTTGATCGCCATTGTTATCGCCTGCGCCATGGCATCTGGGGTCACTCCTATCATCTCGATGTGCTCCCTGCCTGCAAGGCCTGCTATCCGGGCGGAAATCTCCTCCTTTGTGGAGTTTATCATTGACCCTACAAGCATGTTCTCTATCAGGGCAAGGGACTCCTCAGGATGTATGAAGAAATCTCCAAGGATCTGGACTCGTTCTATCTTGTCGCTGTAGCTTACCTTTGCTATTACCAGCTTGCCGGCCGGCACCTTCAGCTTGTACATTCCTTGCGCGGAAAACACCTGTTTTACTTTATTACTACCCTGTCTGATATCTCTGTTATGCGGTCCACTCCATAGCTTATCGGGTTGCCGAAGTTCGTATTGATCAGTATGCGCCCCTTCTTTACATCCACTCTTGCTATCTTTCCCAGAGTTGTTCCCAGTTCGTTTACAACCGGCTTGTCCTTCAGGTTCTTGGATGCGAGCACCCTCCTCTTTAGGAAGCCAGCAAGGTATGAAACCGAAACTCCGACTGCGATTGCTATCACAGTGAAGTTAACGAGCTGGCTGAAGTATATCTGGCCTATGAGCCAGGCAGTGAACGAGTAAAGAAGAATCCACAGGGTTATTGCAGAGCCTACATACACCCCGTACTTAAATGTCTTGAAGACATGCCTGCTTGTCCTTGCGTCTATTATCCTGCCTATCAGGAAGAGTATTACAATTATCGGAAGCACGACAAGGAAGCCCTCTATTGCCTGCGCAACTGCGCTGCCCTGGCCGTTTACAACGTTGACTGAGGTCGTGTAGTTTCCAACGCTTATGAATATTCCAACTACCAGGAAGAGCAGTGAACTGAGGTAGAATACAAAGCTCATCCTGTCAATGCTAAATCCAAATCCCCTGAAGGAATTGATGAATCCCTCCTCGAAGCCAAATCCCTTTATCAATAGGTACAGACCTATTAGGCCCACTGGAAGAACCCATCCGGTGCCTATGAAGTAGCTTGCGGCGAAAAGCAGAAGCAGCACAGCTGGAAGACCGAAGACTATCCTTGCGTAATGAGGCTCCTTGAGCTTCTCAAGTATCGTGAAGTATGTGTTTTCAAGCCCCTCGGACTTCTTGAGCGTGACGACCTGAACGCTGTTGATCTTTATCCTTGACTCTATTATGGGCAAAACTCTCCTGTCGCTTGCGCCATCGCTCACGAAGATGCATGCATCGCTCTTGTTTTATTCAAGTACAAGATCTAGCTGTGAGGCAATCTCGCGGTCTGCATCGTACCCCTCTGATTCCGAACCCGTAATAGTTGCAATGTTGACCTCGTATCCCTCCTTCTTGAGCTGGTCGAAGAGCCTTACTGCATAGAACATGGCGTTTCCATCGGTGTCTTCAGGATCTGCAAGGGCGAGCTGCTGCGCCCCATTTAGGTTCTGAGCCCTGCCTATCAGAGGCCCGGCTATCTTTGTCTTCCTGTAAAGGTCGTTATCTATATCGACAGCAAGCACCAGGATGCGTTCATCCTTGCTGGCAGTCCTCCTGCTCTGTGAGGCCATCCTAATCTGGATATATTATGAGATTAAAGGTTTATAAGCGCTCCTTAACGCTACTGTTTTTGTCTATGTTTTGGCAAGAATCGGGAGTTTGGAGCTGCGATAAAATCTCTTTTTTTGCAGCAAGCCAATAAAAAGGTTTGCCGGCAAAATGTCTTTAACAACTTGGGGATTGCAATGGTTGCTAAAGACAAGATTGAAAACGCGATAGGATTGTTGAAGGATCACAGGGTAAAGTGGGTAGATCTGCAGTTTACAGACCTTCTTGGAAGGCTCCAGCACATAACCATACCTGCAAATCAGTTTACCAGGAACTCGTTTAGCGAGGGATTCGGCAAGCTTGACGGAAGCAGCATAAGGGGCTTTACCGAGATTTACGAGAGCGACATGGTGCTCATTCCGATACCTGAGAGCACAAGGCTCATACCCTGGTCCACAAGCACAGCTAGGATACTTGCAGAGGTCCATAGAGGAGCAAGCGTAGGCAGGTTTGAAAGGGATCCTAGAGGCGTTGCGGAAAGAGCCGAGGATTACCAGAACAGCCTTGGATACAAGAGCTTCTTTGGCCCTGAGCCCGAATTCTTCATATTCGATTCGGTAAACCTGGAGGTCGCAACTCCAAGTTCGGGATACGGCTACAAGCTTCATTCGAGGGAGGCACCATGGGAGAGCAACGGAAAGTTCATAGTGAGGCACAAGGAGGGATACTACCCTGCAGAGCCAGTGGACCAGCTTGGTCCAATAAGGATGCAGATAGTCAACACCCTTGTTGACAACTTCGGCTTTGAGATAGAGGCCACGCACCACGAGGTCGCAACGGCAGGGCAGTCAGAAATAAACTTCAGGTACTCTACACTGGTCGACACTGCGGACAAGCTACAGACCCTAAAATACGTTGTGAGGAATATTGCGCACAACAACAACATGCTTGCGACATTCATGCCAAAGCCCATGTTCGGCGACAACGGAACCGGAATGCATACGCACTTTAGCCTTTGGACAACAAAGGGCAAGAACATAATGTATGACAAGAACGACAAGTACGCGGAGCTTAGCAAGGAAGGCAGGTACGTGATAGGAGGGCTTCTCAAGCACGCACGCGCGCTTTCGGCGATAGTCTCCCCTACTGTAAATAGCTACCACAGGCTCATACCAGGATTCGAGGCCCCAGTATACCTTGCATGGAGCAAGTCAAACAGGAGCGCAGTTGTAAGGGTTCCTACATACTACAAGGGAATAGAGAAGGCGAAGAGGGTCGAATACAGGGCCCCCGACCCTACTGCAAACCCCTATCTTGCATTCTCCGCAATACTCATGGCAGGCCTTGATGGCGTGAAGAGAAAGCTCGATCCAGGCGATCCTGTAGTGAACGAGAACATATGGCACATGAGCAAGGGCAAGCGCGCAGAACTTGGAATAAAGGAGATACCAAGAAGCCTGGACGAGGCGCTAGACGAGCTGGAGGCAGACAACGCCTTCCTTAGGCCAGTATTCGGGAAGGAGCTTCTGGACACCTACATAGAGCTCAAGAGGGAGGAATGCAGACTTATAGCATCGTACCCGCACCCAATGGAAGTGTACCATTATCTCGATGGGTAATCAGGCAATAGGCGTTTGGCGCGGCTCGCAACAAATAGGTTAGCTCTGCCTTAGTTAGCGCCTTGCCTGTTTTGCCAGCGCGTCGAGATGTTCCCTTGAAAGTGCCTCTGCCTCTTCGTCCCTTCCGAGTTGCCTTAGAATCCTTGCGGCGTTTTCAACATCTGTCTTTGCAATGGTAGGTACTCGTACGATTGTTTTTCTTGCAACTCCAACCAAACCGTCTGCGTATTCATTGTGCAGAGCGCTTACCTCTTTGCCTCTTCCTATCTGGCTTAGAATCCTTGCTGCGTTTTTAACGTCATTCCATGCAACTGTTGGCACCCTTTCGATGCTATGCCTTGCAACTTCCACCAAAGCGTCTGCATATTCGTTTTGTAGCGCCTTTGCCTCTTTGGTTCTCCCTAATTGCACCAGTATTCCGGCAGTCTTGCTCACATCGTCCTGCGCAATTGAGGGCACGCGTTTGATTTTATCCGTTGTGGTCCTTAGCAGCAAGTTTGCGTATTCGTTGTGTAGTTGTGTTGCCTCCTGCACCCTTCCCTCCTTCATTAGCCTTCTTGTAGCCTCCTCGACCGAGGGCCCCGCCATGGATAGACCCCTACTTACATGATCCTTTGCCTCTTTTACCACATCGCCAAGAGGCCTTTGGGGTGAGCTTTGACGCCTTGCCGTTCTGAACCCTGACGGCTGCCAGGTAGCTGGCGCAGTGCCCCTTAAGAATGAATCGAATATGTTTCCTATCAAATCGCGCGTATCGACAGTCTCGATTCCCGAAGGCCTTTGCAGGGCCCTTAGCTCCCTGTCGTATTCGGACCTTCTTTTTCCATCGCCCAATACTTCGTAGGCAATTGATACCTGCTTGAATTCCTCTACCTGTTCTGCGGTTGCTCCGGCATCCGGATGCAGCCTTCTCGCTAACTTCCTATATGCCGTCTTTATCTCGGCCTCCGTAGCGCCCTGGCTAACCTTGAGAACCGTATAATGGTTTACCGCTTTATTCATTTCAACACAGTAGTATTATGATTTTCCTCATATATACAGGATCAGAGGTACTTTGACGGGCGTCTAATCTAGGCGTAAAAGAGTACATTGTCAGTGGTGCTTGGAATCCTTGTACCACTTGACTATTGCGTCCTTTGTCCAGAACAGGGAGCATAGGAATACCAGAATGAAGAGTATGATAGCAAGGGTTACGATGTTTATTGCCTCAATCCCGGCGCTAAACAGGCCGTTGTTTATGCTCTGACCGCCGCTCATTATTAGATGCGTTGAGAAGAACACTATCAATGCAAGTGCATAGATAACTGCCGATCTTTCCGGAGTTAGCTTTATCGCGCGCATTGCCACCTTCTCGTTTTCAGGCAGCCCGCTGTATATTGCAAAAACTATTATGAACACTATCGCAAGTATTATGACAAGGTTGATCGTGCCTAGCGCAACAACCTGGTTGTACTCAAGTGCCATCCCGACTATCAGGATGACGCATATCAGCGGGAAGAAGGTGTCAAAGTTGAATGAGAGCACAAGGTAGAGCATGAGTATGAAGAATAGGAATATTATGCAGAAAGTCACAAGGTATATCGACAGGACGAATGCAGACAGGGATAACGCTGCGATAATGCCCGTTTGGCTTGCTGAAACAAAATGTGTGAGGGCATCCGATAACACTATGCAGATTATAGTTGCCATGAGGAATAGGGCCCAGAGGCTTATCAGCTGGCTGAACCTTTCCTCCGAACTGATTTCCGTGACCTTGTAAACCGAGTATATTATGCCTATGCTCAGCAGGATCGACAGTGTCATATACACGAATATGTAGCTGTTGACATTGCCAAATGCCTCTATGAAGGTAAGCACCGGGGCGAGTACTATGAACAGGATTATGAAAGGTATCCATATCTGCCTTGTCTCGCTAAGGTTCCTGAAAAACTTGTGGATCGTGCTATTATCCGGCGTCATGGCAGCTAAACCTCCTTGAATTCCAGGTTGTAGTCGTTCCTAAGCCTCTTGCTGTCAAGGTTTGTCGGCGACATATCCACCGCGGACTCGAACCTCTTGTTCTTGGGAAAGAGTATGAAGTCGCGAATGTTGCCCGAGCCTGCCAGCATTGCAACTATGCGGTCAAGGCCAAGTCCCATTCCACCCTCGATGGGAGTGCCGTATGAGAGCGCCTCTATGAAGAACCCGAAGTTCCTCTCTATGGTCTCCTCGTTCATCCCGAACATTAGCATTATCTTTCTTTGCAGCTTTGGATCGTTTATCCTTATGGCTCCGCTTCCAAGTTCAGAGCCGTTAAGCACTAGGTCGTACTGCCTTCCGCGCACCTTCTCAGGGGCGCTGTCAAGGAATTCTATCGTTGATGCAGTGGGCGCGGTGAACGGGTTGTGCGCAGGAACCGCCTTCCCGGTAACCTCGTTTATCTCGAAAAGCGGGAACTCGTCAACCCAGAGGAATGAATACTCAGAGCCGTATGCGCCTATCTTGTCCCCTATCGTCTTCCTAAGCCTTCCCAGCGCATCAAGGAGCACCTTGTCTGAAAGGTCGGCGCCTATGATTATTACGTTCCCGTTCTTTGCCCCCAGCTTTTCCCTTATCGCAGCCTCGTTTCCCATAAGCGACTGCGCTATGCTCTGCGGCTCAGAATTGATTTTGTTGTCCTTTACGTACAGCCAGGTCAGGCCCCTTAAGCCAAAGAGCTTTGCGAGCTCTATCATCTTTAGCATGTAGTTCTTGTCGAGTATTCCCTTTTCTCCGTCGAACTTTGCATCAAAAGCAATGGCCTTGACATGGCCCTTGGTCTCTATTACCCTCTTGAGTATGTTGTACTGCGTGCCCTCAAGCTCCTTTGTTATCTCAACTATCTTGTTGTCAAATCTCAAGTCTGGCTTGTCGCTCCCGTATGTCTTTACTGCATCGGCGTAGGTCATGTGCTGGAAGGGAGTCTTAAGCTTCTTGCCCAGGACCTCCTTGAAAATCCTCTCGAACATCTTCTCCACAGTCTGCTGTATGTACTTCTCGTCCCTAAACGACATCTCCAGATCTATCTGTGTATGCTCAAGCTGCCTGTCCTCCCTTGGATCCTCGTCCCTAAAGCACCTTGCTATCTGGAAGTACTTCTCTATCCCAGAAACCATGAGTATCTGCTTGTATATCTGGGGCGACTGCGCAAGAGCGTAGAACTTCCCTTTGTCTATCCTTGAAGGCACGATTAGGGTCCTTGATCCTGTCTCGTAGTTGTCCTTGACGAGATAGGGGGTTTCGAGTTCGAGGAAGTCGTTGTCCCAGAAGTACTTCCTTACCGTCTTTGTAACCTTGTCCCTGAGCATTATGTTTGCTATCATCGGCTTTCTTCTAAGGTCAAGGTACCTGTACTTGAGCCTTAGCTCCTCGTTTGCAAGGAACTTCTCCTTCTCCTCTATGAGTTCGAACGGGGGGATTGCCGCCTCGCTTATTATGTCAAGCGACTTCACGTAGAGCTCGACCTTTCCCGTAGGGTTTGAGGCATCCTCGGTGTCAGGCTCCCTCTTCTCGACTTTCCCGCTTACGCACATCACGTACTCCTTTCCCAGCCTGTCGGCCTTGACCTTGACCTCCTTCTCGAAGACGAGCTGCGTGGAGCCATGCATGTCGGCTATGTCAACGAAGAGCTTTCCGCCGTGGTCACGGATGTACCTGCACCATCCGTATAAGGTGACCTCCTTGCCGATGTGACTTTCGTTGATAGTACCGCAATTGAAATCCATTAGGAATCAAATAGAACTAGTTAGCTAATTATTTAATCTTATCCTTCAGGGCCTATGCAGGCTCTGCGCCCATCGGCTTCCCGTCTACTATTCTGATGGGAATGCCTCTTTGAGCACAGGCCTTCATGACCTCTGACTGCTCCAGGTATTCCTCTGATGCCCTTCTTGCCTGAACTGCAGCGGCCTCGAGTTCATCTTTGACCGGTCTGCCTCCGAAGCCATGATGGCTCAGGATATCCAATGCTGATGCCGCAACCTCAAGGGCAGTAGACATCTCCTCCCTTGTTGAGATTGCAGAGTTTAGCCAGACAGTAATTCCACCGTGGGTATTTACCATTATGTCATAAACTGCAAGGCGCCTTGTACCGGACTCGGCCTCGTCGAATCTGTTTCGTACGACCTGCGCAAGGTCAGGGTCTATTATGCGCGCAGGCGGGTCCCTGAAGGATTTGGATTGGACAAGTTTTCTTAGGCCGTCTACGTTCTTAAGTGCCATTTTGATTCACAAAAACTTGTCGTAAGGCCTCATATTTAAGACTTCTCCTTCATTATTTCCGAGAGCCTTTCGGAGACGTACTTTGGGCTGACCTTGTACTTTTTGAGTATTATGCCTACGATGAAATTGAATGCCTTTGGATTTGTTGCGTGTTCCCTCACAAGGTCCTGCCTCTGGGCAACTATGGCTCTTATGGCCTTGTCAACCTCGTCGGTGCTCACCGCCCCTCCCTTCTCCATTGACACCTCCCTGTCTTCTGCAAGGCCTTTTATCGCATCCTGGTTGAGAAGCATCCCCTTCTCCATCAGTGCAAGCATCTTGCCGAAGTTGCGGTCTGCCATGGCCACGCTTGCGGACCTCTTGAGCAGCGATATCGCGTTTATCACAGTGCCAATCTTGCTGTGCTGCACGCCGTACTGCAAAAGCCTCATCGAGTCCTTGTCAAAAGAGACGAGCTCCTTTATGGTGTCCTTGCTTGCACCGTACTTTTCGGCATATTCGTCCGCGATCTCGCTTGCTATAATCGCGTATGGGACCTTCACATCCTTTGTAGGATATGCCGTCAGGTCAGGCTCGTATATGAATCCGTATTCCTCGTCGCTCTCCTTCTCCCTTGAGGAAATTGTTGACATGGTCTCTGCATCATATGAGCGCGTCTCCATCACTATCTTCTTGTTTGCTGCAAGGAGCTCCCCTTGCCTCTTGCACTCGTACCTCTGGGCATCTATCAGGTTCTTTATTCCGGTTACGTTCTTTATCTCCACCCTTTCCGTGCCCAAGGATATGTTGAGGTCCGCCTTCATCTCTTTTTCTATGTCAACTCCTGCATAGTAGAGTATGCTGCGCAGCTCGTTTATGAATTCCCTAAGCTCCTCCTCCGTCTCTATATCAGGCTCAGTGACTATCTCGTTGAGAGGTATTCCCGACCTGTTGAAGTCGAGGAGCGAGTATTCGTCCTCCCTGAGTATCTTTGCAGGATCCTCCTCAAGCTGTACCCTCCTTATCCTTATCTTCTTCTTTCCTATGTTGACATAGCCGCCCTGGCCTATGCATCCCTCAAGCTGGGTTATCTGGTAGGACTTTGGAAGGTCGGGATAGAAATACACTTTCCTTAGGAAGTATGTTTCGTCGTTTATCTTGCAGTGAAGCGCATTTGCAACCGCTATTGATGACTCAAGGGCGTGCTCATTGAGCATTGGCTTTGAGCCTGGGAAGCCCAAGCATGTAGGGCATATTGCGGTGTTTGGCTCCTCGCCATCGGCGCTACAGCTGCAGAAGAGTTTCGACTTCGTAGGAAGCGCCACGTGTACCTCGAGTCCTATTTTCATAATGCACCAACATCGTACTTGAATTTGTATGTGAACTTCTCCTCCCACTTCTCTGTGAAGTCAAGGAGCGCATAATCGTTGAAGTGGTTTGTGACAAGCTGCGCCCCGAGCGGAAGGCCGTCAAGGTAATCGTAAGGGAATGATATGTGAGGAAGCCCCGCAAGGTTTGGCGGGACAGTTATTGAGTCCCTGCTGTACGTCTTTACAGGACCCATTGCCGCTGCTTCCTTTACTGTAGGTGTCTTTATCGACATTGTCGGTGATATTATGAAGCCGTCCTTCAGGACATCGTTAAACGAGTCTATGAGCATGTGCCTGAGCCTTAGCGCCTTCTCGTAGTACTTTGACTTGACGCTTGCGCTCCTTACAAATGTGCCAAGTACTATCCTCCTCTTTGCCTCAGGCCCGAAGTTTGACCTTGCATCAGTGAAGAACTGGTTGTAGCCCTTTGAGAAGTCGTCAACCTTGAACCCGTACTTGAATCCGGTGTACTTTGCAAGGTTTGTAGACGCCTCTGCCATTGAGATTATGTAGTATGCAGGTATCGTCTTCTCTATGAAAGGTATGGACTTGTGCTCAACTGTGTATCCCTCGTCCTGCAGCTTTGATAACAGCTTCTCGAATGGCTTGAGGATATCCTCGTCTATCCCCTTCATCAGCTGGTCGATTATTATCAGCTTCTTCCGCTTTGAGCTCGCGATCTTATGGTCAACGCAGGTTGTATCGTAATTGTCGCCTCCCTTTATCTTGTCAAAGACGTATCTTATGTCTGCACAGTTCCTTGCCATGATGCCTATCTTGTCAAGCGAGTTTGCATAGTCTATGAGGCCGTACCTTGAGACAAGGCCGTATGTCGGAGTAAAGCCGACCACTCCGCAGAATGCGGATGGGCACGATATGGAGCCCCCTGTGGATTCTGCAATTGATACATGGTACTTCATTACAGATGCTGCGGCCGCTGCGCCTGCGCTTGAACCTCCTGTCACGTATTTGTCATCGAACGGATTTAGCGGATGCTCCTTGCAGTTTATTCCGAATGTTCCGAACCCGAACTCGTCCATTTTTGTCTTTCCGATGAATGAGAACTCTTTTCCTCTAAGGCGCTCTATCGCAGTGGCGTCGAACGGTGGCATGTATCCTGAAAGTATGCCTGAGGATGCAGTTGATTCGACATCCTTTACGCATATGTTGTCCTTAACGCTGAATGGGAATCCCGATGAAATGCTCGCATCTATATTGCTGAATATGTGCAGCTTTGAGTTAAGGCTGGAAAGCTCCTCTGCAAGTTTTTCGTAATAATCGGAAGGTTTCTGCGCCTCAAGGAACTCCGTTATGCTTGCGCTCATATCTTAGGCCCCACTATGTAGAATCGGTATATTTTTGAGTTCTTCAGAAGCTTGCCCGGGCTGTGGAAAGGCTCTATCTTGTCTGGCCTCTTCTTGGGAAGGACAGCTATGGGCTGGTATGAAGGAGAGCATTTGTCGCAGTTGACGCTCTCTATCGTGTTGAAGTAGTTGATTATCTCGTCTATGTCCTTCTTTATCTTCTCCTTCTCGCTGTCAGCAAGCCTGAGCCTGCATATCTTCAACAGCCTGTCCAAATCTACGCTTTCCATTGTCATCGCATCCTATAGGTAATAAGTTGCAAAGTAAAGAGGTAATGAACCTTTATTAAAGTTGTTTACAAAATAACCTTTTGTGCCCAGGTAGCAAAATCCGGTATTGCGCCGGTCTTGA
>VFSW01009835.1_pt1 | contig 13621 bp, 17 predicted proteins | sample 5358111 | NCBI WGS metagenome assembly VFSW01 (sample SAMN11554181, study PRJNA540505) | mine drainage metagenome | isolation source: sediment from site ElyBrook_90M | place: USA: Ely Copper Mine, Vershire, VT | collected 2017 | reverse complement strand
ACTGCCCGATGGAGAACGTCGGCGCCTACGCTAGTTCATCGACGAGGTGAAGCCCGAACGTCATGGCATCATCATCCGAACCGCGGCTGAGGGTGTGACCGCAGACGATTTGGCCCGAGACGTTGCTTCGCTGTGCGAGAAGTGGGCGGCCATCGAGGCTGAAGTCGCGAAGTCCAATCAACCTCGGCTCATCTATCGAGACCTGGACCTTGCGGTTCGAGTACTGCGCGAGGAGTTGAACGACGACTATCGAGGGGTCTTGATCGACGACCGCGATCTGTACGAAAAGGTTCGTGAGTACGTGTTGGCGGTCAATCCCGAACTGGCGGATCGGATTGAGTATTACGACCGCGCAAACGAGGAACTTCCGTTGTTTGAGCGGTACTTCGTTCATGAACAGCTCCACCGGGCCCTGGACCGCAAGGTCTTTCTTCCGTCGGGCGGATCGCTCATCATCGAACGAACCGAGGCGCTCACCGTGGTGGACGTGAACACCGGAAAGAACGTCGGCACGACCAATCTGGAAGAGACCGTGTTTCGAAACAACCTCGAAGCGGCCGAGGAAGTCGCGCGTCAGCTGCGCTTGCGAGATATCGGTGGAATCATTGTCATCGACTTCATTGACATGGAGTCAAAAGTCAATCGAGAAGCGGTCGCGTCCGCACTGCGTCAAGCCCTTTCGAGAGACAAAACCCGCACCCAGGTCTTTGACATCTCCGAGCTTGGATTGGTCGAAATGACGCGAAAGCGGGTCAACGAAGGACTCTTGGAGTCTGTATCGAGCATTTGCGCGGTCTGTGATGGACGCGGATTCGTCGTCGAGACCGGACTGTAAGTCGCGTCAGCCCGCGCGGTTCGGCTAGTATGGAAACCTTATGTACGCCGTCATCCGAGTAGGTACCTCCCAAGAACGCGTCACCGAGGGCCAAGTGGTCCGCGTGGACCTGCGATCCGAAGCGAAGGACACCGAAATCCAGTTCGAACCCGTTTTACTCGTCGATGGAGACTCGGTTGTCGCCGGTCCCGCCTTGAAGGGCGCAATCGTCACGGCTAAAGTCCTCGACCACGATGGTCGCGGGCCGAAGATTCGTGCTCTGACCTATAAAGCGAAGTCCATCCAGCGAAAGCGTTGGGGCCATCGCCAGCACTATTCGAATGTCGAGATCACCAAGATCTCGGCCAAGGCCTAAGGAGAATCGATGTCCAAGACCAAAGGTGGCGGTTCGACACGCAACGGTCGCGATTCCAATGCACAACGCCTGGGCGTCAAGACCTTCGACGGCACGGCGGTGAAGACGGGCAGCATCATTATTCGCCAACGCGGCACGCTGTTCCATCCTGGACGAAACGTCGGGATCGGCAAAGATGACACGTTGTTCGCCCTCGCCGAGGGGACCGTAAAGTTTGGCTTCCGAGGCGGTCGCAAACTGGTGGACGTCCTCGTTGACTGATTTTTCGTCGTAACACAAGAAACCCCCGGGCAAAAGCCCGGGGGTTTCTTGCTGGTACGCGGACTACAGACCCTTGACTGCCTTCTTGAACGTTGAGCCAATGGAGACCTTGGGGGCCTTTGAGGCCTTCACCTGAATGGCTTCTCCCGTCTGAGGGTTTCTTGCGGTGCGAGCCTTTCGTTGCACCTGTTCGAATGACAAGAAGCCCGAAAGCACGATCTTCTCGCCCTTAGACACGTTGCTCACGACGACGTCTTCAAAGGCCTTGAGAACCTCAGCTACCGTGCTCTTGGTCGCGCCACTCTCGGCAACAATTGCTTCTACCAACTCGGCCTTGTTCACCGGTCGACTCCTTACTCTTCGTTGAAACGGACTGGGAGTGTTCCCAGCAACCCCTGTCATCTTTACCGCAAAAAGCAAGGAATATATGGATTTCTACTAAGTTTTCAAGGACCGGGCCGTCATCAAATTGTCATAATCGCTGTTCAGGGGTCGTTTCGACCATGGGTCCGTTTCGGACATCGAGATTAGGGACTCTACGATTGGTTCATGGACCATTTCGATCGCCCAAAACTAGCCAATTTGCTTGAATTAGAACGCCTCGCCTACGTCAAGCGACACGAGACTTCACGCCAACTCTTCGAGCGGGCTGACCACCTCTTCGCCCGGGTGCCGATGACGTGGATGAACAAATGGGCAGGTGGTTTCCCCCTGGGCTTCTCGCAGGCGCGCGGAGCACTGATCACCGACCTTGACGGACACGAACTCATCGACTTCGCCCTTGGCGATACGGGCGCCATGGCCGGGCACTCTCCAGCCGCTTTGGTTGAGGCCATGCAACAGCGCCTGGGAACGCACGGAGGGGTTACGACGATGTTGACCAACGAGGACGCCGAATGGGTGGCTGCGGAGATGACCCGTCGCTTCGGGTTGTCCAAATGGTCGTTTAGTCTGTCGGCGACCGATGCCAACCGCTGGCTGTTACGACTGGTGCGCCTGGCGACCGGACGGTCCAAGATCCTCGTTTTCTCATACTCCTATCACGGCTCCGTGGACGAGACGTTCGTGGTGATCGATCGAGAGGGACGCAGCGTTTCGCGCCCCGGGAACGTTGCTCCCGCCGTTGACCCGACGACCACGACGCGAGTCGTCGAGTTCAATGACCTAGAGGCCCTCGAACGTGAGCTCGCCTTCGGGGACGTCGCGGCGGTATTGACCGAGCCGGCGATGACCAACATCGGCATTGTCTTGCCCCAACCGGGTTTCCTCGAGGGGGTGCGCGACGCGTGTGACCGGAGCGGAACGCTGCTGATCTTGGACTAGACGCACACCTTCTCCGCCGGACCCGGTGGTTGTACGCAGCGTTACCACTTGCGACCCGACGCGATCACGATCGGTAAGTCGTTGGGTGGCGGAGTACCTTGTGGCGCCTACGGTCTCAGCGAGGACTTGGCTGAACGGGTGCTGGTAAGCGTCGCTCGGGGAGCCGACATTGCTGATGTTGGCGGAGTTGGGGGCACCTTGGCCGGAAACGCAATGAGTCTCGCGGCGATGAGGGCAGTACTCGGTGAGGTCCTCACCGACGAGGCATTCGAAGCCATGGAGCAGCTCGCCACCTCCTTCGCCAGCGGCGTCCAGGCCACAATCGATCGTTACGCCCTGCCGTGGTCGGTCAATCAGCTGGGCGCTCGCTGTGAGTACCGGTTTGCCAATCCGGCCCCGCGCAGTGGTGGCGAGTCCGAAAGAAGTTCGGACGCCCAGCTCGAGGACTTTCTGCACCTGTACTGCGTCAATCGAGGCGTGTTGATCACGCCATTTCACAACATGGCACTCATGTGCCCCGCGACGACCATCGACCACGTCGAGCACCATCAATCGGTGTTCGATGAAGCGGTGGCAGTACTGACGAACTAGCCCCCAAGGTTGACTCAGGGGCCCCGTAGGATGGGCTCGTGTCCTCATTCGTAGATTCTGCCCAACTGCACGCCAAGGCGGGCGATGGCGGCGCCGGATGCGTGAGTTTTCGCCGCGAGGCGCACGTTGCCAAGGGCGGTCCCGACGGGGGTGACGGCGGTCGCGGGGGGAGCGTTTGGATCGTCGCAGACCATAATCAGGCCTCGTTGTTGGGCTTTCGCGACCACCCTTTTCGCCGGGCTACCGATGGTCAGCACGGGACGTCGAAACGTCAGCACGGTTCGGGGGGCAAGGACGGCGTGGTCACGGTCCCCGTTGGAACGATCGTGTACTCCAAAGAGGGAGAACTACTCGCTGACCTGGCCGGGCCGGGCGACCAGTGGCTCGCCGCGGAGGGCGGACTCGGTGGACAGGGTAACGCCCGCTTCCTCTCGAACAAACGTCGGGCACCCGCCTTCGCCGAGCAGGGCGAAGTGGGCGAGGAGAAGTGGCTCAATCTGGAACTCAAGCTCCAGGCCGATGTAGCACTGATTGGATTCCCCAACGTGGGCAAGTCCACGCTGATCTCACGGGTTTCGGCGGCGCGTCCGAAGATAGCCGACTATCCCTTTACAACACTCGTTCCAAATCTTGGTGTCGTGCGCGTAGGCGCTCGATCGGGTCGTCCGGCCGACGCCACCGAATTCGTCATGGCTGACATCCCGGGACTCATCGAGGGCGCGGCTCAAGGTCGGGGCCTGGGCCACGATTTCCTTCGACACGTGGAGCGCGCGCGCGTTCTGTGTGTCTTGCTGGACCTTTCTGAGTTGGCCCCTTGTGGTCCCCAACAGCAACTCGATGTCCTGCTCGACGAACTGGGTGACTACCAAGCAGACCTTCTCGAGCGACCTCGCATCGTGGTCGGCTCCAAAGGCGACGTCGCTGCCCACGAGATGGCGGGGGTCTTGACGATCTCGTCGGTCACGGGAGAGGGGATCGACGTTCTGAGCGCGAAGTTGGCAACACTCGTCACCCAGGTGCGCCTCGAGGAGGTCGAGCGAATCGATCACGAAGTCGTCGTGCACCGGCCCCTGCCCGAAGAGATACACGTGAATAAGCTCGGCGACCACGACTGGTCCGTCGTGGGACGACCGGCGCTGCGAGCGGTGCGTTTCCAGGACCTGACCGATGACGAGGCCCTCGCCGAGATCGTGCGGCGTCTGCGGGCCATTGGGGTGGATCGATTGTTGACGCGCGCCGGTGTCCGTGATGGTGACGTCGTGACGATCGGCCCGCTGTCGTTCGAATGGTGGCGCGACGAGGTGGGGGCCGGGCTCGACCGCGGTGACCACCACCGCGCAACGCGACGTGAACGGCTAGCTCGCCACGGACGTCTCGACCTGGGAGCGAGTGATGGCGACTCGTAGCGTCGTTGTCAAGATCGGAACCACTTCGGTGACCGACGAATCGGGTGGCGTGGCTTATGGCATCTTGGTGAACGTCGCGCTCGATGTCGCGGACCTTCTTGAACAGGGCTGGTCGGTCGTCGTTGTGACTTCGGGTGCGATCACTGCCGGTTGGTTCGAGGTCGGCCGGGGCCGACCGCGCCCCACCGACGGCGCGACACTGCAGGCCGTGTCGGCCGTGGGTCAACCACTGCTGATGCACGCCTGGCGAAACGCGTTTGCCGAGGTCGGGCTCGATGTCGGCCAGGTTCTGTTGGCGCCACTAGATTTCTCGCACCGTGGCCAGTACCTGCACGCACGCGGGACCCTCGAGGCACTGGCCACGCTCGGTGTCGTCGCGGTGGTAAACGAAAATGACGCCGTCGCCGACGAGGAGATCAGGTTTGGTGACAATGACCGCTTAGCCGCGCTCGTCGCCAATCTTGTCGCGGCGTCGCACCTTGTCCTACTGACCGATACCGACGGACTCTTGACGGCCGATCCCCGTCTTGATCCAACCGCGACGCTCATCGAGGAAGTTCCGGCCTTTGACGCCGATCTTGACGACGTCGCTGGACAGAGTCGCTCGGGCGTGGGAAGCGGAGGCATGGCGTCGAAGTTGGCCGCGGCGCGCATGGCCACGTGGTCGGGCATCACGACCGTCATCGCACCGGCGCGAGCCCACAACCCACTTCGTCAGGCGCTCAGCGGGAGTCCCGGAGTCGGAACGACCTTTCGACCCCGTCCCGAGCGGCTCAGTGCGCGCAAGTCTTGGATTGCCTTCGCGGTCGCGAGTCACGGGCGGATGCGAATCAACCAAGGGGCGATGCAGGCACTCGAGCACCATGGTCGCAGCCTGTTACGCGTCGGAATCGAATCAATCGAGGGAACCTTCTTTGAAGGAGATGCGGTCGACATCATCGGCCCCGATGGACAGATCGTCGCCAAGGGCCTCACACGGGTTGGCCATGAGTCATTCTTCGAGGGCGACGACGTCGTCGTGCACCGCGATGACTTGGTGCTACTTCGCGGAACCTAGGCCCGCTCCATTACGATTGAACCATGACGACTACTGAGTTGGCGGCGCAGGGCCGCGCCGTGCGCGAGGCCGCCATCTCGATCGCCCAAGCCTCCGACGTTCAGCGTTCGAAGGTACTGCGTTCCGTCGCGCTTCGTCTAGAGGAGCTCGAAACTGAGATCTTGAAGGTGAACGCGCTCGAAGTCGGGGCCTATGAGGAATCTGGGGCCGGCCGAGACCGCCTGACGCTGAGTCCACAGCGCATCGCGACGATGGCTGGTGCCCTGCGTGAGATTGCCGACTCGCCCGATCCACTGTTCGAGTCCGTTGACCAGAGCGTGCGGCCCAACGGTCTGCGCATCGAACGCCTTCGAGTTCCCTTGGGAGTGATCGGCGTGGTCTACGAGAATCGACCCAATGTCACCAGTGACGTTGCGGGACTGTGCATACGCAGTGGCAACGCCGCCTTCTTGCGCGGTTCATCATCTGCCATGGCGACGAATCGGTTCATCGTGTCGTTGTGGCACGATGCTCTCGTCGAGGTGGGATTGCCCGCGGCCGCGGTCTCATTGGTGCAAGACCCCTCGCACGAGGCCGCTGTTGCATTCATGCAGATGACTGACGTGCTCGACTGCCTCATACCCAGGGGTGGGCCGAGTCTGATTGCGGCGATGCGAGAGCACGCACGCGTCCCCTACGTCCTCGACGGCGATGGTAACTGCCATATCTTCGTCGACGAGACTGCTCAGATCGACCAGGCAATCCAGATCGTGGTCAACGCCAAGACGAGTCGGCCGGGCGTCTGCAACGCCGCTGAGTCGCTACTGGTGCACGAGAAGATCGCTTCGACGTTCCTGCCGCTGCTCGTCGGGGCCGCACCACAAGTCGAACTTCGTGGCGATCTCGTGACGCGCTCGATCGTCGCATCAGCGAATCCGGCGACTGAAGCCGACTTTGAGCGTGAGTTCCTCGATTTGATACTCGCGGTGAAGGTGGTCAGTTCGATCGACGAGGCGATTGCGCACGTGGCGCGCTACGGCAGTGGGCACAGTGAGGCGATCGTGACCGAGGACGCTGCGAACGCCGATCAGTGGGTGAGGCGAGTGGACGCCGCGGCGGTTCTGGTCAATGCGTCGACCAGATTCGTCGACGGTGGTGAGTTAGGGCTGGGCGGCGAGGTTGGGATTTCAACCCAGAAGTTGCACGCGCGTGGTCCAATGGGACTTCGTGAACTGACTTGCTTGAAGTGGGTCATCAGAGGAGAGGGACAGATTCGATGAGTGCGCTAGATCCGCGAGTGGAGCTCGCGCAACGTCTCGGGCTCGACGAGGTGCCGCCCGTGCGATTCGAGTCGCCGGCCGACGTGCTCACTCGCTTGGCCAATCACGATTACCTGAGCGACGATTCCATTGCCTCGGTGACGTTTCTCGCTGACCGGCTCGCCAAGCCGATTCTGGTCGAGGGTCCCGCGGGTACGGGCAAGACGGCGCTCGCCAAGGCCGTCGCCGACTCGATCGGGGCGCGCCTGATCCGCTTGCAGTGTTATGAGGGCCTCGACGAATCCAAGGCCCTCTACGAATGGAACTACCGCAAACAACTCCTTCGAATCCAAGCGGGTCGCCCCGAAGGATCTGGTTCAGAGGACTGGAGTCACCTCGAAGAGGACATCTTCGGTGAGGAGTTCCTCCTCACCCGCCCCCTGCTCGAAGCGATTTCGGCGACCGATCCAGTGGTTTTGCTGATCGACGAAGTCGACCGCGTCGAGTTGGAGACCGAGGCGCTGTTGCTCGAGATCCTTTCTGAGTACCAAGTGTCGATTCCAGAGCTGGGCACCGTACGGGCCAAGCAGATCCCGATGGTCTTTCTCACCTCGAACAACACCCGAGAACTGTCCGAAGCCCTCAAGCGGCGTTGTCTGTACTTGTACGTTGGCTACCCGAGTGTGGAACGTGAACGCGACATCATCCTCGCGAGAGTCCCGGGAATCTCGACCACCCTGGCTGAACAGATCGCCCAGGTGGTGCGATCACTACGCACCCTCGACCTGAAAAAGGCACCGTCGGTCGCCGAGACCCTCGACTGGGCTCGTACCCTGGTCGTTCTAGGTCGTGAAGAGATCGGCGCCCAAGACGCCGCGGCGACACTGCACATCCTGCTCAAATACCAGACCGATATCGAGCGGGCCACGAAGGACCTTCTCGGGCGCGCGAAGTCCGTTGCTTAACCTGCTCGGCGACTTCATCGGCGAACTTCGCGCCGCCGGGATACCAGTCTCGATGAGCGAGCACATCGACGCCGCGATGGCCATGGAAGTGATCTCGCTCAGTGACCGAGAGATGTTGCGAAGTTCGCTCTCGACCACCTTGGTAAAGGACGGCGACCATCTGGCGGCCTTCAACACGGCCTTTGAAGTCTTCTTCTCAATTCGCTCGTGGGAGAGCGCTGAGCAACTCATGGGAGAGCCCGACGGCGATGAGGTTGGTCAAGAAGGTGCTTCGGGCGCCAGTGGGCCCGGTCAGTCGAGGGGCGAGGGCGGAGGAGCATCGTCCTCGCTCAGCGCTCAGGAGCTGGCCGATCTGTTATTTCGAGCTCTGCGAGATGGAGATCGCACCGCACTTCGGCGAGCCGCGGGCGAAGCAGTCGACCGATACGCCGGCATAGAACCTGGCCGACCAGTCGGTGGGACGTACTACCTGTATCGCACCCTGAGGAACCTCGACCTTGAGAACCTCGAGCGGCGCCTCAGTGAAGGCACCGTCGAGCAACTCGGTGACTCGCTCGTCGAACGACTGGCGCGCGATGAAGCACGTTCGAGGATTGAGGCGCTGAAGGCCGAGGTGGAACGCGAGATCAGGGAACGCTTGGTCGAGGACCGGGGCGCGGAAGCGTTGGCCAAGTCGGTTCGAAAGCCGTTGCCCGAGGACCTCGACGTGATGCACGCGAATCGCGAGGAGATGGCCCAGCTCGAGCGAGCACTGCGTCCACTGAGCCGCAAGTTGGCGGTGCGTCTGGCAAGGCGTCGTCGCCGTCGCCGTCGGGGCCCAGTGGACCTGCGCCACACCGTTCGACGAAGTCTGTCGACCGGGGGTGTGCCGATCGACCTTCGCTTCAAACCACCCCATCCGGCCAAGCCGGAGATCTTTGTGATCGCCGACATCTCAGGTTCGGTGGCGTCGTTCGCACGATTCACCCTGCACCTGGTCAACGCGATCAGTTCGCAGTTCTCCAAGGTGCGCAGCTTCGTCTTCGTCGACGGGCTCGATTAGGTGAGTCGGCTGTTCGATGGTGTCGATGATCCCGCTGAAGCCGTGGCTCGAATCAACGCCGAGGCCGACGTGATCGCCTTCGACGGGCACTCCGACTATGGTCGGGCTCTGGTGAGTTTTCACGAACGCTTCGCGCAAGACGTCACTCGACGCGCCACCGTCCTGATTCTGGGCGATGCGCGTAACAATTATCACCAAGCCCACGCCGAGGTCATCGCCGATCTCAAGTACCGGGCCAAGGCCGTGTACTGGCTCAATCCCGAACCGGCCTCCTATTGGAACAGCGGGGATTCGATCATCGGGCAGTACGCCGGATATTGCGATCGGGTTATCGAGTGTCGAACCCTGCGCCAGCTCGAGGCGTTCGTGGGGGAGCTCGCGTGAGTGAAGACGGTCTCTTGCCCCCTGAGGGATTTCGTCAGCGAGGGCCGCTCCCCACGGGCACCCGCCTTTTGATGGTGCGTCACGGCGAGAGTCGGGCCAACGCCGAAGGTTTGGCGGGCGGTCACGTGGGTGACGGTGGGCTCACCGATCTCGGTCGTCGCCAGGCTCGAGCCCTGGCGGAGCGATTGGCCATGAGCAAGGAGCTCGCGGGCGCGAGCGCGTTCTACACCTCGACCATGCCCAGAGCCGTCGAGACCGGTGAGCTCCTTCGTGAGGTACTCGCACCACTTGCGCCAGTACGTGACGACGACCTGTGCGAGATCGGGGTTGGCGAGGGCGACGGGCTCACTTGGGCCGAGTTCACCTCTCGATTCGGTTCGCCCGACTGGGACCTAGACCCGTTTCAGATCACCGCACCGGGGGGCGAATCGTTGATGGGATTCTATGAACGATGTCGACTCGCCATCGAGCGCTTGGTGCAGCGACACCCAGGCGAACTGGTGGTACTCGTTGTTCACGGTGGCTTTATCGAGCAGGCGATGAAGTTGTACCTCGGTGTGGATGGCGCGGTGCGACTCAAACCACGAATCGAGAACTGCTCGATGACCGAGATTGAATTCGACGGTGACCGACGCCGTCTACTTCGTTACAACGACCGGGCCCCGCTCGCTGCGGAGTAGCGCTGCAAGAACTCCGCTACGTGGAAGGCCATGTCGAGGCTCTGGGTCGCGTTGAGGCGCGGATCGCATATCGATGTGTAGTTGAAGTCGAGATCGCCTTCGGCAAGGCGTGAACCGCCGCCCAGGCACTCGGTGACGTTGTCTCCGGTGAGTTCGACGTGGATGCCGCCGGGCCACGTACCGAGGGCTTGGTGGACTTCGAAGAACTGAGCGGTCTCGGCCAGTACGTCGTCGAAATGGCGGGTCTTCTGGCCGCCCGAGGCCATCCACGTGTTTCCGTGCATCGGATCGCAGGCCCACACGACCTCTCGACCCTCGTCGCGAAGTCGCGCGATGAGGGCGGGCAGCCGTTCGCTCACCTGATTGCGGCCCATGCGCGAGATCAGGGTCATGCGACCGGGCCGATTCTCGGGGTTGAGGGAATCTTGGAGATGAACGAGCTCGTCTGCACCCATAGTGGGTCCGACTTTGAGTCCGATCGGATTGGCCACTCCACGTAAGAACTCCACGTGTGCGCCATCGATTTGACGGGTGCGATCACCGATCCACAGCATGTGGGCCGAGCAGTCGTACCAGTCACCGGTCAGTGAATCACGTCGGGTGAGGGCCTGTTCGTAGGGCAGGATCAGTGCCTCGTGACTCGTGTAGAAGTCGACACCTTGCAGCGCGTTGTCGTCATGGAGGTCGATGCCGCACGCCTTCATGAACTGCAGGGCTCGTTCAATTTCGTCGGCAACCACTTCGTAGCGCTTGCCTTCGAGTGAGTTGGCGACGAACTCCTGATTCCAGGCGTGCACTCGCGAAAGCGCGGCGAAACCACCGGTGGTAAATGCCCGCAGGAGATTGAGCGTCGCGACGCTCTGGTGGTACGCCGCGAGGAGTCGCTCAGGATTGGGACGACGAGCTTCAGGCGTGAACTGCTCGTCGTTGACGATGTGCCCTCGAAAGGCATCGAGTCGAATGCCCCCCTGCTCTTCGAATGGCGTCGAACGCGGCTTCGCGAACTGCCCAGCGATCCGACCAACCTTGATGACCGGGACTCCAGCAGCGTAGGTGAGGGCGACGGCCATCTGGAGAATGACCTTCAACTTGTCGCGAATGGCGTCGGCTGAACCCTCGTTGAACGACTCCGCGCAGTCACCGGCCTGCAGCAGGAACGCCTCGCCGCGGCTCACGAGTGCTAAATGGTCCTGGAGGCGCCGCGCTTCTCCCGCGAAGACGAGCGGCGGCTTGGCGGAGAGTTCTCGCTCGACGCGTTCGAGGTGTTCGAGATCGGGCCAGGACGGGCTCTGGGCGATCTCGCGCGAGCGCCACGACGTTGGAGTCCATGCACGGTGGAGCGATTCCATTACTTCAGCGTAGGGGCTGGGCGGGCGTGCCAGCAATCGCGCTCTAGGCTCTCACTGTGAAACCACGGCGCATCGGTCTCTTCGGTGGGACCTTCGACCCGCCACACTTCGGACACGTCGCCGCCTTGAGGGCGGCAGCGAGCACCGGCAGGTTCGACCTGATCGAAGTCACGGTCGCCGGAGACCCTTACCGTAAGAGCCTCGAGTGGGTGGTACTGGGAGCTCCGGTGCGCTTAGCAATGGCTCAAGTCGCCTTCGCCGATCTGGACCTGGTGGAGGTTTCGAATCGTGAGATTCTCCGGGTGGGTCCCTCCTACACCATCGACACCGTACGAGAGTTGCTGAACGAGGCGCAGAGCGTTGATCTGATCGTCGGCGCCGACCTCGCCCTGCAACTCGATGGATGGCATCAGGCCGATGCGCTGCGCGATCTCGTCAAGGTCGGTGTCGTGCCGAGGCCCGGGTCCGTGACGGTCGAGCCTCCAGGTTGGGATAGCTATCAAATCCCGATGGACCCGGTCGATCTGTCGAGTTCGTTCATTCGGGGACTGGATTACTCCAGTGATTCGTTGAAGAACTTCGTCCCTGAGCAAGTTATTCCGCTCTACGAGGGCGCTCGACGCTAAAGTCGTGGCAATGGCAGTACGAGCTTTCGACTTGACCGAACCGCAGGTGGCCCGTCTCAGGGGTCTGGACGGCGCGCCACCGAGACGGCGTGAACTGCGACGCACCAAGCAACGCTACGCCGTCATCGCCGTACTCGGCCTAGCAACTCCTTTCGTCGCAGCAATCGTCGCGCTTGGGGTGGCCCACTGAGTGCACACGCGACGAGCGGCGAGAACTTGCGTGGCCCCCACTCCAGTTTCGTCTCTACGCTCATCAATGCCGCGCTGGTGGGCGCAGAAGAGAAGCTTGGCCGAGATGCTGTTGCACTCGACTTACGAGATCTCGTCGACTCATTCGATGCGCTGGTACTGGTATCGGGCCGCAATGACCGACAGGTGCGTGCCATCGCCGAGGAAGTGGAGCGCATGATTCATCTCGCCCTCGACGTGAAGCCGCTGCGGGTCGAAGGTTGGCCGAGCGCTGAATGGATCGCCCTCGACTACGGAGATGTGATCGTACACGTCTTCGACGAAGTCGCTCGCGAGTACTACGACCTTGAACATCTGTGGAGCGCCGCGCCGTCCTTTCGACCGCTGCCGGTGCGCTAGCCGTTCAACAACTGCTGAAAGTCCTTGACCGTCACCAATTGCGCCCGGCGACCGCTGGGCAGCAGTGTGTGTTGAACGGTGCCACCCACCGTGATTTCGATGCCGGCCAAGGCGCCTGCGTCGCTGGCCGTTCCTACGAGTTGGCCAACGGCGAGGATCTGTTGTTTGCGAGGCAGTGTCGAAAGCGGCGACGCGAGATCGATGTAGCCAACCGAATTCTTGATGGTGGCCGACACGACCACGAGATTCTCCGGCAGGGCTGAACTGTAGCCGGCGGCTCGTTCGATCTCGGTTGGCCCCAAGATCAATTGGCGCAGAACAGTCACCAACAGTGGTGGTGAAGGAACGATACGACTTGACGGCGCGAGATGACCAGTCACGTCGACGATGTACACCTGCTGGGTGATGAAACTGACGCGCCCGCCATTGGTTCCCGGAATCGTCTTGTCGAGAAGTCCGAAGGGCACCTGGTTGCGCGCAATACTCTGAGGCGCCGAAGCCGTTGAGACGAGCGAGCAGCCGCCCAGCAGCATCGACCCGGCTCCCATTATCAGAACGTTTCGCCATCGCTTCATTCGCGCTCCTCGAGAACTACGGGCAACATGATCTGAAATCTCGCTCCTCCATCAGGGCTGTCCTCAACCGTGATGGTCCCGCCAAAGGCCCGCACGTGGTCGCGCACGAGCGCCAGGCCCAGTCCCGTACCGCGAGCGATTCCGCGGTCGTGCGCAGCGCGTCCACGAAAGAATCTCTCGAAGACCTGTTCGCGCTCCTCAGATGCGACGCCCGACCCGGCGTCGTCCACGTTGATCGCCAGTTGGCGGCCCTCTCGAGCGATTCGAATCGCGACGGCGCCCTGGGCGTAGTGGTGAGCGTTATCGATCAGATTCGTGATCACCCGTTCGAACCGGCGCCGGTCGA